>Ga0307478_10002039_pt1 | contig 16570 bp, 14 predicted proteins | sample atmos_gasesECM4C_2_FD_203713 | JGI IMG/M metagenome (GOLD analysis project Ga0307478, IMG submission 203713) | Hardwood forest soil microbial communities from Morgan-Monroe State Forest, Indiana, United States - atmos_gasesECM4C_05 | ecosystem: Environmental > Terrestrial > Soil > Temperate...
GGCATGCCGAGCCAGGTGGGAACACGGTCTTCGCCGAAAGCCCGCACGGAGAAATACCATGCCAAACCATAGAGCAGCACCAAGCCGCCGAATACCAGAGCACCGAAAAGCACGTACCGAACGGCCCATGCGGCATAGTAGATCTTCAAGGGATATGCGGTTGGATAAAGGGCGAGGTCCCTGGCAAAGCTATTTCCAAAAAGAAGGTTGAGCGCGAGAGCAGAAAGTCCAACGCCTGCCCAGAGAAGCATGCGGCGCCACGGCACGTTGACCATTGGAGGCGTGCGGGAGCTTTTGAAATAGCAGAAAACGACGGCCACGCCGAGACCGACGCTCAAAACGAGCCTTCCCACTAAAAAGAGAGTGCGCGGCAAGGTCCCTTCGTCCTGCTTGCGTGTGAACTCCTCGGGAATTTTGATGTAGGTACGGTAGTCGGCCGGTTCGTCACCCAAAACCTGCAACTCGATGCGAGCGTAAGCGTGGTCGGCGGGGTCCTTGGCGGCGGAATTCTCCGGGTCCAAGGGGGCGTTCTGCTGCCAGGCCAATATGTGGTCGATCCGGTTGGGGCGCTTGTCCGAATCTGATACGACCAGCTTCCAGCCGGTGAGATCGATACGCTTTTGCTCGCGCAGAAACTTCTCGGCAACGAGCACGGCTTCTTCTTTCGAAAGAGATGCGCCCTTGGCCGCTTCCGGCAGCGTGTGCCGGAAAGAATGGAGCGAACCGTCGGGCTTCAAAACGATGGCAAACTCCTCGGGCTGGGAGTCGCGGAAGTATCGGACGCGCCACAACGCTCCGGGGACGCGCGCGGCGTAAATCTGATTGATCTCAGAAATGTGCATGCGCCGGTAAAGGTACTCGTTGACAACGGGATTGGTCGTGTCCACGAATTGCGTGGCTTTGTGGAAGCCGGCGGGATCGAACGAGTGCTCGCGCATGACCGCGTCGGCGCGTGACTGCGCTGAGCGCGCGTTAGTGGACAGTCGGAGATAGTCGCCGATGTGCTCGGTTTTAATGCGCCAGGCCAGCAAGCCGCCCACGAGCACGCAAAGGGCGAGGAAGCCGAAGGTTCCCGGAGTGAGCGCGTCGTAGATGCGCGTCGTGAGAGGTGCGTCAACGGTGGCGGCCTGCTGGGACAGGTTGATTTCCACCTTTTCGCCTGTACCGTTCAGCAGGTCGTCCACCGGGAAAAAGCTTCCACGAAGGAGGTAGGAAATTCCGGAGACGGCCAGGGGTGCGACCGCCGCAAGCCCTACGACGACGCCTGAGATCTTGAAATAAAGGTTGTCAGAGCGAACAAGCAACATGCCGACAAGCGAAGCGTCCACGGTGTAGTGCCAGATCAGTGTCGCCACGATTCCCCAGCGCAGCATTACCAGCCCCGCGACAATGCCGATCAGTCCTACCTCGATACCGCGGATGTAGCCGGGTTCCTGCGGATAATTGCTGTGCAGGAAGCTCCACATAAAGGCCGGAAGGATGACCGCCACGATACGGGAGCCCGTCAGTCTTTGCAGAAAAGGAATCGCGAACATGCGGAAAAGGAATTCTTCTGAGGTTGCCGCCATCACGCCGATGGCTACTCCGGCAATCCAGGGGAAGGAGGTATTCACAACGTCGGAGTAGTTCAGGTCCTGCGGCGCCCACACGCCGAAGCCTCTGCCCACCATATAGAAAGCCACGATGAAGCCGATGTGCGCCGAGGCTAGCGAGAGCCCGACGACGGAGGAACAGAAGAACTCCTTCGAACGCAGGCCGCGCGGAGTGAAGGCCTTGTAGAGGCGTACTCGCTGCGGTTGCGATTCGCGGTATAAGGCCTCGCCGCCCGGCAGAACCAGGCTCACGGTGAGAGCGGTGCCGAGCGCCTCGAGCAGGATCAGCACAAACCGCTGCGTGACGAAACTGCCGTAGGAGTCGCGCGTATCATACCCGGCGCGCAGCAGGTCCCACTGATTGAATTCCATCAGCGCAAACAAAAGGGCCACGAACAAACCGAGCTTCAGCGCGCCACTCCAGGTGACTTTGTCCTGTCTGGCGAGCGAAACACCGAGCCAAAGCGCGGAACCCATCAACAAGATGTACGGAATGATGGCCAAGGTTGTGTACAGGTCGTTGGTCGAGCGGAGATGCTTGTACTCGCGAGTCCAGGCTTCCGGGACTTCGAGGAATTCCTCGCTGCTTCCGACGCGATCCCCCTGGAGTCCGACCACCAGGCGGTAAGGCGCTTCCTTGGCTCGAAAGCCTTTGCGCTCCCAGGCGAACGACCAGTCGAGGCGATCGGAGCGCGCGATGGAATTGGCTTCTTCGGGAAGGAATTGCCACTGGCGCAGATCGTCGCCCATTTTTGTTTGCAGGAAATTTTCGGCGGCGGGAAGAGCCTGCTCGCGCTCCAAGGATTTTGCCGGACGGGCTTCTGCAATCTTGTGCTCATAGCCCACGATGTTTCCGGCAGGATTGACCCGAACCTTGAATTCTTCCTCCTGCTGAGGGCGGAAAAAACGCACCTCCCAATACCAGATGTTCAGCTCGCTGGCCATGAGGCGGTTGGCCTGTTCGAGGCCGAGTTCGCGTTCGAGATAGGTCTTGGCGTCCTCATCGAGCTCGAAAACGATGGTGGACTGATAGCCAGCGATGTTTTCTCCCAGGCCTTCAACAAACTGCTTTGCGCGCTGCCGGGCGGTGGGGCGCGAAACCTTGAAATCCACCGAAGCTTCGGGAAAGGCGCGGAAATAATAACGATGCGCGAAGAAGGCGCCTAAGAGGCCGCAGATAACCCACAGAAATAGGACGCGCTTGTCTGCGCCTGTAAGCCGTGCATCTGCCAAGGAAGCCTCCCGCGGAGCTTGTAGCTTCAGACGCCCACTCTATAGATACGTGTGGCTGATAGGCAAGTTTCACAAAAGGCGGCGCTTGCACGGAGGATGATATAAAGAAAGAGAGATGAGTGTAAGCCTCCAGACAGAAGTTCGCATGGTGAAGGGAGTGGGGCCGCAACGCGCGGAACTGCTGGCGCAAAGAGGCATCTGCACGCTCGAAGATTTGCTGAATTATCTGCCGTTTCGCTACGAGGACCGCATCCGTTTTTCAAGCATCAAGGATGTGCAGCCGAACGGCACCTATACACTACGCGCCCGGGTGATGAGCGGGCAGGCCGTGCGAGGAATGTACGGCCGCGACGCGATCTACCACCTGCTGGTGCAGGACGACAGCGGTTCGTTGCCCTGCAAGTTTTTTCACGGCGGATATCTCGAAGGGCGGTTGAAGCCGGGGCAGCAGGTCATCCTGCACGGAAAAGTGGAAGTGGACAAGCTGCGCCCGGCGCGGCGCGAAATGGTGAATCCGCAGATCGAGGTTTTGAGCAGCGAGGAAGTGGATTCGACGGAAATGGGCCGGATCGTGCCGGTGTATGAAGCGGTAGGGACGTTCGGCACGAGACAGATTCGCCGGGCGATCTATGCGACGCTGCAGAATCTTGAGCCGCAGATTCCCGACCCGCTGCCGGGGGAGCTTCTCGAAAGGCTGCACTATCCGCCACGGCGCGAGGCGGTGATCGCAGCGCATTTTCCCCCGCAAGGGGAATCGCTCGAAGCGTTGAATTTTTTCCGTTCGCCCGCGCAGCAACGGCTGATTTTCGAAGAGTTTTTTCTGTACCAGTTGAGTCTCGCGCTCGGGCGCAAAGCGACGCGAAAGGAAAATGCACTGGCCTTCCGGGTTCGCGAAGATAAGGTGCGGGAAGCACTGAAGCGGATTCTGCCGTTCAAGCCGACGGGGGCGCAAAAAAGGGTGTTGGCCGAAATTGCTGGTGACCTGGAGAAGCCGGTGCCCATGAACCGGTTGTTACAAGGAGACGTGGGCAGCGGGAAAACGATCGTGGCGTTGCAAGCGGCGGTCATCGCAATCGAAAACAGTTCCCAGTCCGCCTTGATGGCGCCGACAGAAATTCTCGCGGTGCAACATTATCTATCGGCGAAGAGGATTCTGGCGCCTGGCGGCTACAAGGTCGAACTGCTGATCAGTGGCCTGAAGCCGTCGGAGAAGGCCGCTGCGCGCGAACGGATACGGAGTGGCGAAGCCCGGCTGGTTATCGGGACACACGCGCTCATTGAAGAGCAGGTGGCATTCGAGCGGTTGGGCTTCGTGGCGATTGACGAGCAACACCGCTTCGGAGTGCTCCAGAGGAAAAAGCTGATGGATAAAGCGGCGAGCCACGGACACGCGCCGCATGTGCTGGTGCTGACGGCCACGCCAATCCCGCGCACCCTCTCGCTGACGTTGTACGGCGATCTGGACGTATCTGTTCTGGATGAGCTCCCGCCCGGACGCACGCCGATTGAGACACGCATGACCACGGAATCTCACTTGCCGGGCGTGTGGGAATCTTTGCGCCGGGAAGTGGCGGCGGGGCATCAGGGCTACGTGGTCTATCCAGTCATCGAAGAATCGAAGCTGGAACTGAAAGCGGCGATCGAGGAATACGAAAGGCTTTCGAAAACAATTTTCCCGACGCTCAAAGTGGGGTTGTTGCACGGGCGGCTTTCGAGCGAGGAGAAGGAAGACGTAATGCAGCGGTTTCGGCGGAATGAAGTGCAAATTCTGGTGACAACCACTGTGGTGGAAGTAGGCGTAGATGTTCCGAATGCCACGGTGATGGTAATTGAGCACGCGGAAAGATTTGGCCTGGCGCAGTTGCACCAGTTGCGCGGCCGGATCGGGAGGGGCGCGCAAAAATCGCATTGCATTCTTGTGGCACCGTACCGGATGACCGACGACGGGCGGGCTCGACTGGAAACCATGGTGCGCACGTCGAACGGCTTCGAAATTGCCGAGACCGATTTGCAATTGAGAGGACCGGGGGAATTTTTCGGCACGCGACAGTCAGGCGAACTCGGCTTCCATCTGGCCAATCCCTTGCGCGACCGCGAGCTACTGGAATCGGCGCGCAGGGAAGCGTTCTTGCTGGTCGGAGATCCCGCGAAGAAAGAGGCCCTCGAACGTACTCTGCGCCTTTTGCCGCGGGAATGGCAGCGACGCTATTATCTGGCCCGCGTCGGCTAAATCGCTAAGCAAATACACATGCGCGTAATTGCCGGAAAATTTCGCAGCCGCCAGCTCAAGAGCCTGAAGGGAATGGCGCTGCGCCCGACGAGCGACCGCCTGCGCGAGACACTTTTCAACGTGATTGCTGGTGGCGTCGAGGGGTCGCGTTTTCTGGACGTGTTCGCGGGCACCGGCGCAGTGGGAATCGAGGCGCTCAGCCGCGGAGCCCGCGAAGTGGTGTTCATTGAAAATCATGCGCCAGCGGCGGCGCTGATCAAAAAAAATCTGGAGTCGTTGGGACTGCGGGCGGGGGCCCGTGTGCTTGCGCTCGATGCTCTGCGCGGACTAGAGCGGCTTGCCGGGGAAGCTGCGGCGAAACCCGAAGCCTATGACATCGCGTTTCTCGATCCGCCTTACGCGGCGGCTGAGCAGTACCGGCGGGTTTTGTCGTACCTGGGAGCCAGCGCGCTTTTGGCGGAGGGCGGCATGGTCATTGCCGAGCACCGGCGCAACCTCGATTTGCCCGAAACAGCGGGACGGCTCGAACGGGTGCGGGTCGTCCGCCAAGGTGACGCTGGCCTAAGCTTCTATCGTTGTACAATAGAAGAGTTACGGGGTGGGCCTGCTGCCGAGAAAACCTGAAGCCCTCCTTGCTCATCTTATTGTGCATTGACTTTGACCACGCTTCCTCACCCCCCGGGGAGGCGATTCGAAGCGCGATATAATCAGGGGCTGATGTCGAAACGGTTCCAGGTCGACGCATTTGATTTGCTCGGGCAGAACGAGCCATTCCCGATCGCTACGTATCTGCCGGGCAAGGCACTTCCCCAGCTCGAAGTGGGGTGGAAGAGCTTCCACCAGAACTTCTTAAGCGGCATACCGGTCTTTTTTCAATGGACGCGCCTGCCAAAGGACGCGCCTAAAGTAAGAATTTTTCGCGGCTGCCGGATCGAAGGAAGAATACCGCGAAGGGCCATTTTGGCGGCTGCGCTCTGGCATATCGCCATTTTTGTGGTGCCGTGGCCGGAATTGCCGGCGGCGCAGAAGCGCAACAATCCCTTCGAAAATACGGAGCTGACCTGGTCCGGGCCGATTGAGGATTTGCCGCTCGTCAATATTAAGAAGGCCAAGCCCAAGGCCGTGGCGAAGCGGGAAGTCAATGAAGCGCCTCCCGCTAGAGGGGCGGACGCGTATCACCCGCGGCAGAACATTTTCACCGATCCGATCCGCCCGACTCATCCACGGCAAACGCTCGTGAATACCGCGGCTGCTCCCGAAGCGCCGAAGATCGTACCGACGCTTCCGAACATCGTGCAGCTTGCCTCCACGCCGGGGCCAGCGCGACCGCGGCTGGAAATCAGCGAGCAAACGCTGGCGAAATTAAGACCGCGCGAGGTGAAGCGCAAGTCCACAACCGACACGCCCAGTCCCGACTTGCCGAATCAGGAGCAGAGCCCGGCGGCCATGAGCCTGGTGGCAGCGGCCACGCCCGTAAGGCCGAAGCTGGAGATTAATGTCGGTTCCGCCCCGCGCCTGGCGGAGCGGAACCAGCAGGGTGAGGTTGTGCCGCCGCCGGAAGTTGCAGCCGCGAACGCCGGCGCAACCGGCGGACCTTCGAATACCCTGATCGCGTTATCTGCTGCGCCTGCTCCCCCGGCTCCGGTGGTCGCCGTGCCGCAGGGAAATTTGGCTGCGCGCGTCTCCATCTCCCCGGAAGGAAATCAGCCGGGTGTGCCTGGCGGAACCGGAACGGCTCCAAATGGAGCGAACCCCGGGTTGAGCGAAGGAGCCAACCTGGGCGGGGGCAAAAGCGATATCGGGATCAACATCAGCGGTGGGAATCCCAAACCAAAGACGGGCGTTTCCGGGCTTGGCGATGGCCGCAATCTCAGCTTTCCGAAATCCGTCGCGGCTCTGAAGCGGCCCGATCCGAATGCTACGGTCGAGGATCTGCCGGAGCGGACGGGCCCGCCGAACTTCGCCGCACTGCCGCCTGGGGCAAAACCGGAGCAGATTTTCTCGGCGCGTCATGTGTACTCGATGAACGTGAACATGCCGAATCTGAACAGCGTGACCGGCAGCTGGATCATTCGCTTTTCTGAATTGCACCTTCCGGGCGGAAAACGCGATACCGGAAACGTGAACGCACCGGTCCCGGTTCTAAAGGTTGATCCCAAGTATCCGCAGACGCTGATCGAGGAACACGTCGAAGGAGAAGTGATTTTGTATGGCGTGATTCGTCCCGATGGTACCGTCGACAGCATTCAACTAGTCCGGGGCATTGACGAGCAACTAGACGCCAATTCCATTGCAGCTTTCAGCCAGTGGAAATTCGAGCCCGGAACTCGGGAAGGGCAGCCGGTTCCACTCGAAGCGATTGTGCACATTCCGTTCCGAGGCGCGATGCGCCAGTAGAAGATCCACAAAGCCTCTTGAGTTTTTGTGCCGACCGCGGGCGCGTACCCTCTTCTTATGTTATGAAACCACGGCTGCTGCCTGTGCTCCGAAGCCCGCTTCTTGCAGTTTCACGAGGGTGTAGAGCGTGTGATTGACGGGCGTGGGCACGCCGAGAGTGTCTCCCAGCTTCGCCACATAGCCATTCAGCGCATCAATTTCCGTATATTTTCCGCGAGCCATATCCTGGGCAGTCGAGGAGCGCATGCCGCTCATTTGTTCGGCAATCTTCAGAGAGCCAGCCAGCGCGGCCTTGGGGTCCTCGAGGCCGGGAGGGTGGATGCCTTTAGCGCGCGCGACGTTCAGCACTTCGTAGACGGCCGCCTCGACAAGGCGCTTAGCATCCTCGCTGGCGAGGATTTCTCCGTACGTGACGCGGCCCAGCCCGGAGATGGCATTCAACGCGCAATTCCAAATCAGTTTGGTCCAGAGTTCGCCTTTGATGTTGTCGGAAATGCGACAGGGAATGTTCGCCGAAGCAAAGAATCCGGCAAGCCATTCCGTTTTTTCATTTTTGGGACCGAGCACCAGGTCGCCGCGGCCGAAGTGTTTTATGCGCCCGGCCTCGGGGACGGCCGAGGCAACGTACACCACCGCCGAAAGTGCCTCTCGCCCGGAAGCGGCGCGAATGTCTTCGGCGTTGTTGACGCCATTCTGCAGGCTGACGATCGTGGCTTGCGGCGAGAGAATCGTAGACAACTGTTTTGCCACACTGGCCGTGTCGCGCGTCTTTACGCAGAAAAGGACCAGGTCCGCGCCGGCGGCCGCGGAGAGTTCCGACGATGCCTCGGGGCGCACAGTCTCCTGAAACTCGACTGTATCCAGGTAGAGGCCCGACTTTTTCACGGCGTCGACGAAGGGCGGCCGGCCAATCATCAGCACGGACTTGCCGGCTCGGCTGAGCAGGCCGCCAAAGTAACCGCCAACGGCCCCGGCGCCCACGACCGCCACTTTCGGGTTGCCAGTTGCTGCACTCATCGGTTCCTCACGAGCCCGAAAAGCCTCGAAGCGTTCGATGCTCGAAACGCAATACCCGTCTCACCAAGGTACAGCGAAGGCGCGCACAGCCACGAGATAGCGCCTAAAAGTGGTTACGCAGTTCACGGAAGGTCGGCAGGATCACGAGCTTGCTCGATCCCGCGAGCACCGGCTCGTGCTCGAGGTGCCAGGTGTTCACATGCGGGATATACACCGCGTTCAGACCCGCCTGCATCGCGGGATTGATATCACTGCGGGGGCTGTTGCCGATCATCCAGCCGTGGGCTTTTACAATCTTATGTTTATTGACAAGCAGGTTGTAGGTTCCAGTATCTTTTTCAGCGACAATTTCAATGGCTTCGAAAAAGCCCTGCAGTCCCGAGCGTTCCACCTTGGCAGCTTGTTCGGCAGGCTCGCCCTTGGTAAAGAGAATCAGGCGATGGCGGGCGGTAAGGTAGGCGAGCGTCTCGGGAACGCCATCGAGGATCTTCGGCGGAGTGCGTTCCAAGTCCACAACACGATTGTGAATTTCCGCCAGGATCTCGCGCCGCGCCATCTGGTCAGCCAGCTTCATGTAGGTTTCTTCAAGAGACCTGCCGAAGCTTCGCACGCCGTAGCCGTATTGGCGGATGTTCTTGCGTTCGGTTTCGTTCAGGATATGCCGGATGTAGGCGCGGCTATAACCGCTGGGCTCGACGAGACTGATGAAATCCTCGATCAGGTTCTCGAAGAAAACATTGTTTTCCCAGAGGGTGTCGTCGGCGTCAATCAAAAGCGTTTTGCGTTTCATAGTCCCGAAAGAACGAGTAGTTTCGGCGCCCTTGTCGCTGGTCGAAGAGGCGACGCATCAGTGTAGCAGCCCCAGGGCATCTTCGACGATCTTGCGCGCGGCGTCGGGCCGCGACATGGCTTTTGCGGCCTTCCTCATCCTCGCCAGCCTCTCGGAGTCTTCGAGCAGGGTGGCAATCTTCCAGGCCGCGGCCGGGAGGTTGTTCGAGCGAATGGCCGCACCGCCTTCGAGCAAGTGATCGGCGTTGCGCTCCTCCTGGCCGGGGATTGGCTCGATAAGAACCATCGGGAGTCCGCGGGCCAGCGCCTCGGAGGCGGTCAATCCTCCGGCCTTGCCGATGAGCAAGTCGGCCGCGGCCAGGCAGTTTCCCCGCTGTTCGGCCGATCTCCTCGAGATGCTTTCTTAGAGTCTCTGACTTTCCGGCGATCGCTGCGGGTTGCCAGGACCGCTTCTGCGCTAGAAGCTGATGAACCAATTGTTCGATGGGCCCAAGGCCATACCCACCGGCAGCGATAAGGAGAATGCGCGCATCGGGCGCCAGCCGCAACTTACGGCGGGCTTCACCGCGACTGAGCGGCTGTTCGATCGGAATGCCCGTTACCCTGACTTTGCCGGCAGGGACGCCGATACCGGCGAGATATTCCGCCGATTCCTGGATTGCCACGTAGTAGCGATCGACGGTGCGGCAGAGCCACATGGCGTGCACATCATAGTCCGTCACTACGATGGCGTTGCGCGCACTTAGTTTCTTCTTCGCGATCAGCCAGGCAAGGATTTCGGCGGGAAGAAAGTGGGTGGCAATCGACTGCTCCGGCTGCACTCGTTTGAGCAGGCGGATCATGGGTTGCGTATTCAGGCGGTCGAGGGCGAGGCGGCGCCGGGGATGCCACCAGGGCTGATCGGTTCGGTCGTAGAGGAAACCCATCAGATCCGGGGCTCGCCGCACCATGGAAATATACGCTTTATCGTAGAGCCGCTGAAAGAGCTTGCTGACGTAGGCGAGCGTGTCGATGTGCTCGACCTCGGAATCGCCTCTTCGAAGGAATGCCCGCTCCAGTGCTTGCCCGGCGCGCACATGCCCCGCGCCCGAAGACGCCGAGAGAATCTGCACGCGCCGAACACGATCAAGCGGCGGGGCTGTGCTCATCCTCGGTCGCGCCTAGGCGGTTTTGCGCTGGCCGGCAGAGAGTTTTTCGAGGATAGCGCGGGCAATCTTCTGCAGATCGCCGAACCGCGTCAGGTATTCCTGAAACTCATGATTGAGCAGTTGGGCGTCCTGCGGGCCGAGTTGGTTTCGCAGAATCATGTCGCGCAGCTTGACCGGGTGAGGCAGGACTGCGTCTTCCTGGAGTTCTTCGAGCGCCTGGCTAGGATTGTAGTGGTACATGCGGCTTCCCCCCTGTCGAGTCGCGCGCCGTCAAATGCAGCGCAACTCCTCCCCCTTATTGTACGCAAAATGGAGAGGACCGACCCTGGTATCGAAGGAGAAGAAGTCTGAAGGCTGATGGTGGGATCAGGCGGCGGTGGCGCGAACCGGCACGAACTCGTAGCGCTCAATTTTCGCCGCCACGCCCATCTTGCCATTTTCCGTCGACTCCACGCGGACGACACGCCCGTGACAACGGATGTTTACGTCGCCGGCCGAGATCATCTGCTGCGGTAACGTTATAATGAAATCGATTTCGCTGCCGTTTTCGAAGCGCTCTTCCGAGAGAAAGTACAACCCTCGATAACTGACGTCCCGCGTATGCGCCTTCATTTCGGGACTGTTGACCTCATGTGCCAGCACTCGCACCGGCAGGGTCATCGTAAAGCGCCTTGCCTCACGCCGATCCGACAAATCGCCCATGCGGGCCCCCTGGCTGAGCTGAATTGAGTGCAAAGTAACACCCGCGGATGGAAACTGCAATCCGAAATTCGCGAATTTTAGCACTAGTACTGAAAATGAGCGTAGTGGGCGGTATAGAACTAGTCGAGGAATGAGAAGAGGTTGCGGAGAAAGTGCGGAGAGGGAGACGAATCGGGTACACTTTGTCGGGCCCGCCAGTCTCTATGCTTGTTCACCACGATTCGCGCAATTTGTTTCTTCAGGGGCCCGCGGGGCGTCTCGAAGCCATCCTGTGGACTCCGAGTCGAACCAGTTCGCCGTCGCTCGCTGCCATCATTTGTCATCCTCATCCCTTGTTCGGCGGAACGATGCACAACAAGGTTGTGTATCAAGCCGCGAAATCGATGGATACGCTCGGTGTTCCCGTGCTGCGCTTCAATTTTCGTGGCGCGGGGTTGAGTGCAGGTTCACATGACCGTGGAGTGGGAGAGCAGGAAGACGTGCAAGCGGCGATTGATTTTCTCGCGGCAGAATTTCCTGATACTCCACGGTTGCTGGCGGGTTTCAGTTTTGGGAGTTGGGTGGGGCTGCGAGTGGGCTGCGCGGATCCCCGCGTGAGTGAGCTCATGGGAATGGGCATTCCCGTGAACAATTCAGACTTTTCTTATCTTTCGCGATGCCCAAAGCCAAAATTATTTGTGCAGGGTACCAGCGATGAACATGGCGCCTGGGAGAACGTGGAACAAATACTGGCTATCACGCCGGGAAACAATCGGATTGTCTTTGTGCACGGCGCGGAGCATTTTTTTGCCGGGCGATTGGATGAACTGAACCGCGCCATCACGGAGTGGCTCATGGAGCATCACCCCGAGCTGCATCGGATCTAAGCAGTTTCGCCGCGGGAAAAGAGCTTGCTGAATTCCTCGAGGCCTGCGGGCGGAGCGGTCAAGAGTTTTGCGTTGGCTTCGACATGCGCGGTGCGCGACATTCCCACTAGCGCCGTGGTGATGCCGGGGGCGGACCGCGCAAACTGCAGGGCGCGTTCGGCATCACTGTCCAGACCGAAGGCTTCGGCTACGAACGCGGGCAGATTCTGCGCAACCTGCCCCTGAAGCAGGGAAGCGCTCCCGACAAGCGTGATACCAAGTTCGCTTGCGGCTTCCATGATGGTCTTCTCATTGCCAGCAACGTCTTGATTTCCCAGCGTAAGGGCTTCAGTCATGGCCAGGTTAAAAGGCAATTGCACGAAGCGGAAACGGTGCTTGTCGCCGGCAATTTCCTTCGCGATCGCGACCAGTTCCGACAGTTGCATGGCGTCGCGGGCCGATTTTGCCTGCCGGAAACCGTTCCATGTCGCCATGCCGTAGAACTGAATGCGGCCGCGAGCGGCGGTCGATTCGAGAAACACAAAAGCTTCCCTGACGCGCTTTAGAAAGTCCGGTCTGGCGAGTTCGGCCAGCTGGGTCTCCGGATTGTGCAGATAATAGACGTCGATGCAATCCAAGCCCAGATTTTTGAGGCTGCGCGCGAGCTGATTCTGCAGATAGGCGGGCGTCATGCAGTGGCAGCCGGCGGCGATGTCCTTTGCGGTGAAGACGCCTTTCTGAATGTATTCCTCGAAAAAGTATCGGTTGGGGTCGTCAGGCATGGTGCCGTCCGCCGTGAGGTAGCCGCCCTTCGTGCAAACCACGATCTCGTCGCGCGTAAAGCCCTTGTGAGCGAGAACCTTTAGCGCAGTGCCGACGCTGCGTTCGCTGCGTTGCAGCCGGTAATTGATCGCGGTATCGATGACGTTGATGCCCGATTCGACGGCGGCAACAAGCGCGGCGGCGTAACCCGCATCGGTCGTCTCGTTTGGCTGGCCGAGGTACGTGCCGACTCCCAGGGAGGAAAGGACCAGTCCCTGGACTTCGCGGTAGTGTCCTTCGGCCGCGTGCCCGCGAAATTTTTCCGCATATTTTGTCGTGCCTTCTAGGGTTGCTCCCCGGCTCATTTGGTCTCCTCGCTTTTGGGCTTTGCGTCGGGAACGCCAGCTTCGTTCGTTTCTGCTTTCTTTGGCGACAAGAGGCGCGCGCAGGCCCGCAGAATCCGCCGGTACGGCCAGTCTTTCTCCCGGAAGAAAATTTCGCCCTCGCGCGGATTGCTGAAGAACCAGCGCGCGACCAGCCCGAGATGTTCGCCGAGTTCGGCCGCGCTTTGCTTTATGTTTGCGGCCGCCGGAGGCGCGGCGTTCATCACGTCTTCCAGATAGGCTCTCACGGTTTCTTCGGCGGAGCGAGGCTGGCTGGTATCGCCAAATCGCAGGTAAGAGGGTTCCGCCAGGCGTCCGCCCCGGACAGCATACATCGCGATGGTCTGTTCTTCGGGGGTTCGTTGCAGGATCACGGCATTCAGGTCCTGGATTCTGCGGGCGAGTTCCTGGCGGCCTCGAAGCACGTCGTCCAGCTTTTCCAGCTTTTTGTGAATGGCGGCGGCGCGTTCAAAATCGAGTTGCTCGCTGGCGCGCTCGCGTTCCTGTTCGAATCCCCCGCGCAGCGAACCGCCGCCGGTCTCCAGAAATGCGACCAGGCGATTCACCTCGACGTCGTATTCTTCTTTCGTGCAGCCGGCAAAGCACGGTGCCAGGCACATTTTCATTTCCGAGTAAATGCAGCCAGGAAAGGAGGGATCGCGCCGTATTTTGATCTGACAGCGGCGCACCTTGAAGAAGTCCAGCATTTTTTCGGCAAAGGCCTCGGCAGAGCGCCGCGAAGGGAAAGGCCCATAGTATGCGCCGAGGCTCGGTTCCCCCTGCTCGTTGACGACGATGCTGCGCGTGACGAAACAACGCGGGTAGGCGTTGTGTAAATTGACTTTCAGGACGGCCGCGGGGCGCAAGCGCATGAGCTCGCGGTAGCGCTTCGGGAAAATCTGTTTGGCGTTTTGGTAGGAAGTGAAGGTTTGTTCGAAGGCAGAGGCAGTCTCGCGGTAGCGGACCATTCGCGCAAAATCCCGCAGGTTCAGGCGCTTGCTCGCCGGATCGGGCGGGCCAAGCAAGCGCTGCAAGCGACGCCGCAAATCCGCGGTGCGAATCAGGAAAGGCTCTGCGGTTGCTTCGCGGGGCTGAATCAGGCAAACGGCGGGCTTTGCGGGCAACAAAGAGAAGAATTCCGAGTCGCGGTCGGGACGAAATTCGAGGCCAGAGTGCAGTTCCAGCACTCCGTCAGGATACTACGTAGGCTTGATGTTCGCCGAGCAGGCAAGGTCAGGACTTCAGCACCCACGCGGCGATCACCAGGCGCTGGATTTCGCTGGTGCCTTCGTAGATCTCGGTGATGCGCGCGTCGCGATAGGCCCGTTCGACCGGATATTCACGGCTATAGCCATAGCCCCCATGGATCTGGATGGCTTTGTGGGCCACGCGCGTGGCCATTTCGCTGGCGAACAGCTTGGCCGTGGACGCTTCGAGACTGAAGCGCGAGCCGCTGTCCTGCTTCCATGCGGCTTTGCGAACCAGTAGCCGCGCCGCATCGATTTCCGTGGCCATATCTGCCAGCATGAATTGAATGGCCTGAAACTGAGCGATGGGATGGCCAAAGGCCATGCGTTCCTGCGACCACTTCAACGCGGCCTCGAACGCCCCTTGGGCAATTCCCGTGGCTTGCGCGGCGATGCCGATCCTGCCGCCATCGAGCGTGGAGAGTGCCACCTTGTACCCGTCGCCTTCGTTGCCGATGCGATTGGAGGCAGGCGCCTCACAGTCTGTAAACACCAACTCGCTACAGGCGGTGGCGTTGATGCCCAATTTCTTTTCTTCTTTTCCGGCCTTGAAGCCGGGCGTGCCCTTTTCCACCACAATCGCGGTGATGCCTTTCTCGCCGTTGGCGGGATCGGTGTTCACGTAGACGATCGCCGCGTCCGCTACGCCCCCGTTGGTGATCCACGCCTTGGTGCCGTTCAGAACATACTTGTCGCCCTTCTTCACCGCTTTGGTTTCGAGGGCTGCGGCATTCGATCCAGCCTGCGGTTCGGTGAGTGCGTAGCAGCCAATTTTTTCGCCCCGGGTGAAGGGGAGGAGGAATTTTTTCTTTTGCTCGTCGGTGCCGTAGCGATGGATGGGATCGCAAAAAAGGGAATTCTGGACGCTGAGAATGACTCCAGTGGACGCGCAGCAGCGCGAGATTTCTTCAATCACGATGGAATACGCAATGTGGTCGAAGCCGGCGCCGCCCTCGGATTCGGGAAAGGCCACGCCGGTCAAGCCGAGTTCGGCTGCCTTACGAAACAACTCGTGCGGGAACTGGCCCGTTTCGTCCAATTCCTTGGCGAGCGGGCGCACTTCGGATTCCGCAAATTCGCGCACGGTCTTTTGCAGCATCTTTTGCTCATCGGTGAGTTCGAGATCCACTGTATCTCTCCCGTGGCGGCGTCGAATGCGTTTTTGGAACGTTCGATTCTAGCGTGCGACGCCCTTAATGTCACACTGGACCGAACGCCGGGGCTGGTCACAACTCGTCATTCCGAACGGAGTCTACGAAGTGAGGAATCTCTCTTGTTTGGCCCTTGAATTGAAGAGGGATTTCTCCCTGCGCTCGGAATGACGGGCAAATCCATCTTCAGCGCTCTCGTTATGGCTGCAGCGCCTTTTTCAGGCGGTCGAAGGTCGTGCGCAGCTCTTCCGGATGCACGCGCGTCTCCCCGGTGACGGTCATGAAATTCGAATCGCCGATCCAGCGGGGCAGCATATGCAGATGTAAATGGCCAGCAACGCCGGCGCCAGCCGCTTTGCCCAGATTCATTCCCAGATTCATGCCATCGGGTTGGTATGCGTTGTGATAAACCGTCTCGAGCTTCTGCGCCAGTTCCATCATTTCCTGAAGAGCTGCGGGCTCGCACAAATGAAGCTCAGCGACATGCGCGTAGGGCACGGCCATGACGTGGCCGGAGGTATAAGGGAAGCGGTTCAGGATGACGAAGCTTTTCTTCCCGCGGTGAACGATCAGCGTCTCCTCATCGCGATTGCGCGCAAGAGCATCGCAGAAGATGCAGTCTGGCTGCTTGTCTTGGGTAGCCTGCTCCAGGTACTGGTAGCGCCACGGCGTCCAGAGGTAGTCCATAAGTTTTCAGATCGAGGGGCCGCCTGCATTCGCTGGCGGGGGAATCGGTCTGCCTCCCGAGCCTTCTGATTAGACTTCAAATTCCGGGGTTAAAATAAGTACATGGTCGATGATCGCTACAGAGTCAAAGCTGGTTCGCGTGGACGGGATTGCGGTCGTTTGTTCCTGATATCTGATTACTGATGTCTTGGTTCTGTTTCTGGCAGCTTCAGGCGTGCGGCGGGTCACTCGGTGCAGCAGCCGACGCGGCCGCCTCACGGCTGTTGACGAAGTCCTTCAATTCCTTGCTGGGCTTGAAGAAAGGAATCTTCTTGGCTGGCACTTCGACCTTTTCGCCAGTCTTGGGATTTCTCCCCATGCGACCGCGGCGCTGACGGGTGCGGAAAC
>Ga0307478_10002041_pt1 | contig 16557 bp, 21 predicted proteins | sample atmos_gasesECM4C_2_FD_203713 | JGI IMG/M metagenome (GOLD analysis project Ga0307478, IMG submission 203713) | Hardwood forest soil microbial communities from Morgan-Monroe State Forest, Indiana, United States - atmos_gasesECM4C_05 | ecosystem: Environmental > Terrestrial > Soil > Temperate...
TCCCTGCGATCACGATGGCGTAGCCCTTTTTCATGCACGCCACCATGCCGAGAGAGTGGATGTTGCCGAGCTTGGCCTGTTCCAAGGCCTCGGTGAGCTTATCGACGCAGTCTTGTTCGCTGTCGGTGAGTGGATGAGGGCTTAGGAGGATTGTGTTGGTCATAACAGCAGTCCAAATTCCTTTCGAGCAAAGTCCATCGGATCACGCGCGTGCTTTCGACCATTACATTGTGGACAAAGCAATTGCAGGTTTGCCGGATAGTTCGTTCCGCCGCGCGAAAGCGGAATAATATGGTCAACATGCCGACGAGTCGTCAAGTCCGTGCGGCAGTATGCACACATCCCTTTTTGTGCGGAAAACAGCCTCTTGATGTCATCCAACGTATATTTGCCTTTTCCCCCCTTTCGGCGCGCTTGACGATTTCTCACTTGGAGGCGCGCTTTATCGACGTTGGCTTTCCGCCATCGTTTGTGCTGCGCTTTGCGAAGTTCCCTATTATTTGCTCTATACTTAGCCTCTCTTGCCCGACATTTTTCTAAGTTATTTAAACGCCAGCGTTTCACCAGTAGCGTCTGACGCTCCCGGCGACTTAGGAGGTATTGACGATATTTTTCGCGATTTCGAGCCCGCCACGCATAGGTTTTCTGTTTGGATTCTTCGCTGAAACTATAATATTTTGCAACCGCGCGATCACGCGCACACTGACAACACTCGCCATTTTGCGTTCGGCGATAATCAATATGTCCTCTAGGACATGCCTTGCCAGTAAAATAGAGAGGACGGTTGCTCGTAAGCGCCTCTTTACGAGAACGCATGTCGAGCTTAAACGTAGATTTAGTCAAGACAGCCTCCGCAGAAGGTTGCTTTGATCAGGGGTTCGATGGCGTCTGAAGCGCCTTCGAACCCCGCTTTTATACAGGATATAAAGCCTTTTGTCGAGATTTATGCCGGCCGCGCTCGCGCTCCGCTTCTCGGATTTCATCACTCATTTGAAGTAAACCAGTTTCGCGCAGGCACCGGAGAGCGAGCGTTGTCGAGTCGGTCAAGTCCTTGAATTTTCCGCGGGGAAAACTTTCCATCTCCTCGATCACGTCCTCCGCCCAATCCTTGATCGGCGCCCACACCTTGCCTTGCGAGAACATCGGTACCACGGCGTAGGCGCGGGCGTACTTGTCGCCAACGACCGTCCGCATCTGCACACCCCACGATTCGTTGCCGTGCAGACGCTGCAGTTCCTGGGCAGCGGCGATGCCGCCCTTTTCGGTCTCGATGATGAGCAGATCAACGAATCGGAACCGGCACGTATAGGCAAGCCACTCAACGAGGCCCCATTGATGACCGACGCGGCGGCACCACATCATGTCGCGTTGGCGCCGCCGTTCCATCGAATCGCCCAGTTGTGGAATTTCCATGCCTTGGCGCGGCGTCTCAATGCCGTGCAGATTCAACCGCTTGCGCCACGAATCAATAAGCATCACGGCCGGAAAATCCGGCGTATCTGGCGGCGTGAAGATGCCCCACACCGTCAAGCCGGCCGGACAGTTTTCCTCTTTCTCTGTTACCGCAGCATCAAGGGATGCCAGCACGAAGTCAAACGCTGGATATTTGCCGTCCTCCGGTGCCCAAGGTTTCCACCAATGCCGCTTGAATAGGCCGCCCCCTCGTGGCACCGGCGATTGCTGGAACTGCGACGCCCAGCCGTAGGGGCCAAGTTCTTTTTTCAGCCGATCGATAGCGCCTTCCGAAAACCGATCCACCCACGCCGGTTCGCCATCGTTGGCATCCGGATCATCTTCATCAGCCCTCGGATCGGCCCAGCCAATCTGATTACGCACCAGGTTGCCGTCATCATCAAAGGCCCGCGTCGGATCGAATTCCCACGGGATCATCAAGTGACAATAGTCAAAATCCGGACTGAGCGCCGTGCCCGACACGTCATCGGCATGAACGCGCTGCATGATGATGATGAGCGCACCACTTTCCAGGTCGTTGAACCGCGAGGAAATCGATTCACGAAACCAGCGGATCGTCTCGTTGCGCACCTTTTCCGACTCGGCCTCAATCACGTTGTGCGGATCGTCGATGATGACACGATTCGCGCGCTCGCCAGTGCCGACGCCGCCGACAGAAGAAGCGAGCTTCCATCCGGTGCGGGTGTTCATCACCTTGATCGTAGTCTTGTTGCGAAGCTGCACCTTTCCGTTTTCGTCGGCCTCCTCGACTTCATGCGTTTCGACTTTGACGCGCGTGCGCATCGGGCCGTAAAGTTGCTGGTATTCCGCGCTCGCGATCAGCGTGCGGAATTTATCGTTGTCGCGTTCGGTCAGGGAGGCTGAGTACGAAAAGCATAGATACCGATAATGCGTAAGCTTCATCGGTCCCCACTCCCACGCCGGCCAAAACACATCAGTCAGCATGGATTTCATGAAGCCTGGAGGCACATTTTCCAGAAGCCGCGTGATTTCGTTGAAGGTCACCGCCTCCAGATGCTCGCACATCGCCCACAGCGGCCACCCGTCCACAAAAGGCGTTTCCGGCTCCAGCACATGCCAGAAATAGCGCACGAACGCGATCAAGCCGCCCTGACGGACGCCATCGTCGTCATACCAGCCGCGTTGCGATTGCTGGAACTTGGCCTCGCGCTGCTGCGCCTCGCGCAGCAGTTTGCCGTAGCGTTCAAGTTTGGAGCGGACGAATGGGGCGTTCATGCGCTCAAGATTTCCGTCCCTTTTCCTCATTAGTGCGGTCGTCGAAATCCATTTTAGTTATTTCCTTGGCGACGTTACACTTTACAACCCCAAACGCTAGATATAGGGTTAAGGCCACAGGAGATTTCCGATGGCCCATCCGATTTTGACCGCCCCACATTTTCACAACGAGGAAGCTGCTTTCGCCTATGTCGAGGCTCACCTGTGGCCGAACGGCCCGGTTTGCCCTCATTGCGGAAACTGCGAGGACAAGCGGATTGGTCGCCTGACCGGCAAGACCAGCCGCCCCGGTCTCCGCAAGTGCTATGCCTGCCGCAAGACCTTCACCGTGCGGATCGGCTCTATTTTCGAGGACAGCCATTTCCCGTTGCATCTGTGGCTGCAGGCGATCCAACTCATCTGCGGCAGCAAAAAGGGCATTTCGACCCGCCAAATTCAGCGGACCTTCAATTGCAGCATGAAAACCGCTTGGTTCCTCATGCATCGCATCCGCGGGGGCCGCCAAGTGTAACGTCGCCATTTCCTTGGTATGCCCCTCAGACTTTTGCGATCGAGATGGTCCAAACAACTTGTTCCATTTATCCGGAATAGACTTATATGCCCAACTCATGTCCCATGTTTCTGGTTTTGCGATGGTGCGCAAATGATGACTGACGGGAATCGGCATGTTCATCCCCCGAACCTGAAATTCAAATCCGCTTCAATCCCAAGCTCGCGCGTCAGCGCCGCCAGCTCGGCAATCAGATCGGCATCGCTCAAGCGCCGCAACGCATCGTCATCGTCGCGTTGGGTGATGCCGAGACCTAGCAACTTCCGCAGCTCGATGTTGGCTTGCAGCTTCGAATAGGTCTTGGCGACGAAGCGGCCCTTTTCATCGACGCTCACCGATTCGATGACACGCTGGGTATCCTCCGGCAGATCGGCAAGCATCTTCATGCGCTGGATGCGTTTCATCACCGGCTTGCCGTTGTTATCGAGAATCGGATCGCCTTTCTTATCAGCCTTTTCGACCTCGACGATCTCCCATAGATCGGCGGCGTTCGATTCGTGCATCAGCCACAGCATTTCCTCGATCCGCGCGCGCTTGGCGGCTAGCACGTCCTCGTCCTGCCGGCAGAGGTAAGCGATTCGCTCCGCCACGTGCGGCCGCGCCTCAAGCCGCGAGGCGTTGCCCACTGCGGTCTGGTGCGTCGTCGCGCTCAATCCTGCCTGCCGGTAGGCGTCAGCCTTCGGGCGCAGCACCGAGCGCAGCCGGCAATAGCGTTCGTGCTTGGGGTTGCGCAGCGGCTGCGAACCTGGAATCGCCACAAGCCGCGCATCCTCGCGCGGTATGACGGCCAAGCCCTGTTGCGGCGCGGTGTCGGTCATGATCGCAGCACATACGAAAAGTGTGCCACAATTATAAACGCTGGGACTTTATCGGGCAAGAGCCTCAAACCAGGGTTTTGTCGCCGATTCGATGGATTCGGGGGTCCAGAGCGGGGCATCGCGCCAATCTTCGATGTGGTGGAGCATTTCGGCGACGCCGTCTTCAAATCGGATGCGAGGTCTCCATCCCAGATCGCGTTTGGCCTTCGAAATATCCGCCCAAGTGGCGTCCGGCTCGCCGGGACGCTCTGGCACATGAACGGTTAGGCCACCGATCAATCCAGCTAGATAATTGATGGTTCGCGGATTGCCGGCGCCTACATTCCAGATGTCGCCAGTGCGTTGGGTTTCTGCGGCACGCAAGAACGCATCCGCAACATCGGTCACGTGAACAAAATCCCGGCTTTGCTCACCGGCACCCACGATCGTGAGGGGCTGGCCTGCAAGTTTTTGTCTGAGAAACACTCCAAACACCGCGCCATAGGCGTCAGTCGTGCGCGCGCGCCGGCCATAGGCATTGAAAATCCGCATTGAATTGACCGGAAGGCCATAGACTTGGTGCCAATGTAGGGTGGTTTGCTCGCCAAGATATTTTGACAAGGCGTAGGGATATTGCGGACTAGCGAACCGAGATTCCGATGTCAGCACCGCCGGGGTGATTCCATAACACGACGACGAAGCCGCATAGACAAACTTCTTGACCATCGCCCGCCGCGCACATTCGAGCACGCGCACCGTGCCCTGCACGTTGACGCTCATGTACTCCGCTGGATTTTCGATTGACGGCACGATGGCGCCGATGCCGGCGACGTGAAACACGTATTGGACATCGGCAAACAACCGACTTTCCGGCTTGAGCCTGCGGATATCGCGCTGAAACACATCAAGATCGCCGTTGTTCTTGTGCTGCGCCAGATTCTCCATGCTGCCGGTCGAGAAATCATCGATGACACGCACGGCGTAGCCGCGCGACAACAGCAGGTCCACCATGTGGCTGCCGACGAAGCCAGCGCCACCAGTGACGAGGGCGAGAGGTTTGTTGGTCATTGCTTATTACTCGCGGACCTTGGCGCGAACTTTAGCCACCCAATCCGGCCATCCGCAGGTCGGCGTATTGAGGGCCTCGATCAGTAAATCGAGCATCTCATTATTGATCCGCATTATTTCCTGCAGGTCGCTGGCGAGGTCCGTGGCGCGAAGCCATGTCTGACCTTCGATGGTGATCCGAGAGATATTGCCATCAATGGCATCTTTCAGACCATCAATAATTTTAGCTCCGCTCATTTTGAGTCCTCCGTTGTTGTCTGCTCATCACAAGCACTGTGCCGCAGGGTCATTTGATCCCCAGCGCCTTCATCGTCCGAACATTGTAATACCGATCGTCGTCGATGCTCTGCGGCAGCAGATGATTGCGGAACGCTCGCGTCACATCGCGAATCGCATCCTCAATCGTCCGCTTCGGCGCAAAGCCGAGCACATCTCTGATCTTGTCCGAGTTGACCCGATAGGAGCGCAGATCGTGGGTCTTGGTTTTCTCGATGCGGGCAATCGTCCCGTTGTTCTTGGCGACGACCTCGCGCACCATCTTTGCCAGGTCGTCAATCGAGCGGTTTTCGAATCCGATGTTGAACGTCTGCCCGTGGATCATCTGGTGCGGAAATTCGAGTAGCAACCGATAGGCGTCTGCCATGTCCTCGATATGCAAGTTGGGTCGCATCTGCTCGCCGCCAAACACGGAAATCACGCCTTTGTTGACCGCGTGATTGGTCAGGATATTCACCGCCAGATCGAGCCGCATCCGGGGGCTATAGCCGCAAACAGTGGCCGGGCGGATCACCACGCAGGTAAAATCATCCGCCGCATAGGTCCAAAGGATGCTTTCGCACAAACCCTTGAACTTGCTGTAGAGCGTCAGCGGATTGAGCGGGCAATCCTCCGTCACGTTCGGCGATTCGGAAACGCCATAGACCGAGCTGGACGAGCAGTAGATAAACCGCTGTACGCCCGCCTCTTTCGCCGCTCGCACCAGCGGCTCAAATGAACTGAAGTTGACGCTCTGCGACAGTTTCTCGTCAAGTTCAAAGCTCGCATCGTTGGAGATGCAGGCGAGATGCAGCACAGCGTCTTGCCCAGCGAGTTCATGAGCCAAGCGATCCGTATCGCGAATGTCGCCCTGGACGACACGCAGGTTCGGATGGTTCGGTAGGCGGCAACCGAAGTACAGCGCGTCGTAAACGGTCACGTAATAGCCGGCGGCAAGGAGGCGCGGCGTGAGCACGTGGCCGACATAGCCGGCGCCGCCAGTGACGAGGACGTTACGCATCAGCCTTGCCCCAGCCGAGATCGATGTCCAGAATGGCGTGGAGGATTGTTAGGTGAGCAATTTCGACGATACCGTAATCGTGAGAAGGAACGTAGAAGTTGGCGTCACCGAGAACACGAAGCGGATTGTCAGGCTCAAACCCTGAAAACGTAGCTGTGCCGGCACCATGGTTATTCGCGGCCATAATCGCTCTCAAAATGTTTTCTGATCGTCCAGAGCTGGAAATGCCAACAACAAAATCATTCGAGCGGCAATGCATCTCGATTTGTTTCGAAAACACGTTCTCATATCCGAAATCATTACTCAGGCAAGTGAGTGCCGCCGCATCGTTAAATGCGGTCGCACGAAAGCCGCCATTCTTCAGATAGTCAATAGCAAGATGGCTGGCGATGCCCGCGCTTCCTCCATTACCAACAAAAATAATCTTGCCTCCGGCATCATGCGCGGCATGGAACGTGCTCCGCATGATTTTGCAAGCAAGAGAGAGCGGCGCTCTTTTATTCTGATAGTCAGTCGGTTCGGTGTTCAGAATCGCTTTGTGCAACGTCTCAGCATAGAGCGGCATCAAATGGGTATAGTCAGCAATTTGCATCACAGCCTCATATCAATCAGCACGCGCCCCGCCGCCCCGCCACGCATCACATCGATCGCCTCGTTGATCCGTTCCAGCGGAAACTCATGTGTGATCATGCCATCGAACGAAATCTTACCGGCGTTCATCAGTTTCAAGATGCGCGGAATGTCGATGTGCGGCCGCGAGCCGCCGCCATGCGATCCGGTCAGCGTTTTGTTGAAGTGGAGCGGCAGCGTGTCGATGGTGACTTTTTCTGAGGGAACGCCAACGAGGACGCAGGTGCCCTCGGGTGCGGTCAGATCATAAGCACATTCAATCACGGTTTTGTTTCCCGTGGTGTCAACAATTTTGTCCGCACCTTTTTGACCAACAACATCAAGAATAGCCGACCGCGAATCCCAAGCAATAGGCCTAACGAACGTGTGAGTGGCACCACACGCCTTGGCGCGTTCTCTCTTATCACTCCAAAACTCAACCGCCACAATCGGATAAGCCCCAGCCATCGCCGCAAACTGCACGATCGGCAACCCCACGCCCCCAACACCAAACACCACCACCGATTCGCCCAGCTTGATCTTCGCGTCATTCGCCACGACGCCCATCGCCGTCGTGATCGCGCAGCCAAACAGCGCCGCGATCTTCAAATCCGTATCTGGCGGTATTGGCGTCATGCGGTTTTCCGAAACGACCGCATATTCGCTGAACGTCGTCACCCAGCCCGCATTGAGTGTCGCGCCGCGCCAGCGATACGATGCAGGCTTGCCCTGGATGCCGAGACTTGGCCGCCAATGCAGCACCACAATATCGCCGGGCTTCACCGTCCTCACGCCAAGTCCAACCTCAATCACTTCCGCCGTTGCTTCGTGCCCGAGCAGATGCGGCAGGAACTTGTCCGGTCCCTTGACCGCTGCGATTTCGTTGATCTGCGCGCCGCAGATCGTGGTGTAGAGCACCTTGACGAGCACTTGGCCGACGCCGAGCGCATCGGGAAATTCGATATCATCGACGATCAGCAGCTCATGCGAGCGGGCGAGGATGGCGGCTTTGGCGGTTTTTATTTGCATTTATTTTATCATCATTGCGGCGGTTCCGGTAGTGGCATCCAGTGCGTGAATCCAGTCAACGGCGGATCGTTATCATCGTCGTCAAACTGATCATGCCATCCTACGTTAAGGAATCCAGGTCGCTCGGAATCGGAAATGGTGCCACCCCAATAGACGATTTTACATCTCTGCAGCGCATACGCATAATCACTGGCCGTGACCAGAATCGGATCTCCGTTCTTCGGTGCCGTTTCGATTGGTTGCCACGAATAGCTCACCGCGTTAATCCTTCATTGCCAGAAACCCAACATCGCTCGATCGTTCCGATGATCTGCCGTGCCAGCAATCCATGCCGCTCCAGCATGTCCTCATGCGTCCCGTAGCAGTGAATAAACTCGTCCTTGAGCGTAAATGTGTGCAGCTTGCACTTTGCGCCGATGTCCCAGGCGATTTGTTTGACCTGTGAGGCGAGGCCGCCTTGCGGGGCGTGTTCCTCAATGACAATGACCTTATCGTGCAAGCGCAGCATATTTTTGATGCCATCAGCATCTAGCGGTTTCAAAGTGTGACTGGAAACCAACGACACCGAATTGCAGAATCTGAAATGATCTACAACGGCGCTGGCGTGCTTCATAATCGGACCATATGAAATGACGCAAATATCTTCCCCTTCTCGGAGATAGCGCAAATCGCCAAACTCCCATCGTTCAGCAACGCTAGTCAGAGTAGGCTCTCCCGCCTTTCCCAACCGCAAATAAACTGGCCCATTGGTCTGCTGCGCGCACCACTTGACCGCCTCGACACATTCTGGTGGATCGCACGGCGCAATCACCTGCATGTTCGGTATCGCGCTCGCCACCGCGATATCCTCTTGCGCGTGGTGCGTTCCCCCGAGCGTCGAATAGACCACACCAGCCCCCATACCGACGACCGTCACCGGCAAATTCTGATAGCACAGGTCATCGCGCACGAACTCGAAGGCCCGATAAAGCGCGAACGTCGCGATGGTGTAGGCGAATGGCCGCTTGCCGCGCAATGCCAACCCGGCGCAAATCCCGATCATGCTTTGCTCGGCGACGCCCACATTGATGAACCGATCCGGATACTGCTCGCGGAATTTGGTCATGCTGCCGGCAGGCGAGATGTCAGCCACCACCACGTAGATGCTCGGATCGTTCATGGCGCATTGATAGAGCGCTTCAGCGAAGGCGTCTCTCATCGAGGTTGCTCACTACCGCGAGAAAGAGATGCAACACACTCGGCAAAAATTTCTTGAAGGTTTGCCCCAGCAGAGCCTATAACCTCCATATCTCGACCTATCCACAGATGCCACCAGACTTTTAGGCCAGATTTTTTGTGCCAAAAATTCGGCGCGCTCTGCGATGGCTTCCACGTATCACCTTCGGCTCGGTCAGCCATCATGCCCTTCGGCTCGCAGGTGTGAATACGGGCTGGCCAGACGGTCTTGAGGCGGCGATCCCGTTCTTTGATACTCTTATCGAATGCTCGGGAGGCGGCTTTGTATTCTGGCGAACCTCTCTTCGCAATCTTCCAAGGGAGAGGCGCAACGATTGTATCGTTTGCTTTACCCCAATCATCAATTTGTTTATCGTCAAGGTAATAACGCGGGTGTGGATGAGGGCACCCGCACGCATCTTCTGAGCACCAACGGCAATGCTCGCTTTCGCACCAGCAAAAGCGGTGCATCATGAACACGTCGTTTTCAAAATTTTCGCCATAGCCGAACCTGCCGCCAAGCCCAAAGTCACTTTCTTCCCCTGTCGCTTGGCAAACAGCTTCGGTCAGCGTGACTAAGCCGTGGTCTAGTGCGTCGGTTTCATCTGCGACTGGCGGCGTGATGATCTGGATATCCATTCTTGACCCTCGCTGCTAATCGCTTATCCCTGCACCAATCTAACCGCTTCGTCGTACTCCGTCTCGCTCGGCGACCGATAATGCCACACCGGATTATCCTCCATGAACCGCACGCCGCGCCCCTTGGTCGTGTGCGCCACCAGCATCAGCGGACTATGGCCGAATCTGTTGGTCACCCGCTTGAAGATATCCTGCTCATCGTGGCCGCGCACGTCCCAGGCCTCCCACGAGAACTCGACGAATTTTCGATAAAGCGGCCGATACACCCCGAGCGAGGGATGCGTCACGCTCGGCCGTTCCAGGCTTTGCAGATTGTTGTAATCCACCACCGCGACGAGATTCGACAGCCCCAACGACGACGCCATCACAATCGCTTCCCACGTCGAGCCCTCCATCAACTCACCGTCGCTCAGGACCACATAGACCGTCAGGCCGCTGTTGCGCTCCGCCAGCGCCATGCCGACCGCCATGCCGAGTCCATGCCCGAGCGAGCCCGTCGCCGCGACAATGCCAGGCGTGCCGCGATCGGGATGCACGCCCAGCCTGCCATCGCGCGTGCAATAGGCGTCAAGATCGTCGCGGCTCAGCACCCCGCGGTCCTCAAGGACTACATATTGCAGAATTGCCGCGTGACCCTTTGACATCACGAAAATATCGTCCGGCTTCATCAGCGAGTTGTAGATGCAATCGACAATCTCGACGCACGAGAACGCGCCGCCGATGTGCAGTGCCGGCACACGTTGCGAGATTTCCAGAATGCGCAGGCGATAGCGGCGGCAGCGCTCGGCGGCGGCGAGGGGATCGAAGGTCATCTGTTCACTCAAAATAGATAAACTCATAGTCCCCCGTATAGCCGAAACGCTCATAGAGCCAGCTCCATTCGGCCTCATCGAAGAACGATTCGCAGGTCAGCGCCCAGCACTGCAGATTGAACAGCTCGCGCTCGTTGCGGTAGCTTTCCAGCATGACGTAAGCCTGCTTGCCGACGCGCTCGATTTCGGCCAGCGCGGTCGGCAACTGGAATAAACGCAGATTGTGCAGCGTGGCGAGTGAGATCACCAGGTCGAAGCTCTTGTCGTGGAACCGATAGTAATTTTCTGCTGGCCAGTAAAACGCTTCGGTCGCATGAAGCGTGGCTTCTTCGAGCGCTACTGTCGAAATGTCGAATCCGGTCAATTGAATGCCCGGCAACAGCTCTCGCAATTCGCGCAGCAGAAACCCCTTACCGCAGCCGATATCGAGCACCGAGCTGCCCTGAGTGAGCCCGTAAATTTCGATCAGCTTTTCGGCAACCGGCGTCCAGCGGCCTGGAATGTATTTGTAGCCGCCATAGCCGTAACGGCGGTCACCGTCCCAATAGTCGAAGCCGTATTCCTTCGCCTTCAACATGCAGGCGACCTTGTCGTCGTTCATGCGGGCGAGATAGTCGCGCTTGGTTTGCTGGTGCAGCGGGGTGACGAGGTTGAGGAGGCGGCCCATTTGTTTTTCCTACTTCATCAACGCCGTCAAGAACTTCACCAGCGGCACTTTCTCCACATATTGCCGATGTCCGACAATGCCGACTTTCAGCGCGCCAGCCGCGTTGCCGATCATACCAACATGTTCCATCTTGCCGCCGGCACGAACGAGCGGCGCCGTCACCGCAAGGAACGCATCACCAGCGCCGATCGTATCGACCACGTTTTTGGTGAACGCCGGGATCGTCGTCACCGGGCCATTGCCGCGCTCGAACGTGATGCAGCCCTGCGGCCCGTTGGTGATGATGATCTTGCTGCAGTCGATCGCATCCGCGAGCTTATCCTGCACCACATCGGCGATGTCCGAATGACGATCCTGCACCGCCAGCCTGGCTTCCGGCGCGTCGAGACAGACGTAATCGGCCTTGGCATATTTGGTGATCAGGTTGAAGCCGTGATTGCCAGCGTTGGTTTGGGCGTTGACGGCGAGGAATGGGGCGTTGTCCTGCAAATGATTTATGATCATGCCGTGACCGAAATCGTTTGCAATAACAACGTCGGCTTTCTGAAGCGATGGCGCCGCCATGCCCGGCAACGGAATCCAGCGGGCAAAGGATTGTTCATCACAATAATAGACCTCAAAAAGCTTGCGCATGTAGTTTATTTCGACAAACCGCACCTTGCGAACCGCCGCGCGCTCAATGAGCGGCGTCAATTTCACATTTGCCGGAAGATGTGACCTGACAAACTCCAGATCATCGAGTCCAAGCTGTGTGATCACTTCGACTTCACGACAGAAACTCGCCACCACATTCGCTGTCGCGATCACCCCGCCGGCAAACCGCTCGCTTTTCTCAAACTGCGTCGCGATGATGTTGTCCTTGGTCGCCTTGCCCATCGGGCGCACGTAGTTGTATTCGTCGATGATCGTGTCGCCGATCAGCACCACGCGGTAATTTTTCACCGACTCGATCAGATCGAGTAGAGGCTGCAGCCCGATATCGGCGCGCGCATGGGCCAGATAATCGCGCAACGGCGGATCGTACACGTCGAGATGTTTGTTGATCAGCGCCGATGAGCTGAACGTCTCGCCTTTGGTGAACACGATCCTGCCGCCGTAGCTTTCGACCGCGGCGCGTTCCTGGGCGATGCTGTCGGTCACGTCGTCGCTCGCATTTTCGTAATCGGACCCCTTGGCGTACACATCGGGCTTGATCGTGTTGATGGCCTCGATCGCGGACGCCGATTCGCTGATCGCGACGAAATCCACGCATTCGAGCGCGGCCAGCATCTCGGCGCGCATCGCAGCGGGGAACACCGGGCGATCCGGTCCTTTGTTGACGAACTTGTCCGCCGTCACGGTGACGATCAGCACGTCGCCTTCGCGCTTGGCGGCTTCCAGATGACGAACGTGCCCCATGTGGATGAGATCGAAAACGCCATGGGCGAGAACGACACGACGAATCTTGAAAATCCCAAAAGCAGTTAAATTTATTAAATCCTCAAGCCGGCGCATCTTATCCGGTTGACGAAAGCGGAGGGATGGAGCGGTTGTGACCGTCATAATTGTGGCGATTCAGTTTGATTCATCTTTGCCACAAACGGCCCCCGAGTCTGTGGGCATACTCAGGGGCCGCTACGCGAGACAACGACCGCCAAAGGAGGTGACTCGCGCGCGCTTGTCAATCAGCGTCGCGACTTTCCCCCACAATCCGCAGGTCGCGGCGGCGATCAGCGGGCGTGGGCTTGCGATTGTAGTCCTGACCAGAGGGACAGGCTTTGCGGCCACGGATGCGCTTGCGCCGATCCGCTTCATCACGGTCGCGTTCTTCCTGCGTATAGGGCAATGCACCGGATGCGGGTTTCATGCGCTGTTCCGTCGATTGAGTTCCATATCGGGAAACCATTTTCCTCGCCCGTCTAGATAACGCGTTGGCAAAGGCGTTGGACCGCCGAGCGCTTCGATGGCCATCACGTAATCATTCCACTGAGAATCTTCATGCCACACAAACACACGGCCCTCCCATCGTTGGCCATGTCGAGGCCGAGTGTCGTTGATAAACCGCGCGCCCTCTTTCTTAAGAACTCTTGGTTGGCTTGGTTCCGTTGGTTGTGAAGCGATTGGATACAGCAACCCGGGAAGTTCTGGCAAATTGTTGGCCCGCTTGTTGGCCCGCTTGTTGGCCCGCTTGTCGTCTCCCCAACGCGCCGTAGCCCTGTTGAATTTGTCGTAATTACAAATAGTTATCATGGTTCTGGCGTAACCAGGCACAGCCCCGTTCTCAGCCCCATTTTTTGGCCCGTTTTGCGCGAAACCGATAATAATCATCGATTCTTCGGACAATTTCTGGAGGAAACGATCCACATTACTTTTCGGCCAGCGCCACGTTTGCGCTAATTCCCGCCGAGTTATGCACAGTTGCGCGCGTTCGGTGTGGATAACCCCAAATCTGTTACGATGACCTTCTGGGCGCCAACTCGCGGCGCCAATGAGCCATTCCCAAGCTTCTAAACGGCTCAGCCGTTTTCTGGACCGAAATAGCGGATGATCGAAAATACGCCTTGAAACCGCAAAATATCCTCCCCCATGGTCGCTCATGTATTCCCGATCCTCGCCCCGACCAGATGCCCGCAATCCCCCGAATCAGCACACATTGCCGCCGATGATGTCATGCCGGAATGCAAAGTGGCGCGGTAAAACGCCATGGGTGTAAACGGGGTATCGTCCTTGATGGCGCCGTAGGTGATGTTTTCCTTGCGCTCGCCGCCGGTCTTCCGTGCGTGAATCATGGCATAGGCGAAGGCCAGGTTCATCTCGATCACCGCCGCGCGCGGCCAGAATGGCTGGGCCGACCAGCCGTCGTCATCTGGGGTCGGCTTGGTCTGTTCGCAGGTCATTGCCATGGGGTTCACCCTCCTCGGTTTGTGCTTCCAATCCCCAGCATTTCCAGCCCGGCCGCGCAGGTCCGCGGCGGTTGAGTTCGATCTTCGGCAGCGTCGGGAAATATTGCTCGATCATTTGCAGGAAGATTTCGGGCTTGGCTGAGTGCTCGCCGCGCGGCGCCTCAATCGCCGATCGCCATTGTGTGCCTGGCGCAGGCGCGGGAATGTTGCCGCGCGTGCCGACTAGCAACAGCTCGTGGGTGTTGCGAAACCAGTAGCCCGTCCCTGCCGCATCTTTGATCCAAACCACGTGTGATTTATATCCAAAGCCCCATGCATCCATGACGGCAAGGCATTGATTCAGCATAGGGACTGTCGCCCACAGAAAAAGCGCCGAATCAGGAGCCGCGATCGACGGTACATCGCGGTCAAACAGCGTCGCAGTTGCGGTAGTCGGATAGTGGTTGTCAGCCGCACGATCCATGCCGGTGGCGCGCGACCATGGCTCGAAGCGCCACTCAGGATCGGCAACGATCACGCCGAATCGCTCGTCGGGCAGCGCAGCTTGCTTTTCCCCTAACTCACGTTCCTTGTGGTCACGCTTTTGTGATTTAATGACACCGGAAATATCTTTGCGCTCCATCTCCGGCCGGATCGTGCCGTCCTCGATTCGTGCGCCAAATTGTTGATCGTCCAATTTTGTCAGCTCGTAGAGCGTGCCCCACGACTGGGGCAAATGCGACACATGTGTCGCTTTTGACAGCCGCTCATCTGCGGCGATGGCCATGATTCGCTGCGCCGTCCGCAGTTTGAATGGCAAGTCGCGCTCGCACATTGCCTCCCAATCGCCATGCGGCAACGCGGCTTTCGCTGCAATCAAAAGTCGTCCGGCCTCGAAGATCGATTCGGCGCTCTTGCGCCAGGCCAACGTGATCCGCTGTGCCCACGCGCTGGCCGGCGCACCCTTCGGCGGATCAGGAGCAAGGACGTGTCCATTGGCGAACTGCGCCTCAACAATGCCGGCACGCGCCGCATGCCGCGTAATCCCGAGCACGCGCGCGATATGCCGATCGGCGTGGCCTTGCGCAGCCAAGGACGCAATTTGAGCCTGAAGTGTATCGGCAACCGCGCCCATGTGAGCCCCTTCGGCGCCGTCTAGCGCACCAATTCAAGATCGGCGTCGCCCGGAAAACTCAACACCGTGCGACTGATACGCTTCCCTTTTTCGATCTCGATTGCATGAGTGATATGCCAAAAGCCGGATGCGCGCGGATATTGTTTGGCAAGATAGGGAGCGATTACGTCGCGCCAATCTTCATAGGAACACCACCCTGAACCATTGTTCATGCAATTGATGTCGAAAATTCCGATTGTAGATCGCCGCGCCACGCCGATCCAATGAGTATAGCGATAACGCGCACGGATCGGAACTCCGGGCTTCGTCCACGGTCCTTCCCATTGAATACGGGCAAGTCCATAATTCGGAAGCCCAACAAAAGTGCATAGCGCTCCGGCGGTTTTGTCGCCGAGCTTGAGTACTTTGAACACGGCACCAACGCTTCGCAGAGCGGCGATCATTAAAGAAGGGTTCGTATAATGTTTAGCTTCGAAATTCCCCATATGCATACGGACTTCGTCCAAATTCATTTCCATGATCGCAGCAAGCGCGCCAGGACCGCAATTTGCACCCCATTCGTCAAAGGCACGCTCCGCATCCTTTTGGGTAAAGCGCGGCATTTTTATCAAATCGTTCATGGGATTTATTCCGCCGCCACAGCGATTTGCGCCAGAGTTTGACGATTAACCATTAACAGCGTCCGGACATCGAGATCGAAGATCGATCGCCCGCGCTCCTCGAAAAACCTGATTTCCTCGGCGATCCCCGTGCTCGCCTCCCAGCCGTCCATGTGCGCCACAATCAGCGTGCGGCACACATAAAGCATGGGGACGTTGAACTTGCCCCAGAACTCTTGGTCGAGTGGGTCGATGTTGCCGTGGATGGCGAGGGGGTGGCCGTTGACGATCGGCGAATAGACGGCGATGCCGGTTTTGACGAGGCGCGCGGTCAGTTGGCAGGCTTCCTTGAAGGCAGCCTCGATGCCGCGCGGAAATCGAGTGTAGGGCGTCGCGAGATAGGCGATATTCATGATATTTCAGCTGGTTGCAAGACAGCGATGTTTTGTTTCACGGGTGTTTCACGTGAAACGGGCGGCAGGGAACGGCGTCCAGGGCTAGTCGTGACGCAATACGCCCATACATGCTGCCCGATATACCCGCAGGCCCGCAGCACCACGCCGATCGACAACACATCGGCGCGCTCGATGC
>Ga0307478_10002042_pt1 | contig 16549 bp, 18 predicted proteins | sample atmos_gasesECM4C_2_FD_203713 | JGI IMG/M metagenome (GOLD analysis project Ga0307478, IMG submission 203713) | Hardwood forest soil microbial communities from Morgan-Monroe State Forest, Indiana, United States - atmos_gasesECM4C_05 | ecosystem: Environmental > Terrestrial > Soil > Temperate...
AGGTTACTCGAAGCTCCGGAGTGAAGTTTCCCTCTTGTCAGAGACACGAACTAATGGCCCGGCTGCAATGCAACTGCTCACGAAGGTTTGATGCCTATTGGGACTGAAGGACCAGGTATCTCCAAGAATCTGACTTCCAAGAGTGCTGATGCGGCAGCTCTTGGCGTTCTCGTGAAGATGAGTGCTCGGAAACGCCTTTTGATTCGGGCGATTGAAATCATTGCACGCCCTTTCGTTCTGACGTTGGAGCGCTTGTCGCGTGGGCACGAGACGATAGTTGGGGAAGTCAAAAAAATCCTGGTAACGGAGTACTGGAATCTGGGCGATATTGTGATGCTATCGCCTTTCCTAAGGAGCCTTCGGATTCAGTATCCAAATACCTCTATCACTCTGTTAACTAGCCCCAAGGCTGCTCCGCTCCTCGAACACCAACGATTAGTCGACCAAGTGATTGTGGTGCGCGTTCCGTGGGCCCAGCATTATTCGCGTTGGAGGAAGTACAATCCTTTTTCACCACTTTGGCTCGAATTCCTGCGAACTTTGAAACGATTGCGCATTCAACAGTTCGACTTGGCTTTTAGTGTAAGGGCAGACATTCGCGATAATTTCATTCTCTGGCTATCGAACGTTCGGCGGCGCGTAGGTTATGGCTTCGGTGGTGGCGCCTTTCTCCTCACAGACAATGCAACTCCCGATCTCGAGCATCCTCATCTTTCGGTTCGTTGGCTACGGCTTCTGGAGCATATTGGAAATTGCGCTATTGTCCGGCAACCCAGTTTACGGGTCACTGAGGAAGAGGATCAACACGCGGAACAGTACCTGGCGGCTCTCGGTATCCGCGATGGAGATTTCTTGCTCGGCATTCATCCAGGTGCGCGAAACGCGATGCGGCAGTGGGGCGACGCTAATTTTGCTGAGCTTGCGCGGCGTTTGAAGTCAGAGTTTCCTGTTAAGGCTTTGTGGTTTGAGGATCCCAATCAAAGAGCAGAAAACCTGGATCGAAGTCAGGTTTTGCCGCTGGCGCTACCCTTGCGCGAATTCATGGGAGTCCTTAAACGCTGCCAACTTCTTATTTGTAACGATAGCGGCCCCATGCATATCGCGACCGCATTAGGGGTTCCGGTTGTCGCTATTTTTGGTCCAACGGAGCCGGCTTGGTTTGGGCCGTTAGGACCAAACAATCGTGTTGTTATCCAGTCCGGCTTTTGGTGTCGTCCCTGTTTTGACTATTGCCGGTTTGATGAGCCGTACTGCATGCGGGTGATTACCGTCAATTCTGTCCATGCCGCAGCCGCAGAAACGTTGACCGCTCTAATGCATAACGGGAAGAACCGAGAGGTCAAGCCAGTGTCGCCAGCAGGTTCGCAACTTCTATCGACTACAGAGACGGTGTCTACCAAAGTTTTGCGCTAAATTCAACGTTCATCCTTTCGATGATTAATTCAATGAAATTGACCAATCGTAAGTTACGGATTGCCATATTGGGCTCTCGGGGCTTCCCTTACACGTATAGCGGTTACGAAGTGTTTATCGGCGAAGTAGCGCCTCGGCTGGTTAATCGTGGACATGAGGTCATCGTTTACTGCCGGAGCAGTTTGTTCCGGGAGCGTCCGACGTCTTATCAAGGAGTGCAACTAATTTATCGGCCGAGCATCGAGACAAAAGTGTTGGGCACACCGACGCACACCCTGGTTTCAATGTGCGACGTCTTGTGCCGAGGCGTCGACGTGATTTTCGTCGTTAATCTTGTTAACGCTTTCCATTGCATTCTGCCCCGGTTGTTCGGGAAGCCCGTCGCCATTAACGTAGACGGCCTAGACTGGAAGCGCGGTAAATGGGGCAAGATCGGAAAGAGCTACTTTTACTGGAACGCCAAATTTGTAGGGAGGATTTGTCCGAACGGCGTAGTAACCGACGCGCACGAGATGCGTCGCATCTATCTGGAGGAGTTTCATACCCCGAACGTTTGCATCGCGTACGGGGCGAACCCGTCCACGTCAACGGACCCCAGTATCGTCCGGAAATACGGCCTGGAACCCTTTCAGTATCACCTCGTCCTCAGCCGACTGGTACCGGAAAATAACGCCGATCTTATCGTTCGTGCTTTCGAGCGCGTGCGCACATCTCGGGTTCTGGCTATTGCCGGGCACGAAAACTATCGTAGTCCGTTCGTCGACCGCTTAAGGCAAACGACGGATTCGCGAGTCCGTTTTATCGGACATGTCGGGAGCGCGAATCACGTCAAGGAACTGCACTGCAATGCGTATAGCTATATTCATGGCCACAGCCTAGGTGGGACCAACCCCGCATTATTGACGGCGCTTGGATGCGGAAACTGCGTACTTGCCTTGCGCACACCGTTTAACATGGAGGTTCTGCACAATTACGGTATTTTGTTTGATCGTGATCCAGGGGATCTCGCTGGAAAGCTTCAGCATATTGAAGATCACCCGGAAGTTGCAGCTCAATATCGTAGTTGCGCTCCGGAGCGCATCCGAGAAGCCTATACGTGGGACAGAATTACGGACCAATATGAAGAGCTTTTCCTTCAACTCGCGGCCGGCCACGACCCAAGTCGGGTCCATTCGAGTCTAACTTCGAGCCCAATCGCTTTACCCGAGGCTTTTGCGACGACCTTGAGAACGTCGCCACATTTGGAAACTACCGTTTCTCCTGAGGACTAGCTACCTCGGTAGTTGCAAGAAGTTAGTTCGTTGTCCATTTTTCTTGCAGTAGTCAGCCGTAAACGAAGGGTATTTAAAAGCTTCTTAACGGTTCCAATCCATAATCTATTTTCAGTGCAAGAGCGGGCGAAGTTCTTTGGAGGAAACGACGCAATGAACGGCACGGGTGCGCGTAGCCAGCGTAGCACGACCACTCTACCTGTAGAGTTAGCTCCACTTCCGAAATTTGCTCACGAGGCTAGGGTCTCGCCACAATCGCGGGCTCCGGGACGCGGTCGAAGTCTGGTCCATGGCCCTCACGTACAATTCGCGTACGCAGCGATTGATGCCGGTTTGGTTTATCTCGGCGGCACTTTGATCTTCTGTCTGCGCTTTGTGATGCCGCACTCGGTAGCACAGATCCGTCACATGTTCCAGGAAACCGCGGGTCACAGGTACGTCGGTTTTTTCCTTTTATATGCCGCTCTCGTGGTGCTGGCCTGCGCCACCCAAGATCTCTACCGAACCCCGCGAGATCGCAGCTTTCTCGACGAAACTCTTCGGGTTGCCAAGGCGACTGGCATAGCTACGGTTCTCTTAGTACTCTTCATTTTCATTTCCGGCTATAAGGATATGTCACGGATCGTCGTAGTTGTGACAGGAGCTCAGAGCCTTTTCAGCCTCTCAGGTTGGCGCTATCTCAAGAGAAAGATCGTCATACGCCGCACGCTCCGCGGCATTGGCAACTCACGCGTTCTGGTCGTGGGCTTCGGAAAGATGGGCCGAAGTCTCGCTTCATGGCTCAACGACAACCCTCATTTAGGTTATACAGTCTGCGGATTTCTGGATACTCACCGAAATGGCGACACCCAGGTCTTGGGCACGATGAGTGATTTACGATCCGTAGCACTGGCCCATTTTGTCGATGAGCTCTTTGTCACGCTTCCCGCAGATACAGAAGTGGTTAACGAGACCTTTCTAGAAGCACGTCGGCTTGGTTTGAACCTACACGTGGTACCTGATATTTACGACGGTCTCGGTTGGCGGGCCGCTCTCCACAAGATCGGCGGCTTTCCCGTGATGGATTTGCATGAACACCCCATTCCAGCACTGGGATTGGCGATGAAGCGCGTCGCCGACGTTCTGGGCGCCTCAATTGGGTTAATTCTGGCTGCACCGATACTCGGGGTAGCGGCTCTATGGATTCGGCTGGACTCGCCTGGTCCGGCGTTTTATACGGCTCAACGAGTCGGTTGGAAGGGACGTAAGTTCCGATGTTATAAATTGCGCACCATGGTGGTCCAAGCCGACCAACAGAAAAATGCGCTGCGTTGTATGAACGAGCGCAATGGGCCGTTCTTCAAGATGAACAATGATCCGCGGATTACACGCTGTGGTCGTTGGCTCCGCAAATTCAGTTTCGATGAGTTGCCCCAGCTTTGGAATGTTTTAATCGGCAACATGAGCTTAGTTGGGCCTCGCCCGCATCCTGTGGATGATTTTGAGCGATATGACCTTGAGCATCTTCGCCGGTTGGATGTAAAGCCGGGCATGACGGGTCTGTGGCAAGTAAAAGCACGGCACGATCCGTCGTTTGCTACGAATGTGGCATTGGATCTCGAATATATCGAGAATTGGAATCTGCTTCTTGATTTGAGGATTTTGTTGAGTACGCTGCCAGCGCTTTTGCGTGCGGAAGGGCGATAGGATGCTTCTCCAAGGCCTTATCTCTGAAACAATCAGCGAGACCGAATGAAATTGGTTTCTTGTCAAATCATGACAAATGGCATCATCCCCGCACGCTTTGTGTTAATCTCGTGCAGACCAGCGGTCCGATCGATTTCATAACATCGTTGTCATATTCCGGAGGCAGAAATGAAAGGGGTAGTTCTTGCGGGTGGAACGGGAAGTCGTCTCAATCCGCTTACCCGCGTTACCAATAAGCATCTGTTGCCGGTCTATGATAAGCCCATGGTTTATTACCCTCTCCAGTCGCTTGTAAACGCCGGCGTTGAGGAAATTCTTTTGGTCACCGGTGGAAAAAACGCCGGAGAATTCCTGCGCCTTCTCGGTAATGGGCGGGATTTTGGCTTAAAGCACCTTAATTACTCATATCAAGATGGCGAAGGGGGCATCGCGGAGGCTTTGGGCCTCGCTGAGTATTTCGCGGATGGCGAACCCATCTGCGTCATCCTTGGCGATAATATCATTGAGAATAACATCTGCGCGGCCATCGAAAATTTCAAATTACAAAAACGCGGAGCGAAGATTCTCCTGAAAGAGGTCGTTGACGCAGAGCGCTTTGGGGTCGCCGAGATTCGGGGTGACCGCGTCGTCCGTATCCAAGAAAAACCGAGCAATCCCAGGTCGAATTACGCGGTCATTGGCATCTATTTGTACGACGCTACTGTATTCCAAAAAATTCGCCGCCTGAAACCTTCCGGCCGCGGCGAGCTAGAGATTACCGACGTTAATAATTTCTATATCGAGGAAGGTAGCCTGACGTACGAAATTCTTGACGGTTGGTGGACCGACGCCGGAACTTTCGAATCGCTTTTGCGCGCCAACAATCTTGTTGCGGAAACAGGCGCCAATAAGATGTCTATCGCAGAACCCGCCGATCGTGCCTTGAGGCAGGAAGCGGCTCGATGAAAATACTGGTTACCGGGGGAGCCGGTTTCATAGGCTCGAATTTCATTCGTCATGTTCTGCAGCACACCAAAAATCACGCGATCGTTAACTTTGACAAGCTTACCTATGCGGGGAATTTGGCGAATCTCCATTCCGTTGCGCACCATCCGGCTTATCAATTTGTGAAAGGTGATATTTGCGACGCCCCTGCCGTCGAGTCCGCGATGCGCGGTTCCGACGCTGTCGTCCATTTCGCTGCCGAATCGCATGTCGACCGCAGCATCTACGAGCCCGCTCCCGTAATTCAGACCAACGTCACTGGAACCTTTACTCTCCTAGAGGTCGCGCGCAGACTCGCCGTGCCTCGGTTCGTTCACATTTCCACTGATGAAGTCTATGGCGATATTCCAGCAGGCGCTCACGCCAGCGAAGATTTCCCGCTCCAGCCAAGCAGCCCCTATTCCGCCTCCAAAGCTGCCTCAGACCTCCTGGTTCGCTCCTACGTGCGCACCTACAAATTTCCTGCTCTGCTCACTCGTTCCTCGAACAATTTCGGCCCCTACCAATTTCCCGAGAAATTCCTGCCCCTGATGATCACCAATGCCCTCCAGGGCCAACCGCTCCCCATCTATGGTGACGGCAAACAACAGCGCGACTGGCTGCACGTGGACGACAATTGCCGCGGAATTCTTGCTGTGCTTGAACTCGGTCGAGTCGGCGAGGTTTACAACATCGGCGGATCGCATGAGGAAGAAAATATTTCCATGGCCCAGCTCCTGCTCCGTCTCACGGGCAAGCCAGAGACCCTCCTCCGCTACGTCGCCGACCGCCCCGGACATGACCGCCGTTACGCCCTGAATTCAACAAAAATCCAGACGGAACTAGGGTGGAAGCCGGAAATTTCACTGGAGGACGGAATCCGCCAGACCATCGAATGGTACAAGGACAATAACAAGTGGATTTCCGATGTGCGCGCCGGCGAATACGTTTCGTATTACGAGAAATACTACGACGACCGCGACAACTCGCTCAACGCGATCGCCGGTTCCGGTTCGACGTTGCCCGCCCACAAGCAACATGCGTAACCTGTGCTGATGCAACGAATCGAAACCTCTCTGCCAGGCGTCTACGAGCTGCGCCCCCTAATCCATCGCGACTCGCGCGGCTCTTTCCTCGAATCTTACCACCACACTAAATTCGCTGACCTCGGCATCAAAGATACCTACCTTCAAGACAATCACTCTATCTCTACGCGAGGAACGCTTCGCGGCCTTCACTATCAACTCCACCATCCGCAAGCCAAGCTCTGTCGTGTCATTGAGGGCGAAGCTCTGGACGTCGTGGTCGACATCCGCCTGGGTTCTCCACATTTCGGCAGGTGGACCAGCGTCCACCTCTGCGCCAAAACGCAAAATCAAATCTATGTCCCCGTTGGATTCGCGCACGGGTTTCTCGCACTGACCGAAACTGTTCAGTTTCTTTACAAATGCAGTGACTACTATGACCCATCCGATGAGCACGGCATTCTTTGGAACGATCCCGCGCTCGCCATCAACTGGGGTAGCGCCACGCCGGTGCTCTCTCAGAGAGACGCCAACAATCCCAAGCTCGCCGACGTCCAAAGACAATTTCTGCCGCGCTATTCGTCGCCATGAGACCCACGATCCTGCTGACGGGTAAAACTGGCCAACTAGGCTCCGAACTCCATCGATTGCTGCCAAGACTGGGTAACGTGCTTTCTCCCGATCGAAGTGATCTCGATCTACGCGATCCGGAAAAAATCCGTCGCGTGATGCGCGATGCGAAGCCGCAACTGGTCGTCAATGCGGCAGCCTATACCGCCGTTGACGCAGCCGAAACCGACGAGGTCGGTGCGCTCGCAGTCAACGCCCAGGCCCCGGAAGTGCTTGCGCTAGAAGCGAAAAAGCTGGATGCCCTGCTTGTTCACTTCTCAACCGACTATGTCTTCGACGGCTCGAAAACCAGTTCGTACCTTGAGTCAGATGTCCCCAACCCACTCAACGCGTATGGCAGAACCAAACTCGCCGGCGAAGAAGCGATTCGCAATTCAGGTGCCGACCACCTGATATTTCGCACCTCTTGGGTCTACGCCACGCACGGTCGAAATTTTCTCCTGAGCATCCTGCGCCTCGCCACCGAACGAGAGGAATTGAAAGTCGTCGCCAATCAGACGGGCGCTCCGGCATGCGCCTTTGATCTAGCCGAAGCGACGACAAGAATCTTGGCTGGCGCTAACAGCCAATTCGTTCTTGCCGAAGTGAGCGGCACCTACCACATGACCGCAGCCGGCGAGACCACCTGGCACGAATTTGCGATCGCCATCCTCGAAGAGGCGCGCCGTGCACCGCAAACCTTGTCCTGGCTCGCCTCAGCAACCAATGGCCGACCCATAATCGCACGGCGCGTGCTCCCCATATCGAGTGAAGAATTCCACTCACCAACCCGACGTCCAGCCTACTCGGTACTTTCCAATGCGCGCCTGAAACAAGCTTTCGATGTAACCCTCCCGGACTGGCGCACTCAACTGCAGAGATGTTTTTCTCCCGAACGTACTCCACTGAATCCCTCTGCCGTCCTTTCTTCCCACTAACAATCGAAAATTTCGCGCGTTACCCCCTCGCGGACATCGTTGCGGTTGTGCGGCTAATCAAGGTACGCATGTCAGTTGTTCTTGGTCCCGACCTGGTGCTCAGGGTTGGGTGTGGCCGCGATGGGCTCGTGGTGGGTACGGCCGGAAACGTCGCAGGAGCGCTCGGGGCGCTGCATGTCGAGAATGATCGTAGCTTGGCCGCCATTTTCCTCTTTGGCGATGGCGGGTAGGGTGCGGAGGAGTTGGTTGGTGATGTAGGCGAGGACGGCGGCGCGGCGGGTGGAGATTTTGTCCTGGGCGAGGAGGAGCAGCAAGCGCGAGAGAAAGTCATTTATCTGGGCGGCGGAGGTGAAGTCGTCGAGGTTGGCGGTAAGGGTGGAGGCGATTTCGGCGGGGTCGGGTGGCGGCGGAGCGGCAGGTTGGGTGTGCTTCGGGCAGAACGGCTGGCTGGCGAAGCCGACGAGGCGGCAACGCATGCCGTTGGGGAAGCGATAGTTGCAGCGAGCAGAGTCATTGATGGAGCTGGATTTAGCGAATTGCGGAGTCATGGTTGGTTTCCTTTTGAAGTGAAGTGGGGTTTGACACCCGGTGGTTTTGTATAGATGAGAAAACAAACGAGTTGCTGGAAAAGGGATTTGTAAGTTGATGGAAAGAAAGGCGTTGAAAATCGATGGTGCGAGAAGGCCGACGAGTGGGCGATGAAGGGAAAGCGATAGCCATGGCGGGCTGGGGACATTGAGGGCGCTCCGAATGAAGAGGTCTACAGTCGACAGTTCAAAGTTGAATCAAGGCACGACCTTGTTTGCCCTTTTGTGCGGCCGCGAAGTGAAGGTGCGCGGCGGTGAACTCAGGCAAGTGGTGCCGTCCCAGTCGGCGTGGACGGGTCCGCTCCAGCGGATAGGCCGCCGTAATACAGCGGGTCAGGCCCGAGAATCAAGGAGAGAATACCAGGCCGGACTTGGTTAGTCAAGCATTATTATGAATGATTGGTTAACCGTTCGAACGGGGCGGACAAGTCAAAAGTAGGTAGCGCGCAGAGCTCGCCTTTCAGTCCTTTTTTCCTTCCGCTTCCTTCATTCGCAACTTAAGTTCATCCGTCAGCGGCATAGCTTCTTCAGAGACACCGCCACTCGAGATTAACAATTGACGGTTTCGGATAGCTGCAATTTGCATACGGTACTGGATCCCGCGCGACGTAACGGTTTCCCATAGACACTGCGCGAGCGCTCCGTCTGAAAGTATGGCCACCAAGTCCTCTTTACGAGCAGCGTCCATGCCACGCTCTAGCCCTCGTGCCAAAAGATCAAAGAAGTCCCGAGTGTTCACGTAAGGGATGAAATCCTTGCGTCCCGTGCGAATCAATCCGAATAACTCATCTCGAAGACTTGTCGTCCATATAGGTGAGTCTGGTCGGAAAAGACAATACCTAACGGCAAGGAACCGACCGCCCTCGGTGAGGCTTCGAATACCGCCATCTTTTGCAAAGAAAGCGATAGCCTCTTTGGCCGCTTTCGGAAAGAGGATACCCAGGCTCTTGTCCCGAAGCTCCTCTCTCTCTGTGCCGCTTTCGTCGGGAAACGGCTGCATTCCTATTTCCGGGTAGACGAGCAGAAGAAGCCGAGTCGACAAATCCTGAGACGCTGAAGAACAAAGCTTCAATAGAAGCGCTTCCTCATTCTTACGCAGAGCTTTATCGGTTGGATTCTTTCGGAAACCCATCCAGTAGTTAGCTTGGCCGTGCAGCCGACTGAATTCTGCTTCCCCAAGCTTTCCTAGCTGAATTAGGTATTGCTCGGCCATCTGCAAAAGCAATTGTGCTTCTTCCGTATTTGAGTCGTGTTCAGGGACGGAGGCAGATTCTGCCGCGCCCGCTAGGCACGTGTGTCGCTTGTTCACTATCGCTTCGAAGAGTTCACTTTCCACGTCCGCGATGTCCACATGACGATTGGCCGCGTGTTGTTTAATCCAATCAGCCAACACTGACGCGCGTCGCTGACCAGTCCACGATGCGAAAAGTAAGCGGAACTCCTTCCAGGTCACTGCATGGGGTCTAAGCGCCAGCTCGCAGTTGTAACGAAACATAATGCTGGACCGAGATCGGACCGCTTCGATCAACTGAATCAGCCTTTTGATTGTAGCCGTATTTGTGACGCCACTTTCGCCTATGAGTTCGGTAAGACTTTCGTTTTTGTTCTTACGCTCGGTCTCTATGCGGTTCCCGGAACGGCCCTTAAGTAGTTGGTAGAGCGAGCCCGCTTCCTTGTCCAACGTATCGCCACGGAGAAGGCGCTCAACGAAATCGTGGGACTCAAGCCGGAGCATCTGTGCCAGCCACATATCTGTCCAATTCAGTTCACTAGGATCGTGACGATCTATTTGCGGCCGAAGCGCGGCCAGAGCGCGAATGAGTGTCTTCAGTTTTCGCGGACTGTTAGGCAACAGATCTTCAATGTTCTTGGTGGACTCCTGAGGCACAAAAGGGCAGTACTTAGACATCGCATTCAATATGAGACGTTGTTTCTGTTTCTCGGTGATCGAAGGAAGGTGAAAACGGAAGTCGAGTATTTTCTCAAGAAAGTCGGAACCGTCGGACCATGCCGGATTTCTATTGGTTAGGGCGTCCGCTACGATCTCATCGTCGAAAGCGAGTACGAAAGTGAAACCCGGTAGGTCCAGCAATTCCCGCAAAGATAGCAATAGCTGTGGAAGCAGATCAGGAGCACAACGATCTAGATCGTCGATTAATACAACAAGTCGACGGGGCTTCAGTTTTTTCTGAATCGCGCGTATCTGAGCTCCGTCGTAGCTAAGCCAGCGACCAACCAGGCCGAACGCCGCCTCAGCTGCCTTCTCTTTCCCGATAGCCGCAGCCCCGAGCTTGGCAATCTCGCCCGCGCCCTTTGAACCAAGCCAAGCGGTCGAGGCCTTGGCCACTCTCAGCCAGGAACTATCAACCGTTATTCCTGCTTTCGATAGAGCTTGCGAGAGACGATTGCCAAAATCCTCCCAAAGATCGTTCCAATTTTGAATGGCCCAGGGATTGAACCAAAACACAATATGCTTCTGTTCTATCAGCATTTTTTCCGCGAATCGTAAGACGGTGCTCTTACCAGTACCCCACTTTCCGAAGATTCCTATTCGCGCAGACCAATCGGTAGGGGTACCTACGATCACTTCGACGACCTCTGCCGCAAAACGCCATCGATCAAGGTCATCTTCCTCAATTCGGGATCGGGCGGCGTCATATCCGGTAGGAACCAGTCTGCTCATATAGAGCGTATTATATGGTAAACAGATGATCGCCGAATGAGTTCAGTGTTGTCCTCTGAATGCGTTCGGGATGCGAACACCGGGTCCCTCTGTCCCGAAAGAGAGTGCCCAGACCTTAAATCGACGCCTGGTGCACCTGGCTTATGACGGAAAACGCTGCGGGCGAGGCTCCGATGATGTAGGTTTCGGTCGTGTACTTCGATTGGCTTGAATTTCTCGATTTTGGCGGTGCAGGGTCTGCGGCTGGCGTGGAGGCGTGGACGCAGCCAAGGCTGGCCGATTGCGGCAACGCTGATACATTGCTGGCGCTATGAAACAGCATATTGTGCTCGGAATCTCAGCCGCCTTGATTGCAGGGACGATTACTGTCTTGCTGCACTTTTATGGCGCTCACGATGTTCAAGGTATCTTTCTCGCAATAGCCGGATTGCCGGGAGTACTGGCGAGCAGCCACGCCGTTGAGCCTAACGACGTGCTTTTTACATTTATCAACGGGATTTCCTACTTCTCACTTTTTGAAGGCATTGCTGCGTTCAAACGGTGGCTGTCTCATAGGAAGCAAGAGAATGCCGGTAACTCTCACAAAGATTATTGATGGCCATCCAGCTGGTGGGGGAAGGCTCGCCTGCGGCTCGCTGCGCCGGTCTTAAGACCGCCGCTACGTAACGCCCTGCTCCGGTATACAATGTCACGCGCCTCCGAATGCCAAATTGCCGAGGTTTCAACATGACCAGTCTCTTCGACCGCCGCTCCTTCGTTCGCAGCATTACGGCTGCGACCGCGTGCCTTACGCTCCCGCATCGTTTATTCTCTGCGTCGAAAAAGTCTCTCCTTGTCTTCACCAAATCCTCCGGCTTTGAGCACGAAGTGGTGAAGCGCAAAGACGGCAAGCTCAGCATCTGCGAAACCACGGTCACCGAACTCGGCGCCAAGAATGGTTTCGACGTCACTTGCTCCAAAGACGGCCGCATCTTCGATTCAAAGGATTTTCGCGCTCATCAAGCTGTCTTCTTCTTCACCACCGGCGATCTCACCGAAGCGGGCACCGACAAGAATCCCCCCATGTCGCCCGCCGGCAAGCAAGCTCTGCTCACTTCCATCGAGCAAGGCCTCGGATTCGTCGGCTGCCACGCGGCCAGCGACACCTTTCACACCCAGCCCGATCCGAAAGATCTCTCTAACCGCTACATCGCTCACGGCGCGCAATCTGATCCTTATCTCCGCATGCTCGGCGGCGAATTTATCATTCATGCCCGCGATCCCCGCCTGCAAACCGCCAATATCATCATCAACGATCCGTCCTTCCCCGGACTCGAGGGCGTTCAATCTCCGGTCTCCTTCAACGAGGAATGGTATTCGCTGAAAGATTTCGCCACCGACATCCACGTGATCGGCACCGTCGACACCAGCATGCTCAGGAACGAGTGCTATCAGCGCCGCCCCTATCCAGTCATTTGGGCCCGCATGAACGGCAAAGGCCGCGTATTCTTTGTGGCCATGGGCGATCGTCCGGAAAATTGGCAACTCGATTTCTTCCGCAACCTTCTCGCTGGCGGCATCCGGTGGTCGCTCGGCGAAGCCAAGGCCGACCTCTCGCAAAATCTCCTCACCGCCGCCCCCGGCTACGCGGACATCCCTCCCAAATTTCCACCCGCGCCGGCAAAATAAGATTCCCACTGCGGAAATTCGCGTCGTCTCATCGCGCTCGCGACAGCTCCCGCCAAGTGACCAGGTGAATCTTCTCGGTCCGCAATAATTCCCGAAACTCGGCGCTCGTGAAATAGTCAAAATCCCTCTGCCGCCAAGCCGCTCCCCACGTCTCCCGTTCCCGAGTAGCCGCCGTCATCTCCGCGTCCGCAAACGCTACGTGAATCACAAACTCAGTCACTCCCGGCTGCAGATTCTTGATCGCCGTTCTATAAAACTCCGCCCACTTTTCCGGCCGCACGCCAGGATCGATCGTCACGGTGTGATCGATCACGATATCGTCGGCACTCAAGCCGGACTCCAGGTAAGGGTGCTCCGCAAACCAGTCGCGCACCACAAAAAACGGCAGCTTCATTTCATGCGCCACCGTTAGCAAAACCGCAAATAATTCCTTGCCATTCTCGTACAGCCGGTATTGGTGCGAGTCCACATGCGTCGGCCGAATCCCCATCGCATACGCTCGCTCGATCTGCGCGCGCAACTCCAACTCCGCGTCTTTTGGCTCGATGTGTGTCGCCGCCGTCCAGTCGTGCCAGAAATATCCGTTCTCATCCACCAGGCTCACCACTCGATCCCTCGGAGCCACCGGACCCCATCTGTAATACACGCGCTCGCTGGTCAGCGTCAGGTGCAGGCCGAAATCCACCTCCGGATGCGCTTTCGCATAGTCCGCAATCTCCGGGAACCACGGACAAGACACCATGATGCTAGCCGAATTGACCGCGCCGCTCTCCAGTGCCTTGATCGTCGCCGCATTCACCGAGTGCGTCATCCCCACGTCATCCGCATGCACAATCAGCAGCCTCGCATCCCGCGCAAATCCAAGCCGTTCCGCGACCGAAGCCTTATTCTGCGCAAGCGCCGGCAGCGCTAACCCACCCACAATCCACAACAATCCCACAATTTCCGCAAGCCTCATTCGCACCTCCAACCCGCGTTGTAATCTATCATTGCGGACTCTTTGGAGTGCGGCGATCTAGCCGAACGGCGCGAATTCAACCAAGCAAAAAAAGAACGCAGCGGCGGGATTTTTCCCCACCGCTGCGTCCACATCTCCTACGCAAGACCGACGCAACCGTTAGTGCGCCGCTTCCGCCCCGCAGCTGCCCAGGTTCTTCACCACTTTCGTCGGCTCGAACATCTGCATGCCGCCGTCGCCGCTCGATTTCTTGCCCTTCAACTGCACGCGGTCTCCGGGTTTCAGCCCCATGCTTCCCGCTTCCAGGGCGTACGATTTATTCTTCTTCTCATCCACCAGTCGCAACCCATCGTCGGTCTGCCGGACGCAGCCGGTCACCGCGCCGCGGTTGTGCATGACCAGAAATAACGTCCCGGCTCCTGCCGCCGCCGCGCCTACGCCGATCCCGATGGCTTTCCCGGATCCGTATCCGTTCTTCGGTGCCACATAGCCTGGTGTCCCGGGCGTGCCCGTGCCCGTTCCCGTTCCCCCGCCTCCGCCTCCGTACTGCGCCAGCGCCGAACTCGCCAGCAACGCAGTCAGGCAAATGCCCAAACCGATTCTTACCGCCGAACCCAAAATCCCGCACTTCCCAGCGCCTTTTGCGCTGATTACCTTCACTTCCTTCATCGAGTTCCTCCCGGCAGCCAAAGCGCATAACCAAGCACTTCGAGTTTCCGCCACCGTTAGGTTCGCTCAATCCAGAAACAGTGTTGTCCAACAAATGTGAACTCCCCGTAACATTCCTGTCGCCCGCAGGAACGCCAACGCTCCGCTCTGTTCGACCAACCTAACGGTCACCGGCATCCGCACATCTAACGGTCATGTGGGACGTCTTTCGCCGCAAGCCTAAAGAGCCGCAGAAGGTAACCAACGGCCGCTTCGAAATTGAGCGGAACGGGGAAGTCGCCTATCTCGAGTACAGTTTGGCGGGAAATATTCTGACGCTACACCACACCGAAGTTCCCGAAAAATTGCGCCATATGGGTCTTGCGGCCTCCCTGGCAGAGAATGCTCTCCGGTGGGCCCGAGAGCGCAACCTCAAGGTCGACATCGTTTGCCCGACCGCGCATCAATATATAGCGAAGCACCCGGAGTATTCCGATCTTGTCTTACGGTAAGTGCGGGCAGCGCGGGCACGCTGCACTGCTCCGAGAACGCTTCCTTCCTACCTTATACTGAATAGAATTGGCTGGTTGTCGTTGCTTGCCTTTGTTTGCCATGGACCACAAACCCGCTGCTCCTACTCGCCCAACCCTTGATTCTCCCGCGCCGTCGCCGCTGAGCGATGCGCAGATCAGCCAGTTCATCCACGATGGCTTCGTGAAAATCCATCACACTTTTCCGCGTGAGCTTGCCGACCAGGGCCGCGCCATCCTCTGGCGCGACACCGGCTGCGATCCGGCCGACCCGACCACCTGGACGAAGCCGGTGATCCGTCTTGGAGCGTACGGGCAAGAGCCGTTTGCGAAAGCCGCCAATACGCCAATCCTGCTCCAGGCCTTCGATCAACTCGCCGGTCCCGGCCGGTGGCAGCCGCGCAGCGATCTCGGCACGTTCCCGATCCGCTTTCCGTCGCCTGACGATCCAGGAGACGCCGGCTGGCACGTGGATAGCAGCTTCCCGCCGGATGCCAGCAATACCAACGACTATCTGAACTGGCGCATCAACGTCTTCTCGAAGGGAAGAGCCCTGCTGATGCTTTTCCTTTTCTCCGATGTTGGCGAAAGGGATGCGCCAACCCGCATTCGCGTTGGTTCGCATCTCGATATCGCCAGGATTCTCGCTCCCCCGGGGGACGCCGGGCTTTCGCTGAAAGAGCTGGTCGCGGTCCCTGGTTTTGCCGAAACGGCCGCGCGGCGTGAAGTGCTCGCCACCGGCGACGCAGGCACCGTCTACCTCTGCCATCCGTTTCTGGTCCATGCCGCTCAGCCGCATCGCGGCACTCGCCCGCGCTTTCTCGCCCAGCCACCGCTTATGCCCGCCGCTCCTTTTCTCCTCGATCGCCCCGATGGCGCCTACTCGCCGGTGGAGCAAGCCATCCGGCTCGCCTTGCAGCGCGCTTGAAGTTCTAACCGGACTTACGCTGACCCTTTCGCTTGGCGCGCGGCCGCACGTAGTGGAACCGGATCAAGTAAATATTCTCGCCCGAACCGTGTTTCGCGACCTTGAGCAGGTCCAGAACGCCAAGGAATCCAGACTCGCGCGCCAGTTCCGGAGTAATATCCGGAAACCCTATGGGTTCAATCGAATCGATCTGAATCTCGCCTTCCTCCATACGGTAGCGCGCGCCGACTCTCACGTGGGGACGCGTCCAGATTCGCACGCTGCAAGTGATTTCTCCGCGGCGTACTCCCTCGCGAAGTCGTTTCGTGAACGTCATGAAGAGAGTTTACGCCCAAGGGTGCCTCCCACACCCCACCCCGGTATTTTGCCCAAAGAGTGTGGATTTGGTTGATTGCAAAGGAGTTGCGTTTTTTGGCAGCGACAAAGAGTTCGTAACAGTATAGCTGGAAAGGAGTTAGGGGCTTTTTCACCACAGAGTTCCCGCCTGCCGGGCGGGCAGGCGCAGAGAACGCTGAGTTTCGAGCGGGCACCGAAAAGACGGTAGCGTCAACATGTTTGTGTAAATTCGGGGAGGGGTTTTCTTTCCCAGGAGCTGTTTAGGTGCGCGATGACGCCGTAGATGATGCGCTCGCAGCTTTCGGC
>Ga0307478_10002043_pt1 | contig 16543 bp, 10 predicted proteins | sample atmos_gasesECM4C_2_FD_203713 | JGI IMG/M metagenome (GOLD analysis project Ga0307478, IMG submission 203713) | Hardwood forest soil microbial communities from Morgan-Monroe State Forest, Indiana, United States - atmos_gasesECM4C_05 | ecosystem: Environmental > Terrestrial > Soil > Temperate...
TCACAAACGTGGAGAAGGAGTTTGTTCCGGCGGCGGATGCGATGCCGGAAGACAAGTATGGCTACGCTCCGACGGATGGGGAGTTCAAAAGCGTGCGCACCTTTGCCGAGCAGGTGAAGCACACCGCGGCTACGAACTTCGAGATTGGCGCCACCATTCTGCAGGTGAAGCCTCCGGTTGAAATCGGCGACGACGAAGCGGGCCCCGCGTCAGTGAAGACGAAGGCGGAGATCATGAAGTTCCTGAAAGATTCATTCGCCTATATGCACAAGGCGGTAGCCGTGATCAACGAGCGCAACCAAGTGGAGCCCGTCAATAGCCCATGGGGCCAGAATAAGGTAACGCGACTGGGGCTGACGGTGCTGATCGTGGGGCATTGCTTTGATCATTACGGGCAGATGGTGGTGTATCTGCGGCACAACGGGATCGTGCCCCCGGCGAGTCGATGACATTGGTCGATGGAGCGATGGGCGTCCTCGCCCGTCGAATGATCCTGTGCCCTTCTGGGTAACACGTAGCACACCCGTGCTATTTACGACCCCTCACTGCAGAACTAAGCTGCGACTTCCCCCCATCGAAGGCAAAGATACCTGACACGTCTTTGGTAGCTTTCCCGAGAAATTCAAGTTCGTTGCGTTCGGCACTGTGCCGGCGCGGAAGGTTGGGAAGGAATATGAAATCCAAAACCAGTTTGGAGTTGGCGGAAGACACTCGGCGCAGAGAAGTGGAACACGAAATTCTGAGCTACTTTCTCGCAGTGGAATCCTATCCTGCGCGCGCAGCGCGGGAACCGCAAGTAAGCTTTGAAACGCACTGCTGGAGCGTGTACACGGAACTGGAGAGCCAGCGGCCAAACTAAGGACGGGTCATCAGTCGCTCCTTCGGGCGGACGCGACTGCTCTATGCGACTTCTAGCGTTCACTGCGGCCGTTCTCCGGGCCCCCGGCGGTTTGCGACTTTGGGCAGCGCCTGCAGTCCGCACGAGGACTGCAACGAAATCTTTGAAACCTAGCGTCTCGTTTTGTAGACACCCGTTGCTCCTCTTTCCGCGATGGCGGTAACGAGCAGTTCGGCTACCAAATTTTTCTGTTGGAGATGCGCCGCCACTTGGGCGGTGATTTTTTTTGTCGACGTTTTGCCGCGCGGCTCGAGAAACATCAACACCGAGGGCCCGGCACCGCTCAGGACCGCACCCAGAATGCGCGGCGTTCCAGCAAACTCCTGAAGCGCGGGCAACAATGGACAGAGAGAAGCGCGGTACGGCTGATGGATGCGGTCTTCGAGAGCGGCACGCAGGAGATCGGCGCTGCCTTGAGTGAAAGCGGCCAGCAGCAACATCGAGTTCTGGATGTTTACCACCGCGTCGGCACGAGAGTATTGCGCCGGCAGCACGCGGCGCGCTTCTTCGGTCGACAGCGCTTGCGACGGAACCGCCAGCAGGAGCGGCCATTTCCCTTTCGGAAGGATGCGCGCGACCTGGGCCTCGCACTCCCCGGACATGCGGGCGACCGTGAGGCCACCCATCCAGCAGGCGGAAGCGTTGTCGGGATGGTGCTCCCGACGGGAAGCTTCGCCGATAATGCGCCCATCACTCCAGCGGAGGCCTCCATAGTGGTTGGCGAGCGCAATGCCAGCGAGACGGGCCGCCGCAGACGATCCGCAGCCCTTTCCGATGGGAATATCGTTGTGAATTTTGAGGGCGAGTGGGGACGCTGCTTGGCCTTCGGCGCGCAGGACGTCGCAATACGTATCCAGGATGAGATGGTTTTCGAGATTACCGCAAATATCTGAATCGCGGCCGCTCGCCTGAATCGTGTAGTCGGGCGCAGGGCGGGCTTCCAGTTTCAGGTGGAGATCCAGGGCGAGAGCGGCCGCATCGAAAGCTGGGCCGAGATTAGCGGAGGTGGCTGGAAGCGACAGACGGAAAGTGGTCGTCTTTTTCGTTGGCATTGGTCGCGGAGTTTCGATAGCAGATTATAGATTGCAGATTTTAGACTGCAGATAATTTCAGATTGCAGTTCCCCTCGGCTCTTATTTCAATCTGAAATCTGAAATCGTAAATCTGAAATCCGATTTGCTCCAAATATTAAATTTTGTTCCAAAAATGATCTGGCCATGTCTCGCCGCTAGCTTTCCGGATTGAGGCGTTCCAGGGTCTTCATTACGGCGTCGGCACTGGGGTCGAGTACGATCGGGGCACGCTGCTGGGGCCCAAGCATGGCGGCGTTCTTCTCGTCTGGGGCATCCCTGAAGAGGTCGCCACGGTGAAACTTCAGCGTAAATTCGGGATCTTTGAGAACATGCCCAGTCAGAATGAGCACAACGCTCTCGTTGGCCTTCACGAATCCTCGCTGGACCAGCTTTTTCAGGCCCGCAAGCGTCACCGCCGAGGCTGGTTCGCAACCCACGCCGTCGGCTCCGATCTCCGCTTTGGCAAGGCCAATCTCGATCTCGCTGACCTGCTCGACCTCGCCTCCGGTCGCCTTGAGGACCCTTTGCGCTTTTTTCCAGGATGCGGGATTGCCGATGCGAATCGCGGTGGCGAGAGTATCGGCTTGCACGGGCGTGAGCTTCGCGCCTCCATTCTCGCGGATGCTGCGATAGAACGGGTTCGCGCCTTCGGCCTGAATGACCGAGAGCCTGGGCAGGCGCGAAATCAGTCCGAGGTCTTTCATCTCGACGAGCGCCTTGCCCAACGCCGATGAGTTTCCCAGGTTTCCGCCCGGAACAATCATGTGGTCCGGCGGTTGCCAGTTCAATTGCTCGAGGAGTTCGATTGCGGCAGTCTTTTGTCCCTCAAGACGATATGGATTGACGGAGTTGAGCAGATAAATTGGCCGGCGCTTTACCAGTTCGTTCAACACTCGGACGCAACCGTCAAAGTCAGTGCGAAGCTGGCAGGTCACAGCGCCGTAGTCGAGTGACTGCGACAGTTTGCCCCATGAAATTTTGCCTTCCGGAATGAGGACGAGGCTGCGCATCCCGCCACGCGATGCATAGGCAGCCATCGACGCCGACGTGTTTCCGGTGGACGCGCAAGCCACCCACTCGAAACCTTCCTGGCGGGCGAACGACGCGGCGCACGTCATCCCTGTGTCTTTGAAGGACGCCGTCGGATTCATGCCCTGGTGCTTGGCCTGCAGCGCTTGCATGCCGGCGGCGTAGGCGCAGCGCGGCAGATCGTAGAGCGGCGTGTTGCCTTCGCGCAGCGTGATCGGCTCGGATTTAAGCGCGGGCAGGAGTTCCCGGAAACGCCAGACACCGCTGAGATCCGCGGCAGCTTGCGAAATTTTACGATCGCGCCACAGTCGCTTTAGGTCCTCGGCGCGCATTCCGGCGGCTTGCACGCCCTGCGGAGTTTGCCACCCCGGATAAAAGATTTCGAAGAGGTCGCCACAATTCGGACAGCGGAAGTCCTGCTCGGCGCGGTCGGCAATGGAGCCGCAGTTTATGCAGCGCAGACGGGAAATTGGAGTTTTGGTTTCGGATAGGGTTGAACTCATTTGTGAGTGCGGCCGACGGGCGAGGACGCCCGTCGCTCCACCAGCCTGTTCAGAATAGCGGACTCAGCCTTGTTTCCAAAGCCGGTCTTGCTCGTGCTTTTCTTTTTCGCCGCGGAGATAGTCGTCGGCTTTGTTGAGCCAGTCTGCGCGCGGAGGATTGAAGACGTCGAGATCGACAGTATCCATGAGCGCTTCGGCTTTGTGCGGCATGTTGCGGGGAATGGTCAGGACCTCGCCGGCATGGACAACGATTTCCTTTCCATCGATCCAGAATTTCAGCGCGCCATCGAGAATGTAAGTGACCTGCTCATTGTGGTGGCTGTGCAGGGGAACAACGCAACCCTTCTTCAGCAGGACGCGGGCGACCATGATGTCTCCGCCCACAACAAGCTGACGTTGCAACAGCGGATTGAGCTCTTCCAACTCTACCGTGCTCCATGGGATGTGTTTCAGCTCGGACGGCTTGGCGGACATTTTGATTATGCGCTTGGGCGACTTCCCAGAGTTGCGGGCGGCTTTGCGGGCTAATTTCTTCTTTGCTTTTGGCATGGAGGATTTTCCTGATGATGAATGTTACTCCTTCGAAAAGCTTTTAACCGCGAAGATCGCTAAGAAAATCTTAAATCGCCGAGTTCGCGGGAGAGCCCCACCGGCTTTCCTGCCGTCCACCTTTCGCTCAGTGGACCTTTCCCGGGTACAACTTCACAGCGTTGTCGTGCAGGTAGCCGTGCGCCATTTCCAGGGCTTTTGCTTCGTTGACTTCTCCTGTGGCGACCATCTCTGCGAGCGCGGCCGTTAAACCCGTTCGCGCTGTTTGCACTCCCAGCCAGTAACTCTCTTCTGCGCCCAGGGCTTCATTGTACGGAAAGGCATCGGTGCCGAACGTGATTTTGTCGGGAAAGGTTTCGAGCCATTGCTTGAGCGAATCTTTGAAAGCTGCTGCGTACATCACGACCTCCATCAACGAGGAGTCGAGGTAGACGTTCTTCACCGCCGCCAGCCAGATCGCTTCGCGTTCGAGTGGGTAGCCCCCGTGGATGAGGACGAATATCGTATCGGAGTAGCGCGGATCGCGGAGGATATTCTCAAGGTTCATCACGTTGCTTTCCGAGAGGTTGTAGTAATCTCCCACTCCCACCGCGCTATGGATGTGTACGGGCAGATGGAGTCGCCCGCCTTCGCGGATGAGGTAACGGAAGATGTAATCCTGGAATGCGCGGTATTCCTGCTCGGTCGGGACTCCTCCAGCGACGTAATGTTTGTAGATTCCTTCGGCCTGCTCCCTGGTGGGGTCGCTGAAGCGGGTTGTGCGGAAGTACGCGACTTCGAATTTCATCGCGATCCCGCCTTTGTTCTTCTGATTATCCTCGAGCACTTGGGAGATGAACTTCAGATAATCGTCGAAGCTGGCGGGAAGCTGCTGCAAATGTTCCTGCTCCAGCCAGCGATGCAGCATTTTTTCCTGCAGGGGCATGTAGACGGCCTCGTCGGCATTGCGGGCCCGCTCTTTCTGGTTGTCGAAGGGCCACATGAAGGAGTCAACAAAGAAGACCCAGACAAAGCGCTTGGGATCGAGGTAGTCCGCCATCATGGCGCGGTTGGCAACGCCTTGCTCGATGTTCAGCTTGTCAAGAAGGTTCGAAAAGTAAGCGGTCCCTTCTTTCTTCTTCAACTCCGCCTTCTTATTAACCAGCCACTTGGTGTGCTCGGGGGAAAGATCGCTATACGGATATTGAAAGAGGGCTTTCGCGGCGGCGACCAGTTCGGGGTTGGTTTCGCGCTCACGAAGGGGAGCGCTGCCCGGAGGGGAAGCCATCGCGTCGACGTCGGTGTCATCCGGAAAGCCGGGGTGGGCGTGATGATCGAAAATGGGAATCTTTTCGATTTGCGGCAGCAGTTGCGTGTAGATGGCGCGGACGTCCTCTGCGCTGGCTAGCGGTCGCGACTGGGCAGCCGCAGTTGCGACGAAGACGAGAATGGCGACGAGCGATTTCATTTCGTGGTCTCCGAGGAAGCTGTTATCTGAGATCAAAAGCTTTTAATCGCGAAGTTCGCGAAGTATGCGCGAAGAACACCAAGAACGGCACCTAAATTTATCCCGATACGACCGAGTGTTGAAAGAAGCTTTACGCGGCACTTTCTTTCTACAAATTCCAGCGTGCTTCGCCACGCTGACGGGCGAGGACGCCCGCCGCTCCATCGATGTCCCGGTGCTCTGTCACCGGGTTGCCGGCGCGCCCTGCCACGCGACCGAGGCTTTCTGAACTCTCTCTACCGCTTCATGCAACGTGGCATTCGAGGACGCGAAGGAAAACCGGACGAAGTCGCGGCCGGAAGCTCCGAAAGCGCTTCCGGGGATGGCGGCGACTCCTGCTTCTTCGAGCAGGACACGGCAAACCTCCTCAGCCGGGATGCCGGTACCGTGGACGTTGACCCAGGCGTAGAACGCGCCATCCGGATGCGGGCAGCGGAAGCCGGGAACCTGATTCAGTTCGCGCACGAATTGCTCGCGCCGCGCAGCGAACTCCCGGACCATTTTCTGCGTGGCGCCGGCTGTGTCGCGCAGGGCCTCGATCGCGGCGTACTGCGTGAATTCAGCCACGCAGGTGTAAGTGTTAATCGCCAGCAGTTCGAGTTGCTCCGCGATCGGCGGTGGCGCGACCGCGTAGCCTAACCGCCATCCCGTCATGGCAAAGCTTTTCGAGAAGCCGTCAATGATTACGGTGCGTTCCGCCATCCCGGGATAGCTCAGCATGGAAATGTAGGGTTCGCTGTAAATGATGCGCGCGTAGATCTCGTCGGAGAGAACGTAGAGATCGTGTTTCACGGCGAGTTCGGCGATGCGGCGCTGGACCGCGTCGCTGTACACGGTGCCGGTCGGGTTATTGGGGGAGCAGGTGAGGATCGCTTTCGTGCGCGGAGTGATTTTGGCCGCGATCTCGTCCGGGTCGGGTTGGAACTGGTTGCGCTCGGTGAGTTCGTAGGCAACGGGCTTGCCTTCGAAACCGGCTGTGATAGATGGATAGCCGGGGAAGCCGGGGTCGGGATACAGAATCTCATCGCCGGGATCGATGATCGACATCATCGCGAGGAACAGCGCGATTTTGCAGCCCGGAGCGACCACGATGTTCTTGGGATCAACCTCGATTTTCCGGGTGCGGTCGAGATAGCCGGCGAGTTCTTCGCGCAAGGCCGGGATGCCGGCCACTGTGCAATAGCGGTCTTTGCCGCCGCGCAGAGCCTTTTCAAGGGCGGCAATCACGGGCTCGGCGGGGTGGAAATCGGGCTCTCCCAGTTCGAGATGGATAATAGAACGACCTTGCCCCTCGAGCTCCTTGGCGCGGGCGAAAACCGAGAGCGCGCCTTCACCGCTCATTCCATTCAGTCGGGACGCCAAGCCTCTCATCAATACACCCTTTCCGGTCGTTCATTAAGCTACGGCCCAACTCTTACAAAGTTATCTGCCGCTGTTGAAGGCCAGGATATTCGTGCTCCTCCGACGAACAATCATAGACGATTCGCGGACGAGTTGGTTGCATGGAGAGGCGTCTCTAGGCTTTCGGCTTTGGACGCTGGATTTTTTCCACCAGAACCAGCATCGCCACGGAGCACCGCCAGGAACATCATGGCACGACGGGCGTCCTCGCCCATCAAGCAACCCGGCCAAAAGATACTCCGAGATCTCGTTCTGCTCGCTGGAGTGATGTTCACGGCCCAGATTCTGGCGCCGGCGTGATCGGCAGCCGAAGGCCGTCGACCAGACGTGGAAATAACTCAAAGGCTGCCGCGGTGGCCACTAGCTCGACGATCTGTGCGTCTGTGTAGAACGCCTTCAGCTTTGCAAACAAGTCGTCATCGAGCTCGCGCCGGAACGGTGCAGACGCTCCGCACAAACAAAACCCAGCTTTTCCGCATCCGTGAAGGGTCCCGCGGCGAAATCGCCCTTCGCTGCAGCGATCTGCTCCTCGGTCGCTCCTTTCTGTCTGGCGGAAAGCGCGTGAGCGGAGATCGCATATTGCGAATCGTGAAGCGACGACGTACGCGTAGCGATCAGTTCTTTATACCAGCCGGGCAGAGCGCTGTCGCCAAGCAGAGATTTGAGGAATCCAGCGATACCCAGCGCAAGGCCCGGCGTGTGCGCGAGCGTCTTGAACATGTTGGGAACGACGCCCCGCTGCTGCAGCAGGGCGTCATAGACAGCGGCGATTTCCGGGGAGACCTGGTCGCGCTCGAGCAACGGGATGCGAGTCGCGACCGCCTTCTCCGCCATGTTAGAAGGCATACCGCAGCGAGAGTTGGATCAGGCGCGGGGTGCCGACAGTGCTGTTGATCTTGCCAAAGGCGCCAGGATTCTCGACGTCTGCCGAGGTCGGGCTGGCAAAATTGGCGTGGTTCCAGAGGTTGAAGAAGTCAGCGGTAAAGCGCAAGTCCTGCCGCTCCGTGAGACGGAAATGCTTGATGAGCGAGAAGTCCCAATTCTGCTGGAATGGTCCACGGTAGATGTTCCGGTGGAGCGTGCCAAAGCGTGTGGTGCAAGCCGCGCCCGTGGGATCAGCTGCGCAGCCGGCAGGATCGGCCGGCGGAGCGGCCGCAAAGTTGTTGATGTCGACGTAACCATCGAGCCGGTTGTGAACGTCTCCGTGAGTAAGCCCGGTTGCAACCGTCCTCCCGGGAGCCAGGTCCGCACCCAGGGCGGCGAAGGAGAGGAAGGTGGCCAGATACGCGGAACCGGCAGCAGAGTCGAGAACCGAGAACGGCGTTCCGGACTGGAAGATCGTGACGCCCGCGATCCCCCAGTTCCCCAGCACCGCGCCTTTGGCCCCGTGCGCGTTTCGGAAGACCGGCAGGTCATAGTTGTAGCTGACGCTCAAACGATGCTTGCGATCGAAGTCGGCAAGGCCGTAGGAATTGCGGATATTGCTTTCGTCATTGAACGCGGTGTTCAGCGCGGTGTTGCCGGTCGAGGTTGCGTCGAGCGCTTTCGAGAAGGTGTAAGCCCCCTGGAAGTAGCCGGCGCCCCACCGCCGCGAAAGGGTGGCCTGCAACGAGTTGTAATGAGAGTAGGCATCGTTCGCGAAGATCTGGAAGCCTCCATAGCCATTCACTCCCTGCAGGTTCGAACGAGCGGGGCCGTTCGATGCAGTGCTGCTGGTGATGGGGATCTGGGTTCCGTCTTGAGCCGTCACAATGACCGGGTTGGCGGCAGTCGCGAGCTTCGCCTGGATGTTGGTGCTGGTTTCGCGGAGGTGCAAAGCATGAGTACCGACATAGCCAACCTCCAGAACCCACTGTTTTCCCAGCTCGCGCTGCACGGTCAGGTTCCATTGCTGCGTGCTCGGACTCACGAAATGACGGGGAACGGTCAGGACAAACAGGTCCTGCGATGGAACCACGCCCGGGCTCGCAGTGGCGCAGCCGTAGTTGGGGAATTGCGTGCTGTCGTTGCCGGGAAAGCTCTGCAAGACACCGAGACAGGGGACGAATCCGGGATCAAGAACATTCCCCGCAGGAAGAGCATTGAGATTGGCGCCGTTGGTCAGACATTGCGGCGGAGTGTTTGGACCCGCCGGTGCAAAGAACGCGCCTAGACATCCGGCGTTGTTGGGCAAGCCTGCAATCGGAAGAAATGGCGCCTGAAACGAGAGCTGGTCGACCGTGCCGACATCCTCGCGCACGTAGTAAATTCCGAATCCGCCTCGAAGAGTGGTGTTGTGATGCCCAAAGATATCCCAGGCAAAGCCGACACGTGGACCCAAACCGGTGGCGTAATTGTTTCTGTAGGTGGTGTTATTGCCGGCGCCAGTGAGTCCGGAAACGTTGAGTTTGCTGGCACACTTGCCGTAGACGAAGGGGTACTGGCCACGATTGCCGAGTTGCGGATCGAAGTTGCCGATGTGGCAGGCATCATCGTAGAAGGCGCCGAGCAACTCAGTGCGCAGTCCTAGGTTTAGCGTCAAGTCGGGGCGCACTTTCCAGTCGTCCTGAACAAAGAAGCCGAAGTCGTTGTTGCGGTACTTGTGGTCGAAGACTCCGCCACCGCCGAAGCTGCCGGTGGCAGACCCTTCCAGAAAATGCTGAAAGTCAGTCACGCCATCGGGGGTGGTTCCAAAAAACAATTGTCCATTGAAGGTCTGCGGAAACTTCTTGTCGAGATTCACGCGCGTATATTCGCCGCCGAACCGAAGACTGTGCGCGCCTTTCACCCAGCTCACGGTGTCCACGAAGTTGTAATTGTTCTGGATCTGGAACTGGTCGGCGGGCGGCGTCGGCCCCATCTGGAAACTGGCCAGCGAAAACTTGTAGATGGACTTCGTGACGTTGTTGGTGGGCCGATCGATTCCCAGGTCGCTTGCCGTAATAGGCGGGACGTTGATCAGACTGTTGTTGATGCGGACATAGCCGAAGCGGAAATCGTTGACCAATGCCGCGGAGAACAGGTGCGTTTCGTTCACGGTGAAAAAGCGGTCGTTCAGCGGGATGTCGTAGGGGAAATTCAGGTCCGTGGCGCTGATGCTGCTGGCCAGTGTCCCGCCGAGAGAAGCTTGCAGGCCGCCGGCGCCGAAGGGCAAAAGCTGTTCGCCATTCGACAAGAAGAACCGGGCAGAGAGTTTGTCGTTGCCGGCATGAAATTCTCGGTCCCAGTTGGCAGTGAACTGATCTTCGGTGTACTTGCCCGGCTTGCTGACGATAAATTGAGCAGTGCTTCCCAGGGTCCCTGGCAGTGCCGGAAACAGATAACCTCCAGCCGGTGCGCCAAACTGGCTGCTCTGAAACAGCAGCAGTTTGTGGACGACCGGATCGATGCTGGGAACGTTGAATGCCGCTTCTAGCTGCGCGTCCATGGTGGCATCGTTACGGACAGAAGCCGGAATCACCGGCAACGTGGTGCTGATCAGCGTTCCGGGCGAAAGCCCGCTGCGCTGGCGCGTGCCTTGATAGTTCAGGAAGAAGAAACCGGCTTGCGCTTCCTTGCCGAGGGGACCTCCGAAGCTTCCGCCGAAGATATTCTGCTTCACCGGGGGACGCTTCTGCGCAGCGCGATTCAGAAAATACTCATTCGCATTGAGCACATCGTTGCGGAAAAACTCGTAAGCGTCGCCGTGGAAAGTCTTCGTCCCCGATCTTAGGATGGCATTGACGTTCCCGCCGCCGTTGCGGCCCTGGGAAGCGTCGTAGAGCGAAGTCTGGACCTTGAATTCCTGGATCACGTCCGGGTTCGGCAGCGGAATGTTAGTGGCTTGCGCAACGTTGTAGTCGGTAACGCTGATGCCCTCAATGAGGTAGTTGTTGTTGTCCTCACGCTGGCCGTTCACGATCACGCGCACGTTGCCGCGTCCCAGCTGGGCGGAGGCATTCAGCTCGCTTTGCGCGCCCGAGGAGAGCGTCAGCAGTTGCTCGAAATTCTGGGTGGCCAGCGGCAGTGAACGGATCGTATTGGACTCAATCGCCTGCCCCGTGGTGGCAGTGGTGGTTTCAACCGTCTGCACCAGGGCCTGCACCTCCACTTTCTCGAGCACCTGCAGCGGAACAAGCTTCGCGGTCATGCGCGTCGTCTCGGTGACACGGACAGCGATGTCCGGAATCTTCGCTTCACGAAAACCAGGGTTGGCGATTTGTACGGTATACGTCGTGACCGGAAGAAGACTGGCGGTGAAGGAGCCGGTGGCGTCGGTCTTCGTGATGCGCGTGACCGTGCCGGTATCCTGGTTGATGATGCGGACGTCGGCATTGGCCACTACGGCGCCGCTTTGATCCTGTACTGTGCCGGTAATCGCGCCGGTGGCGCCGCCTTGCGCAAAAGCGTGCCCCAGCAAGCAAATGACGATAAATGCCAACCAGCACTGTGCGCGGAAAAACTTCGACATACACTCCTCCCCAACTTGACTCGACCGTTTTCAAACCTCTTACAGTGTGCAGAACAGAAACAGGATGAGAGAACGACAGATTGCCGCGAAAGCAAGCACGCTTCTGCTGCGACAACTGGCTACTGGTCCCACCAGATCGATCGTCGTCCGCATAAAACAATGCTCCCGCCCCACGGTGCCAGGGTTGATTAAATCCCGGGTCAACATTGACTGGAGTGGAATTGCGCCACAGGTTACTAGAAACTCACCACGGCTTTCAATATGAGTTCAGGTAGTGGAACCAGAAAGGTCCTCGGCGAAACGTCGCTCCGGATCACAGTCCCTTGTAGGCACCGCCATCTACGAGGATTGTCTGTCCGGTAACGAACGAAGCGCGCTCGGAAGCGAGCCAGACGATGGCGTCGGCGACCTCACGCGGTTCGCCGATCCGTTTTTGCGCGGCGTCGACAGCCCAACTCTCGAAAATCTCCTGCTCCGATTTTCCCGATGCAGCCGACCGCGACTTGGCCAATTGCTTGAGTCGGTCGGTCGCGGTGAAGCCGGGGCCAACGTTGTTGACGAGAATGCCGTCTTTTCCGAACTCGTTCGCCAGGCTTTTGACCAGTCCAACCACAGCGGCGCGGACCGCATTCGAAAGCACGAGATCGGCGACTGGTTGCTTGGTGCTAATCGAGGTGATGGTAATGATGCGGCCCCAGTGTTTCTTCTGCATGTGCGGAATTACTTCCCGAGCGAAATAAACCGTGCTCAGAAAATTCGCATCGACAGCCTTCCGCCATTCCTCGATTGAGGCGGCCAGGAAGCCCTTGGCCGGGGGACCTCCTGCATTGGTTACGCAGATATCGGCAGACCCGAATTTCGCAACCACCGAATCAACGAAGCCGTGGACCGCGTTGGGATCGGTGACGTCGAATGGCTCGGCCAACACTTCGGCTTTGTATTGTTGGCGGATTTGCTGAGCGGCGGATTGCAGAGTGTCTCTATTCCGGGCGCACATGGCGATGCGGCAGCCTTCGGCGGCGAAGGCTTCGGCGGTGGCTCGTCCAATTCCCTGGCTGGATGCGGCGATGATGGCAACTCGATTCTTGAGGCCGGTTTCCATAGGCGACGGATTATAACAATGCGATCGAGAGCACGCCCGTGAGCGGGTTTCGCTTGCTCGGGGTGAGAACGGCGGGTAATCTGAAGCTCGGCGAGCACCTTGCCTAGTGTGTCGCATTTCTCTCCGGCCAACGGGCATGTCAGAGACCACGACAACGACATGCTCGAACAGCCTTTGGAAAAGGGTTTGGCTCGTATCAGGGCGCCGCTTTAGCGGCGCCGTAGAGTGCGCTTTTGTCGGCCCCTTTAGGGCTGTGGAGACAAGCTCAAGGACTTTGCGGTTGCTCTCGAACCACAGGAGAAAAGAACTACCTATGTCTGGAACCCCGCGCTACATATGGATGGAAGGCGAGCTTCGACCCGCAGCCGAAGGTGTAGTTCCGTTCGTGAATGCGGGGCTGCATTATGGCTACAGCGTGTTTGAGGGCATTCGCTGTTACGCAACCGAGCGCGGACCGGCCGTTTTCCGGCTCGACGAACATGTGGAACGGCTGCTCGATTCCGCGCTGGTGGTCGGCTTTCGTGACCTGCCGTATTCGAGAGCGCAGATCACAGAGGCGATTCACCAGGTCATCGCCGCGAACGGATTCTCGTCCTGCTACATCCGGCCCCTGATCTATCTTGACGGCGCCATGAGCATGGTGGTGGACGCCGGCAAGCCGCGACTGCTGATCGCCGTATGGGAGTGGAAGGCATTCCTCGGCGAGCAGGCAAAGGAAAACGGCATCCGGGCGAACATTTCTTCGTTCACGCGTCTGCATCCCAATATCATGATGACCAAGGCGAAGGTGTCTGGAAACTACGTGGGATCGATTCTTGCCAAAACAGAGTCGCACCGGCTGGGTTTTGATGAAGCCATCATGCTCGACCCTTCGGGATACGTGGCGGAATGCACCGGCGAAAACATTTTTGTCGTGCGCAACGGCGTGATTTATACAGTCCCGCGCGCGTCAATTCTCGAAGGTATCACCCGCGACAGCTTGATCACCATTGCCAGCGATATGGGCTACACCGTGCTCGAGGAACCGATTTCGCGCGATCAGTTATACATCGCCGATGAGGTCTTTGTGTGTGGCACGGCGGCGGAGGTGATTGGGCTACGGGAAATCGACTTCCGCACCGTTGGCAGCGGCAAGACGGGGCCGGTCACGCGCGAGTTGCAGAAGGCGTTCGACGAATTGACCAGCGGACGGCATCCGCGCTCGGAACGCTGGTTTTCGCCCGTGCCGGCGTTCGATTCGGCGGCGGTGAAGGCGTAACAGGCTGCGGAAAAACTAGTGATTTGTATCAGGGCACGGCTTCAGCCGCGCCGTAAGTCGTTCTTTCTCGATCGCCCCTTTAGGGGCGGTCTTCGCGAGATTGAGTTTTTCCGAAGCCTGCGAACAGATTTAGCGGAGGTTACAAGCGCAAGAGCGTTCTCGTCAGCCGGACGAGGACGCTGGCCGCTCCAAAGGGATTCTTATGAAAAAGCATAAACGGCATCCGGAAACCGAGGCAGTACGCGGCGGTATGGATCTGGGCAAGAAGGATGGACCGCTCAGCACCCCCATTTACCAGACCTCCACCTTCGAAGTCAGCGACATGGAGGAGCAGGTTCGGGCGACCTCTACTGATCACTTTTATACGCGCTATGGCAATCCCACCCACAGCGTCGCGCAGAATGCGATCGCCGAACTGGAAGGTGCAGAGGCGGCGCTGCTGTTCGCTTCCGGCATGTCGGCGATCAGCACCTCGATTCTGGCGCTGCTGAAGAGCGGCGACCACGTGGTGGCGCAGCGCGACATTTACGGCGGGGCGACGAAGTTTTTCACGCAGTGGCTGCCGAAGTTCGGCATCGAAACGACACTGGTCGACACCACGGATTACGAACAACATGCTCGCGCAATCCGTTCAACCACAAAACTTCTGCACCTGGAGTCGCCGACCAATCCCACATTGCGCGTGGTCGATCTCAAGAAAGTCACTGCTCTCGCGAAGAAACATGGGTTGATCACGCTGATCGACAGCACGTTTTCCACTCCCATCAATTGCCGCCCCGTTGAGTTTGGCATTGATCTTGTGATGCATTCCGGGACGAAATATTTTGGCGGGCACGCGGACTTGATCTGTGGCCTGGTCGCGGGGCGCAAGGATCTGATCGAGACGATTCATGCGACGCGAACGACGCTGGGCTGCAACATGGACCCACACGCAGCGTGGCTGCTCCTGCGCGGCATAAAGACATTAGCCGTCCGAGTGCAACGGCAGAACGAGAATGCCCTGCGAGTGGCCCAATTTCTCAAGGGACATCCCAAGGTCCGCAACGTGAGCTATCCGTTTCTGGAGGGTCACCCGCAACGGGCGCTGGCCATGGAACAAATGCGCGGTGGAGGAGGCGTTTTGAGCTTTGAGGTGGACGGAACCGGGCAAGATGCATGCCGCTTCGCCGAAGCCTTGAACCTGTTCACCCTGGCTCCCAGCCTGGGTGGTGTGGAATCGCTGGTAACCATACCGGTCATCACCTCGCACGCGATGATCCACCCCGAAGAGCGCGAGAAGATGGGCGTCACCGAGCAAATGGTGCGGTTGTCGGTAGGAGTCGAGAACGTCGACGATCTGATTGCCGATCTCGAGCAGGCGTTCACAGTGGTGAAAAGCGAGCGCCAGCCGGCAGGAGTGGGCCGGCCATAAGCCTCCCTTTTTTGCATCCGGCGTGTGCGGGCGAGTGCGGTCCCGTTAAGCATTTGAAAGGGCGTGCTCTAACGGTACGAATCTGCGCGGTCACTTCGGGCGCGTGAAGCGAATCCGCCAGTCGCACCGCGACGCCAGCCACTTGCCCCACACGTGAGTGCGGGGAACGCGCCAAAAGCCATGCGAGTCCGCTTCAGCGGACGCCAGCGCCATCTCCAAGCTCATCACTACTTTCACGCTGAAGGATTCACGTGAGCAAAATAGAATCCCGGCCTCCGGCGAGGCCGGGATTTTTTGTTTGGCAACCGCAGCTAGAAAATGAACTTCGCTCCCAATTGGAGGATCCTGGGGTTGTGGGCCGAGGCGGCGCGGAGAAACGGACTTCCGCAATCGGCGGAGAAGTTAGTCCCATCGTAGCAAGTAGCAGTGTTCGTGGGACTGGAGAACGGACTGTTGCCTCCAGCCGACCCCGCGCCTCCTCCTAACCACGCAAATTCCGTGTGATTGAACACGTTGAAGGCCTCCGCGCGAAACTCAAAGCTCGCCCGCTCGGTGACGGCGAAGTGCTTGAACAGGGCCATGTCGAAGTTGGTGCGGCGCGGGTTTGCAAGTGAGTTGCGCCCCACGTCGCCAAACGTCAGGCCACGCGGAGCCACGAAAGCTGCGGGATTGAAGAAGAGTGGCCCGAATCCCTGCACGGCTGCTTGCACAATCCCCGACTTCGGATTGGCCACGATGTCCGGTTGCGATTGCACGCCGCCTGAAGCAATGGTGTTGGCCGCACCCGCGTTGTCGCCAGGAACACCAGAACCGCCACCATTGGTTACCGTGAACGGAGTGCCGGTTTGAATCAGCGTGATCCCTGACCATTGCCATCCTCCCAGGAAGGTATGCATCAATCCTGGAGCTCTGAAAAATGGCAGATCGTAAACGTAGCTGAGCGTAAAGGAATGACGCTGGTCGAAATTGGAACTGGCCCGGTAGGCTTCCATGTTGTAGGTATCGGGGATCGTGAGATCGCCGCCCGAAGAAGCATCATCGATTGAGTGACTGTAGGTGTACGACAAATTGAAGAGCAAGCCTCCGACCGCCTTGCGCAGGCTTACCTGAAAAGCGTGATAGACGGAGGCAGCGGTCTGGTCCTGCCGCTTGATTCCACCCACACCCACGTACGGCCGGAAGGGATCAGGAATCACTCCGCATAGAGCGATTGCGGCGTTCACTGCGGGACTCAACACTCCGGGACCGGCGTAGGGTAGCCCCGTACCTGAGGGAGTGGTGCCGTCGATGGGGACGCCGTATGCATCGGTGGTGGTACCGCACTCAGTTGGGAGACTGGTAGTGGAATTGGTCGCCACTCCCATCGGCTCATGCAATCCGTATGGATTTTGACTGAGAGTCGTG
>Ga0307478_10002044_pt1 | contig 16527 bp, 11 predicted proteins | sample atmos_gasesECM4C_2_FD_203713 | JGI IMG/M metagenome (GOLD analysis project Ga0307478, IMG submission 203713) | Hardwood forest soil microbial communities from Morgan-Monroe State Forest, Indiana, United States - atmos_gasesECM4C_05 | ecosystem: Environmental > Terrestrial > Soil > Temperate...
CATAATCTAAACGTGCATGATGGCCAGAGCAGCAAAAGCAAAGACCCTTCCCGACGTTACCGACCTCACGAAGGCGCAGGCCAGGACCGAATGGAAGCGGCTGGCGCTGGAGCTTGAGGAGCACGATCGCCTCTATTACCAGGAAGACGCGCCGAAAGTTTCGGACGCGGAATATGACGTGCTGCGCCAGCGCTTCAACGCTATCGAGAAACGCTTTCCGGAATTTGTCACCGCCGAATCGCCATCGCAGAAGGTCGGCGCCGCGCCGGCGGGACGATTCAAGAAGGTTCGCCACGCGCTGCCGATGCTTTCGCTCGACAACGCCTTCGCGGAAGAGGACGTGCGCGATTTCGTGGCTCGTATCGCACGCTTTCTGAAGCTTGCCGACGACAGGATCGATTTCTCGGCCGAGCCCAAGATCGACGGTCTCTCGATGTCCTTGCGCTATGAGGGCGGCGAGCTGGTCACGGCCGCGACGCGCGGCGATGGCGCGGAGGGCGAGGATGTCACCGCCAATATCCGCACGCTGGAAGACGTGCCGCAGAAGCTTAGAGGTCGCAACGTGCCCGATATCTGCGAGGTGCGCGGCGAGGTCTATATGACCAAAAAGGCGTTTCTCTCGCTCAACGAACGCCAGAAGGCCGCAGGCGACACCATCTTCGCCAATCCGCGTAATTCGGCGGCCGGCTCGCTGCGGCAGAAGGACCCGTCGATCACCGCTTCGCGCCCGCTCGGGTTCTTCGCCTACGCCTGGGGCGAGATGAGTGCGATGCCGGAGAACACGCAGACGGGCATGATCAACTGGTTCGAGCGCTGCGGCTTCAAGACCAACCCTCTCACAAAACTCTGCCATTCGGTCGACGAACTGCTCGCTTTCCATCACAAGATCGAAGAGCAACGCGCCGAGCTCGACTACGATATCGACGGCGTCGTCTATAAGGTCGACCGCATCGACTGGCAGGAGCGGCTCGGCTTCGTCTCGCGCACGCCGCGCTGGGGGATCGCGCATAAGTTCCCCGCGGAGCGCGCCATGACCGTGCTCCGCGACATCGAGATCCAGGTCGGCCGCACCGGCTCGCTCACGCCGGTCGGCAAGCTCGAGCCGGTCGGGGTCGGCGGCGTCATCGTGCAGAACGTGACGCTGCACAATGAGGACTACATCAAGGGCATCGGCAACAAGGGCGAGGTGTTGCGCGAGGGGCGCGATATCAGGGTCGGCGACACCGTGGTCATCCAGCGCGCCGGCGACGTGATCCCTCAAATCGTCGACGTCGTCATCGACAAGCGACCGAAGGGCGCGAAAGAGTTTCAGTTCCCGAAGAAGTGCCCGTGTCCGCTGCACACCGACGTCGTGCGCGAGGAAACCGCAACCGGCGAAGAGGGCTCGCGCGCGCGCTGCACCGGCGAGTTCGCCTGTCCCTATCAGAAGATCCAGCATCTTCTGCTGTTCGTGTCGCGCCGGGCCTTCGACATCGACGGCCTCGGCGAGAAGCAGATCGAGTTCTTCTACGAGCAGGGCTGGGTGAAGGAGCCGGCTGACATCTTCACGTTGCAGGAGCGCAACGCCAAGCTCAAGCTCGAGGAGATCGAGGGCTATGGCGAGACCTCGGTGCGCAACCTCTTCAATGCGATCGAGGCGCGGCGGCGGATTGCGCTGGAGCGGTTCATCTATGCGCTCGGCATGCGTCATGTCGGCGAGACCACGGCCTTGGCGCTCGCGCGCGGCTATGGCTCATGGGAGGCCTTCCACGAGGCTTGCCTGAAGGTCGCCAAGGGCGACGAGGAGGCGATTGGGGAGATGGATGCGCTGGATCAGATCGGCGACACCGTGATCCAGAGCATCACAGCCTATTTCGGCGAGAGCCACAACCGCGGCATTGTCGAGCGGTTGACCCGTGAAGTCACCATCCTCGATGCCGAGAAGCCGAAGAGCAATTCGGCCATCGCCGGCAAGACCGTGGTGTTCACCGGCTCGCTGGAAAAGATGACGCGCGACGAGGCCAAGGCGATGGCCGAGCGGCTCGGCGCCAAGGCTGCGGGTTCGGTGTCGAAGAAGACGGACTATGTCGTCGCAGGCCCCGGCGCCGGCTCCAAGCTTGCGGAGGCCGAGAAGCACGGCGTGACCGTGCTGACGGAAGACGAGTGGCTGAAGCTGGTGGGGGAGTGATCGCGCGAACTCTCTTCTCCGTCATTGCGAGGAGCTAAGCGACGAAGATTCCATGGGGAGTGGATAGCGACCGGGTCTGAGGCCAGATTGAGGTTGCTGACACATCAACCTGGAGACAACGATGTTGCTCGATCATCCTTCCGACGAACCGGCCGCTATCCGCACGCAGTTTGGCGCAATTTTTGTGTCGTTGGAACTGAGTCGTTCGAACTGGCTGGTGACGTCGCTGTCGCCGGGCAAGGGCGAGAAGATGTCCAAACACAATGTTGCGGCTGGCGATATTGCGGGACTTTTGCAGCTGTTTGCAGAGCTCAAGCGCAGGGCGCAGGCGCGGACCGGCCAGGACTACCCGATCATCACAATCCAGGAGGCGGGCCTGGACGGGTTCTGGCTGCACCGCGTTCTGCAGCAGGAAGGGATCGAGAGCCATGTGGTCGATCCGGCCTCGATCGCGACGCCGCGCCGGCGCCGGCGGGCCAAGACGGACAGGCTCGATGGCGAGACGCTGTTGCGGGCGCTTCTCGCCTACAAGCGCGGCGAGCCGCGGGTGTGCGCGATGGTGGTTGCGCCTTCGCCCGAGGAGGAGGATCGGCGGCGGATTTGTCGCGAACGGGCGACGCTGATTGCCGAGCGGATCGCGCATGTGAACCGGATCAAGGGGCTTTTGTCCGCCCAGGGCATATCCGACTACGCGCCGCTGCGGCGCGATCGGCGAGCGCGGCTTGCGGCATTGCGCACCGGCGACGGGCGGGAGCTGCCGGCGCATTTGAGGGCGCAGATCGGCCGCGAGCTCGATCGGATCGAACTGCTGCTCGAACAGATCAAGGCCGTTGAGGCCGACCAGGATGCCCTGGTCGGCGCCGCCGAGGACAAGGCGGGCAAAGGGGCCGTGCCGGCCCCGGTGGCGATGCTGCTTGCCTTGAAGGGAATGGGCGCCAACTTCGCCGCCGTCCTCTGGTCGGAGGCATTCTACCGGCAGTTCGCCAACCGCCGCCAGGTCGGCGCCTATGCGGGCCTTGCGGCGACGCCCTGGCAAAGTGGGGGCATCCGACACGAGCAGGGCGTGTCGAAGGCCGGCAATCCAAGGCTGCGGACCAAGATGATCCAGCTCGCCTGGCTGTGGATCCGTCACCAGCCACAGTCGGAGCTGACGCGCTGGTTCAAGGCGAGAAGCCAGCAAGGCCGCAAGAGCGCGATCGTTGCGCTGGCGCGCAAGCTTCTCGTCGCTCTGTGGAAGTATGTCACCGCTGGCGTCGTCATCGAGGGAGCCGTGATGAAGCGCGCCGCTTAACACAAGCTTCCCTCTCAGCAACCAAACCCAATCCGCCGGGGCCCGATCAGCCCCGGAAGATCCGGGTGGACGAACCGATGGATTGCATGGCCTCAAAAAGCCGCAACGAAGAATGGCCTCGTCCTCTCGAGCCTGCCCGCCGCAAGCGGAATGTTGGTGCAGTTCGCCTCGCGCGACGACCGAATGTGAGTTTGATCTGGCACGCAAACCAGATCGCCGAACCGGCTCGAACCCGAGATCGCAAATGCGAGGATTGTGAGGTGCCCTGATCGACCCGCCAACACGAGGGGCTCCTGTCATGCCCGACGGACCAAGCATGATGACGTGCTCGCTCAACTCAAGGTCAAGCCGCTGCGCGGCGGCCCTAAAGGGCCGACCTTGACTTGATCTGCGCGCGTCATCCTGCACAGCCCGCGGTCGGGACGAAGAGGTGGCCGCAGTCGAACAAAAAGGTGACTGCTCATCCTTGACACACACATTCCCCATGTGAGCAATCCAGGGCCGCGCGTTGGACTCTGGATTGCTTCGTCGCGGAGCCCGTCATCGGGCCGGCTCAAGAGAGCCGGACCCGTTGGCTCCTCGCAATGACGGCTGCTATCGTTCCCAAAATATCCGCTTGGGGTTATGGGTCGCGGCTCTTCGGCCGGGCGACGGCGGAGATCAATTCACCTGCCGATCTTTCCCGGTCCAATAGGGATCGCGCAATTGTCGCCGCAAGATCTTGCCGGAGGGGTTGCGCGGGAGCGCCGGGACGAAGTCGACCGATTTCGGCGTCTTGAAGCCGGCGATGCGTTCGCGGGTGAAATTGATGATGTCGGTTGCGGTTGCGGTCTTGCCCGGCTTCAACGCTACGACTGCCTTCACCGCTTCGCCCCATTTTTCGTCGGGAATGCCGATCACGGCGGCTTCGGCGACGTCTGGGTGATCGCAGATCGCGCTTTCCACTTCCGCCGGATAGATGTTCTCGCCGCCCGAGATGATCATGTCCTTGATGCGGTCATGGATGTAGAGATAGCCATCCTCGTCCAGGAAGCCGGCGTCGCCGGTGCGCAGCCAGCCGTCCTTGCCCAGCGTTCGCGCTGTCGCCTCTGGCAGATTCCAGTAGCCCGCCATGTTGGAGCCGGAGCGCGTCGCGATCTCGCCGACCTGGCTCGGCGGCAACTGGTTTCCGTCCGCATCCAGGATCGCAAGCTCGACCCCCGGCATCGCCTTGCCGGCCGAGCGCATCCGCTCCGATCCCTCGATATGGTCCTCCGGCGGCAGTGCTACGATCGCGCCCGTGGTCTCGGTCATGCCGTAGACCTGAACGAAGCCGCATTTGAACACCTCGATGCATTCCTTCAAGAGGGCCGCCGGAATCGGCGACGCGCCATAGAGCATGTATTTCAGATGCGAGAAATCCATCTGCCGTGCCCGCGGCTGGCGCACCACGAATTGCATCGCCGCTGGCACCATGAACAGTTTGGTGATTCCATCCTTCTCGATGAAGTCCAGAACCTTGCTCGGATCAAAGTCCCGCGCGATCACCCCACGCGCCCCCTGATAGAGACCCATCACGCCCCACCCGGAGCCGCCGATGTGAAACAGCGGCATCGCCACCAGCGAGACATCGTCGGCGGTCCATTTGTTCCACTCCGGCTGTTCCGCCCCAGTACCGGTGTTGACCAGGTTGAAAAAGTTGGCGTGCGACAGCATCGCGCCCTTTGGCTTTCCGGTGGTGCCCGAAGTGTAGAGCTGGAGAGCTATGTCCTCGGGCGTCACCTCGATGCCGGGATCGGCATCGCTCTGCGCGTCGCGCCAGGCCGCAAAATCCTGCCATTCGCCCGCGCCGCCTTCGGTGGTGATGACGCTGCGCACGCTTGTGAGCTGCGGCAGGATGTTGCGAACCTGCGCAACGAACTCCGGTCCGACGAACAGCACCGGCGCCTTGCAATCCTCGACGATGAAGGCGACCTCGGGACCGGCGAGGCGCCAGTTGATCGGCGCCATCACCACTTTGGCCTTGATTGCACCGAACAGCAGCTCGAAAAAGACGTCGCTGTTCTTGCCGAGATAGGCAATGCGCTCGCCTGCGCGCACGCCAAGCGCTTTCAGCGCATTGGCGACGCGGTTGGTGTTGCGGTCGAGCTCGGCGAAGCTGGTGATGCGGCCTTCGAATTCGAAAACGATGGCCTCGCCGCGGTTTTTGGCCTGCAGGCGTACGATCTCGGCCAGCGTCGCTGGCTGCACGGATGCGGACATGTTTCCCCCATACGGTTCTCTGTTGGCCGCAATACTGACGTCACGTGGCGACAAAGACAATACGGGGGAGATGGGCTAGCTCCGCTGTGCCCGATCCTTCTCGTTCTGCTCCTTGATCGACTCGCGCGCCTTGGACCAGTCGTCGTCGCTCCAGTCGCGGAGCTGGTAGAAATTGCCACCCATGGCCAGCGCCTGGGCGCCGTCCATCGCGATGGTCTCGCCGTTGATCCAGTCGCAGCCGCCGGAGATCAGGAAGGTTGCGAGATTCTGCAACTCCTCCATGGTGCCGACGCGGCCCATCGGGTTCATGGCCTTGGTGCGGGCGCCGGCCTCGTCGCCGGGCTTGATGCGCTTGCTCATGCCCTCGGTCGGGATCTCGCCGGGCGCGATGGTGTTGAGCCGGATGCCGTGGCGGCCCCATTCCGTCGCCAGAGACATGGTCATGGCGTGGATCGCCGACTTGCTCATCGCCGACGGCACCACATAAGGCGAGCCGTTGCGAACCCAGGTCACCGTGATAGACACCACATTGCCCGGCAGCTTGGCTGCGATCCAGCGCCGGCCCACCGCATGCGTCACATAGAAGGTGCCGTGCATGACGATGTTGGCGACCGCGTCAAACCCGCGCGGGCTGAGCTCTTCGCTGCGCGAGATGAAATTGCCGGCGGCATTGTTGATGAGGTCGGTGAGAGGTCCCTCGCGAAAGATATTCTCTACCATCTCGTCGACCGCAAGCGCATTGCGGATGTCGATGCCATGGCTGGTCACGCGGCCGCCGTAGAGGTCCATCAATTCGGTCGCGGTCTCGTCGCAAACGATCTTGCGTCGACCGCAGATATCGACATCGGCGCCAAGTTGCAGAAAACGCGCCGCCATCGCCTTGCCGAGTCCGGTTCCGCCACCTGTAACGAGAATGCGCCGGCCTGCGAGAAGATTGTCTTTGAACATGGTGTCCGCCTGAACGAATTGGGTGTTAATTGGTCGATTGACTAAATCCCCCTGACACCGTTCTGTAAAGCCGCAACAGAGGATGAGAGGCCAAGGAGAATATCATGGAGAGCCGCATCTCGATATCGATCACGGAGGGCGTCGCCGATGTCCGCATGGTGCGCGCCGAAAAGATGAACGCGCTGGACGGCGAAATGTTCGAGGCGCTGGTTGCGGCCACCGATAGGCTAGGCAAAGAGAAGGGCCTACGAGCGGTCGTGCTGTCCGGCGAGGGGCGCGCGTTCTGCGCCGGCCTCGACATGGGCCGATTTGCCGCCATGAAGGAAAAGGGCGGCAACGGAATTCCGGGCGGCGAAAAGCGTGACCTCACCGTGCGCACGCACGGGCTTGCTAATTTTCCGCAGGCCGCGGTGTGGGCTTGGCGGCAGCTCCCAGTACCGGTGATCGCCGCCGTGCATGGCGTTGCCTTTGGCGGCGGCTTCCAGCTCGCGCTCGGCGCCGACATGCGGTTCCTCAGCAGCGATGCGCGGATGTCGGTCATGGAGATCAAATGGGGCCTGGTGCCCGACATGGCGGGCACGCCGATCCTTGCGAGTCTGGTGCGCGACGACATTCTGCGCGATCTCACCTTCACTGGGCGGATTTTCTCCGCCCAGGAGGCGCTAAGCTATGGGCTCGCGACCCGCATCTGCGACGATCCGCGCGCAGCCGCGCTGGAAGTCGCGCGGGAGATCGCCGGCAAAAGCCCGGATGCGATCCGGGCCGCCAAGCGCATGCTCAATAATCTCTCGGGCGATCCGGGAGCGGCGCTGCTTGCGGAGTCTGTCGAGCAGCAGAAGCTGATCGGCAGCCCCAACCAGACTGAGGCGGTGCGGGCTAATCTGGAAAAGCGCGCGCCGCGTTTTGCCGATCCGGGCTGACACTCTCCGTCATTCCGGGGCGCCTCGAAAACTATGGTGCGCAATTGCGCACCTGAGAATCTCGTCATTCCGGGTCTGGTCCTTCGGACCATCCCGGAATGACGGAGCAAGACAATTCAAATCCGACCAAGATCGGACAAAACAAATGAGCGAAATGTCCAAACCCTATCTCGGCATCATCTCCGGAGAAAGCCGCCGCAGCCACGCCGACATTGCTGATCGTGCAAGCCGCATTGCCGGCGGCCTTGGCCGGCTTGGCGTGCGGGAAGGCGACAGCGTCTGCATGCTGATGCGCAACGACATCGCTTTCGTCGAGGCGGCCTATGGTGCCATGCAGCTTGGCGCCTATGGTGTGCCGGTGAACTGGCATTTCAAGCCGGAAGAGATCAATTACATATTGAGAGACTCCGGCACCTCAGTGCTGATCGGCCATGCCGATCTCCTGCACCAGCTGCGGGATGCTGTTCCGAAGGGCGTGACGGTCTTGAGCGTGCCGACGCCGCCGGAGATCCTTGCCGCCTACAAGATCGATCCCGGCCATCTCGCAAAGCCGGATTTCGCGCGCGATTTCGAGAGCTGGCTCGCCGAGCAGCGGCGCTATGACGGGCCGGCCGTGCCGCAGCCGATGAACATGATCTACACGTCGGGCACGACCGGCCACCCCAAGGGCGTCCGCCGCGCCGCACCGAGCGCAGAGCAGAGCGCGGCGATGGAGCGGATGCGCGCCATGATTTACGGCCTCAAGCCGGGCGCTCGGGCCTTGCTGCCGGGACCGCTCTATCATTCCGCGCCAAATTCCTTCGGCATCCGTGCGGGCCGGCTCGGCGGCGTGCTGGTGTTGATGCCGCGCTTCGAGCCCGAGGAGTTCCTGCGCCTGATCGAGGCAGAAAAGATCGACACCATTTTCATGGTGCCGACCATGTTCATCCGCCTGATGAAGCTGCAGCAGAGCGTGCGCAGCAAATACGACATGTCCTCGTTGCGCCACGTCATCCATGCCGCGGCGCCCTGTCCACCCGACGTCAAGCGCGCCATGATCGATTGGTGGGGGTCGGTGATCTACGAGTTCTACGGCTCGACCGAATCGGGCGCAGTCACCTTCGCGACCTCGGAGGACGCGCTGAAAAAGCCCGGCACGGTCGGCAAGATCTCGCCCGGCGCGGAGCTGCGCTTTGTCGGCGAGGACGGGCGGGTGCTGCCGCAAGGCGAGATTGGGGAGATCTATTCCCGTATCGCGGCCAATCCTGATTTCACCTACCACAACAAGCCGGAAAAGCGCGCCGAGATCGAGCGCGAAGGGTTCATCACGTCGGGCGATGTCGGCTATGTCGACCCGGATGGCTATGTCTTTCTCTGCGACCGCAAACGCGACATGGTGATCTCGGGCGGGGTCAACATCTACCCGGCCGAGATCGAGGCGGTGCTGCACGGACTGCCCGGCGTGCACGACTGCGCGGTATTCGGCGTTCCCGACGCGGAATTCGGCGAGGCGCTAATGGCGGTGATCGAGCCGCTGCCCGAGGCGAGGCTCGAAGTCGCCGACATCCGTGCCCGGCTGAAGACATCGCTGGCGGACTACAAGGTCCCCAAGCACATCGAGATCCAGACCGGCCTGCCGCGCGAGGACTCCGGCAAGATCTTCAAGCGCCGCCTGCGCGACCCCCATTGGGAGCGAGCGGGACGGAAGATTTAGGGGACAAGGGAGTGAAAGCTGTCGTCCCGGCGAAAGCCTGGCTTTCGCTGGGACGAAGGGGAGGGGCAGGGACGACGAAGGGGAGGAAGCGCGGCCGCCTCTTTCTTGATCTTGCACTGCGTCAAAAAACTTGCAGACTGCCGGGCAGTTGCTGGAGCAGTCGCCAATGTCCTCCCAAACCATGCCTTCCGACGTGGAACTTCGGTCCAACCGCGCCGATGACGCGCAGGCGCTGGAAGAAGATACCAGGCTGCGCAACGATATCCGACTGTTAGGGCGCATCCTCGGCGATACCGTCCGCGAGCAGGAAGGCGCCGACGTGTTCGATCTGGTCGAGCGTATCAGGCAGACCTCGATCCGCTTCCACCGCGACGAGGACCGCGCCGCCCGCCGCGAGCTCGAGACTATCCTCGACAGCATGTCGATCTCCGAGACCGTGCGCATCGTGCGCGCCTTCAGCTATTTCTCTCATCTCGCCAACATCGCCGAGGACCACAACAACATCCGCCTGATGCGCGCCAAGAGCGCTGCCAAAGGTCCGTTCAAGGCCGGCGTGCTGGCCGAGACACTCGTGCACGCGCAGGCCGCCGGCATCAGTGCGGATGAGCTCAGGCGCTTCTTCAAGACCGCGCTTGTCAGCCCGGTGCTGACCGCGCATCCGACCGAAGTCCGCCGCAAGAGCACGATGGATCGCGAGATGGAAATCGCCGCGTTGCTCGACCGACGCGAGCGCGTTCGGCTCACGCCAGAGGAAGCGGACGACAGCGATGAGCAACTGCGCCGCGAGGTCCTGACGCTATGGCAAACCAATCTGCTGCGGCGGACCAAGCTCACCGTGCTCGATGAGGTCGCCAACGGCTTGGCGTTCTATGACTACACACTTCTGCGCGAGTTGCCGCGGCTGATTTGTGCCCTCGAGGACCGGCTCAACGCCGGCGACGAGGCGGCAAGCGAGGTCGCGTCCTTCTTGCGGATGGGAAGCTGGATCGGGGGCGACCGCGACGGCAATCCCTTCGTCACGGCAGAGGTGATGCGCGGCACGCTTCGTCTGCAATCGAGCCGCATCATGCAGCTCTATCTGGAGGAACTGCATGCGCTCGGTGCGGAGTTGTCGATCGCCGCGCATCTGGCCGAAGTGTCCGAGGATTTGCGCATCCTTGCCGAGCGCTCGCCCGACAAGTCGCCGCATCGCAGCGGCGAGCCATATCGTTTGGCCGTCTCCGGCATCTATGCGCGGCTGACCGCGACCGCAGAGAAGCTCAAGGTCGAGATCAGCCGCAAGCCGGTTGGCGAGGCAGCGCCTTATTCAAACGTCAAGGAGCTGCAGGCCGATCTCGATGTGCTGCACCGATCGCTGCTCGCCAACAACGCCCGCGTCATCGCGCGCGGGCGCCTGCGGCTGTTGCGCCGCGCGGTGGATTGCTTCGGCTTCCATCTCGCCCGCCTCGACATCCGCCAGAACTCGGCCGTGCACGAGCGCACGGTCGCGGAACTCCTGGATGCCGCGATCCCGGGCATGTCCTATCTTGCGCTGTCCGAAGAGGCGCGGGTGGCGCTGTTGTCCAGCGAGCTGCGCAACACGCGGCCGCTGGTGTCGAACTTCGTCAAATACAGCGAGGAGACGCTGGGCGAGCTCGCGGTTTTCCGGGCTGCAGCGGATGCGCATGCGCAATTCGGGGACGACGTGATTCCCCAATGCATCATCTCCATGTGCAAAGGCATGTCCGACATGCTGGAGGTCGCGCTCCTGCTCAAGGAGGTCGGCCTCATCAACCCGTCGGGGCGCAGCGCCATCAACATCGTGCCGCTGTTCGAGACCATCGAGGATTTGCAGGCCTGTGCCGGTATCATGGACCGCATGCTGTCGCTGCACGACTACCGCCGCCTGGTGGACAGCCGCGGCGCGGTGCAGGAGGTGATGCTCGGCTATTCCGACAGCAACAAGGACGGCGGCTTCGTCACCTCGGGCTGGGAGCTCTACAAGGCCGAGATCGGGCTGATCGAGGTGTTCGAACGCCATCACGTGCGGCTGCGCCTGTTCCACGGCCGCGGTGGTTCGGTCGGCCGCGGCGGCGGGCCGAGCTATGACGCGATCATTGCGCAACCGGGTGGTGCGGTGAACGGTCAGATCCGCATCACCGAGCAGGGCGAGATCATCTCATCCAAATATTCCAACGCCGAAGTCGGCCGCAACAATCTGGAAATTCTTGCCGCGGCGACGCTCGAGGCGAGCCTGCTGCATCCGCGCCAGCCGGCACCCAAGCGCGAATATCTCACCGCGATGGAGGAGATCTCCGCACTCGCCTTCAAGGCCTATCGCGGCCTGGTCTACGAGACGGACGGCTTTGTCGACTATTTCTGGGCGTCGACCGTCATCAACGAGATCGCGACCTTGAACATCGGCAGCCGCCCTGCCTCGCGCAAGAAGACGCGCGCGATCGAGGATTTGCGCGCGATCCCCTGGGTGTTCTCCTGGGCGCAGTGCCGCCTGATGCTGCCGGGCTGGTTCGGCTTCGGCAGTGCGGTCGAGGCCTGGACCGCCAACCATCCGGACCAGGGCATGCCGTTCCTGCGCGAGCTCTACCAGGAATGGCCGTTCTTCCGCACGCTGCTGTCGAACATGGACATGGTGCTCGCCAAAAGCTCGATCGCGATCGCCTCGCGCTATGCGGAGCTGGTTCCCGACGCGGAGCTGCGTGAGAAGATCTTCGGCCGCATCCGGCGCGAATGGCATCTCGCGATCGAGACGCTGCTCGACATCACCGGACAGGACAAGCTGTTGCAGGGCAACCCGCTGCTTGAGCGCTCGGTGCGCCACCGCTTTCCCTACCTCGACCCGCTCAACCATGTGCAGGTCGAGCTGCTGAAGGAGCACCGCGCGCAGAAGCCGGATGAGCGGGTGCTGCGCGGCATTCAGCTCACCATCAACGGCATCTCGGCGGGGTTGCGGAATACGGGATGAGAAGGTGAATGGCGAATGGCGGAATAGGAATTTCGTTTCCAGCTATTCGCCACTCGCCACTCCCTATTCGCTTCGACAATGGGCGCACGCCTTACCGCTCACATGCGCGGCATAACGGACTTTTTCGTTAGAGGAACCCAATAGGCCCGCAATCGAGCATAGAGCGGGGGATCAACCTGAGATAGAAATCCTCTTGTCAGAGCGGATCCCAAGTGAACACGTCAGCGGAACGGTCGAGCTTGTAGAACGACGCCTTCAGCGCTGGCATCGCATGTTCCGCAACCGTCTGCGGCGTCCAGCCTTCGCCGCGGTGCACCGAACGCAGCGGACGCGATTGACCCATCAGGAAAATCTCGTTCATGCGCACAGCAAAAATCTGGCCGGTGACGTCCTTTGCGGCGTCGCTCAGGAGATAGGCAACGACCGGCGCGATCTTCTCCGGTCCCATCTGCTGGATTTTTGCGACGCGGGCCTTCTCGGCCTCGGTCTCGATTGGGATGGTTCCGATCATCCGGCTCCAGGCAAAGGGCGACACGCAGTTGGAGCGAACGTTGAAGCGGTTCATGTCGAGCGCGATCGATTTCGACAGTCCGACAATGCCGAGCTTCGCAGCTGCGTAATTGGCCTGACCGAAATTGCCGACAAGGCCCGAGGTTGAGGTGAAGTGGACGAAGGAACCGCTCTCCTGCTCGCGGAACAGCCGCGCCGCGGCATGTGAGACATAGAACGAGCCCATCAGGTGCACCTTGATGACGGCCTCGAAAGCTTCCACGCTCATCTTGTGGAAGATCATGTCGCGCAGGATGCCGGCATTGTTGACCACACCGTCGAGCCGGCCGAAATGATCGGTCGCCGCCTTGACGATGCGGCTCGCGGGGATGGCTTCCGCGACGCTCTCGTAATTCGCAACCGCCGTGCCGCCGCGCTTCTTGATCTCCTCGACCACCTCTTCGGCCGGTGCCGCACTCGAGCCCGAACCGTCGGATGCGACGCCGGGATCGTTGACCACGACCTTGGCGCCTTCGGCTGCGCAGAGCAGCGCGATCTCGCGCCCGATGCCGCGGCCCGCGCCGGTGACGACGATGACCTTGTCTTGCAGTAATTTTGTCATGATGCTTTCTCCGTTGTTGTCGTCATTCCGGGGCGCGCGACAGCGCGAACCCGGAATCTCGAGGTTCTCAGGTGCGCAATTGCGCACCGTAGTTCGCCTCTTCGAGGCGCCCCGGAACGACGGTGGTTAGTGTTTCTCATTTGTGAAAATGATCGTGCCGCTTGCCGCGAACATTCCTCCGACGCCGTGGCACACCGATATCTTCGCAGCCTTCACCTGCGCTGGTGCGATGCCGCGCATCTGGCGTACGCTCTCCTGTAGCGCGTACATGCCGTACATGCCCGAATGCATGTAGGAGAGTCCGCCGCCATTGGTGTTGAGCGGCAGCTTGCCGCCAGGCCGCGTGTTGCCGTCGGCGACGAATTTGCCGGCTTCCTCATGTGGCATGAAGCCGAGATCGCCCAGGCCATAGAGCGGCAGATGGGCGAAGGCGTCGTAGATCATGAGGTGATCGACATCCTTGTGGGTGATGCCGGCCTCGCGGAAGGCAAGCGGTCCCGCCACCTTGAACGCGCGCGAGGAGTTGAAAGTCTCCATCTGGCTGACCATCGGCGTCTCCACGCTCTCGCCGGTGCCGAGGACGTAGACCGGTTTGTTCGGAAAATCCTTCGCGCGGTCGGCGGAGGTGAGGATCAGTGCGCCGCCGCCGTCGGTGACGAGGCAGCACTGCAAAAGGCGGAACGGATAGGCGATCATCCTGGAGTTCAGGACGTCGGCGACCGTGATCGGCTCCTTCATGGTGGCGCGCGGGTTCTTCGCCGCCCATTCCCGCTGCACCACCGCGACCATGGCAAGCTGCTCGTGAGTGATGCCGTAAGTCTTCATGAAGCGCAGCACGGGAATCGGGAACATGCTGGCCGGTGTGGTGACACCGTAAGGCAGTTCGAACTGGCCGTTCAGGCTGTCGGCGCCGACCATGCGCGGCGTGCGGCCAATATTGGACTTGCCGCTCTCGGCGTGCGTGATCAGCACGGTCTTGCACAGGCCTGCTTCGATCGCGGCCGCGGCATGGCGAACATGCAGCATGAACGAGCAGCCGCCGACCGAAGTGCCGTCGACCCAGGTCGGCGTAATGCCGAGATAATGGCAGATTTGCTGCGGCGTCTCGACCGCGGTGGCGAAGCCGTCGATGTCGGAGAGTTTGAGCCCGGCATCCTTGATGGCATTCAGCGCGGCATCCGCATGCAGCTGGATCTGCGACATGTTTGGAATGACACCGAGCTCGGTGGTCTCGGCCGCGCCGACAATGGCAACCTGGTTTCTGCGCATGGTCCTCACCCCTTCGCTGGACGGAACAGGGGAAGGGTGATCTGCTCGTCAAGCTTCTCGAACTTGACTTCGAGCGGCATGTCGAGCTCGAGCGCCTCTGGCGTCTGCGGGCAGTCGACGATATTGCTCATCATACGCGGACCCTCGTCGAGCTCGACCACCGCGATGGAATAGGGCGGGGTGAAGCCGGGTGCGGGCCGGTGATGAATGATGTAGCTGTAGAGCTTGCCCTTGCCGCTCGCCTTGAACACCGAGACCTTGCGCGAGCCGCAAGCCGGGCAGAACGGCCGCGGCGGGAAATAGCTCTTGGCGCAGTCGTCGCAGCGCTGCAGACGAAGCTCGCTCGCTCTGGTTCCGTCCCAGAAATGCTGGGTCTCCGGGGTCGGCTTGGGTCGTGCGCGCGCTGCCTCGGCCATGTCGGCATGTCCTCCATCGGCTTTGTTTGTGATCTTGATGCGCCAACGGACGGCAGGCGTCAACGGCGCGACGGACATGCGCGTGCGCGTCGCATTTGCCGCAGGCCGATATTCATAGCCAAAGCGTATGGCTGAGATTGAATTATTTCAATTCTCGTATAGTTGATTTGTCCGCGCGGACGCGCCAAAAGGGCCCCAACAACAGGGTCAAGGAAACGCCAATGATCAAGAAAAGTTTGGCCGCGCTCGCCGTGGCCGCAACTTTCGCTGCGCCCGCTTTCGCGGCGGACGCACCTTCCGAAATCAAGATCGGGACGCTTTATGCCTCCTCGGGGCGCTTCGCTTCGATCTCGATGCCGGTGTATAGCGCGCTGAAGCTGTGGGCCGACCAGAAGAACGCGGAAGGCGGCGTCTACGTGAAGGCCTTCGACAAGAAGCTTGCCGTGAAGCTCGTCTCCTATGACGACCAGAGCAACACGGCGACGGCATCCACGCTCTATAACCAGCTCATCACCCAGGACAAGGTCGACCTCCTGGTCGCCGATTCCGGCTCGGTCTTGACCGCGCCTGCGGTCGCGATCGCGCGCGACCACAAGACCTTCCTGTTCAACCAGACCGGCACCGGCGCGAGCTTCTTCTCCAAGGACAATCCCTACATCGCGCTGATGGCCGACCCGGTCTCGACCGTCTGGCCGAAGCCCGTTGCCGACTTTATCACTCATGACGGACCTGCGCTTGGCATCAAGAAGATCGCGATCCTCTATGCGACCAATGAGTTCACGGGGACGCAAGCCAATGCCTTCCGCAAGTTCGTGAAGGATTCCGGCGCGCCGATCGAGATCGTCTATGACCAGGGCGTGCCGACCGAGACCACGAACTACACGGTCATTATCAACAACATCAGCAATGCCGATCCGGATGCGGTCATCACCTTCGGTTACGCGCCGAACGATATTGCCTTCCTGCGGAACGTCCAGGACGTCGGCGTCAATTTCAAGATGCTGTTTGCGATCTATCCCGGGCTTGAGACCGAACTGTTGGAGAAGAACGTCGGCGCCAAGGGACTCGAGCACGTCTGGACCTATGTCCCGCCGTCCGAGTTGGACTACCCCGTGAATTTCGGCATGACCATGAAGGACTATAAGGCTGCGTGGGAGAAGGCCTATCCCGACGGTAAGATCGAGTTCGGCTTCAACGCAGTCGCGGGCTACACCACCGCGCTTTTGATCGAGAAGACGCTGTCGGTCGCAACTTCGCTGGACCAGATGGAGCTGCGGAAGGCCGTGTTCAGCCTGTCGGGTCAGCTCAAGACGCTCGACGGCACTTTTGAGCTCGATGAGATGGGCGGCCAGATCGGCGAATTGACGCCGCTCGGGCAGCTTACCCTCGACGACCACGGCCACGTCAAGTTCGTCTCGATCTATCCTCACGAGACCGCGACCGGCAAACCGGTCTATCCGGCGCCATGAGAGACGCGGGGGCGGGAAGTGGATGCCGGGGGCCAAGCGC
>Ga0307478_10002045_pt1 | contig 16518 bp, 11 predicted proteins | sample atmos_gasesECM4C_2_FD_203713 | JGI IMG/M metagenome (GOLD analysis project Ga0307478, IMG submission 203713) | Hardwood forest soil microbial communities from Morgan-Monroe State Forest, Indiana, United States - atmos_gasesECM4C_05 | ecosystem: Environmental > Terrestrial > Soil > Temperate...
AGAATTCTCCCGCGTTCATCGTGTTACGTTACGAGGGCATGAAAGAACAGCCGGAAACAGAATTGGCCAGGGTTGCTGCCTTTCTGCGTGAGTGCTCGTTCAGGGCAATTGACGCGAGCCGTGAAAAATTGCAACGTGCGATCGACTTGAGTTCTCCCGATCACATGCGAGAGCTGGAGAAACAACAGGCAAGTCAGTGGGTCCTCACCCGGGAAACTCGTAGCGACAAACCCTTTGTGCGGTCTGCCATGAGCGGCGGATGGAAAACGCAGTTGCCGGAACAATCAGTTGTTGCCATTGAAGCAGCCTGGGGCGAAGTGATACAGGGTCTTGGCTACGATCTCGTTAGCAAGTCGGCGTCGCAGCGGGATGCTTCTTCTCTCGCAACCTTGCGCGGATCGCACCGATGAAAATCCTGCCAGCCATTTCCCAAACCTACGCTGCATGAGTAGCCCTATCAAGCCGTCATCCGGTTACAGAACGATTCTTCGTAGCTTTGCGCCAAATTCTCTGCTCAAGGAACGCGACACATACCTTCGCCTGGGCCCCGAGGCTGGCAGCACGTATATCCGGCTTAGAATTCTTGACATGCTGGGTCTGGCACATTCGCAAACGATGGTTCCAAAAACGTCGCGTTCTTTCCTATTTGTGTGTTTTGGAAACATCATGAGGAGTCCAATGGCGGAAGCTCTTTTTCGTAAGGAACTCGGTTCCCTTGCGGATGAACGATCTCTGCGGATCGCCTCCGCGGGTTTGCACGCCACACCGGGCAACCCAGTGCATCCCTGGGCTCTGGTTTCGTCTGCGAAGCTCGGAGTCTCCCTCGACCAACACCGTGCGCAGTTGCTGACCGCTGCGATGGTCCAGGAAGCGGATGCAATCTTCGCCATGGACTTTCAGAACAAGGCCGAACTGTTAACTCTTTACCCAGAATGCAAGGCCAAAATCTTTATGCTAGGCGCGTGTCTCCCGGACTCCAATCAAATGGAAATCCCCGATCCATATTTTGGAAATGTCGAGACTACTCTCGATTGTTATCGAATGCTTCAGGCGTGCACCCAAAGCCTGACCCACGATCTGTTTCCTGGTTCTAGTGGATAACGTGAGGACTCCGTCTAAGCTTTCTTGGAGTTCGTCTGTTTCGTCCGCACTTGAAACCAATTCGCAAGGCCGCTAATTCCAGGTCGCGGGTCGGAAAGCCACAAGTCGTCGTAGTGCATTCCCGGACACCACGGCATCGCAACTCGCAAAAGGGTGCTCCAAAAGCCAGGATACGGCAACGGCCAATTGGCCGGTTTCCCTGCGCGAACGTTGCTCAAGTGAGTGAGTTCTCCAACCATGCGACGGCAGCTGATGCCGGTGCGATAGGTTTTGTTTTCAGGCGGTAATGTTCCCCGCAGATACCAGTCGATCAGGTATCGTGGATAATCCACACCGCTCGCGATCGGAAGCGCTATTGAACCCCACGGCCGGCCATTAATCTCCATAAGAACTGGATCGGGTTGCGCAGCCGTTTTCTTGTACTCGACCATGGCAATCCCCTCGAATCCAATTCGCCGGATCAGCTGGCAGCTGTCGTTCTTAATCCGTTCGTCAAGCGAACTGGACTCGCGGCAACTGCTGGCGGAACCGCGAGGATCAACTTCGCGAATGCGCTTCCACTGAAATGGCAGACGAATTTCTGCACTGGCGATGAAACAGGAAAATCCGATCCCCGCGCCAGGGACGAATTCCTGCACTAGCACCTCCCCCGCCGTCATTAGGCGTCGTCTTACCTGACTCTCAAGTTCTTCTCTTGAATAGGCATACGAAACACCACCAAAAACAGATCGGCCTTCTCGCCAGCGGAGCGAAAAGCGGTCTTTCACCACCAGCGGAAACGCAATTCCGCGAAGAGATTCTAAGTCGACCAGCGACTCGATCAGCCAAGTTTCTGGAATCTTTATCCCAACTGACTTCGCAATCTGAAGTGTCCGATACTTGTCCGAAACCTGTTCGATCGACGCAGCGGACGGAAGTGCAATCTTGCACAGATCTTTAAACTTCTCTCTAGATTCGGAGAGCGGCAAGAGCGTCCAATCTGTAACTGGCACGACCAAATCCACGGCATTCCGATTTACAAAATCTAAAACTGCCTCGACGAAGCCATGTGTATCCTCAGTGGAAATCGGATAAGAAAAACTCAGCTTACAATAGCGCGAGAGCTGAGCGGCGGCAAACGCACCGGCGTTTGCTCCAACAGCAACCCAGTGTCCGGCTTTTCCTGCGGAGCGGACAAAAGCCAGTGCCGCGGAACTGTGGCCGTCGAGGATCAACACTCTTGCCAAACGATGTCCTTTAAGAACTACAGGAGTTGGTCAGACTACATCTTCCTTCCAGCAAAAGCCCACTCCAGGTTCCAGCGCAGCCCGTCGACGGTTTTTGATGGCCTCACTCGGGGCAGGCAGAATGGATTGTCGTGTCTTCGCGCCAAGCCACCATCGGTCACGACTGCAGTCTCGTAGCCCGCATGTTGGCATTCTTGAACCGTTTGCTCATTCCAATGGGGCGATAAAGCCGGACAAGGATAGGAAAAATGTTTTACCGGTCGCCTCAATTGCTCTTCCAAGCACGCGCGTGAGCTTGCAAGTTCAGCACGCGCCTCCGCGACCGGAAGCTGCGCCAGGTTCGGATGTGACAGCGTATGCGATCCCACAGTGTGCCATCGCTCGGCTAGTTTCCGCACTTCATTCCAATCCATCATGAGTTCGTCAGATCCTGGAGGACCGCCGACATCCAATTCAGTCGCGATGCTATCCACCAGCGCCTCCTGCGACGTGCCGGCCAATTTGCAACAGTACTCACAAGCCTTCGCAAAAGCACGATCACGGTCCGCCGCGGTCTCCAGCGGCCATAATGCGCCGTCGGGATCTCTCCACGTCTCGTGTCGCGAAGTGCGCAAGGCATAGCGTACGCGACTCGGCCACGGCAGACGGCCGTTCTCGACACACTCCACCGTGACATAAAAGGCCGCCGCGATGCCAACTTGGTCGAGGATCGGCATGGCATTTTCGAAATTATCACGATAGCCGTCGTCAAAAGTTACGATTACAGAACGCTCGGGAATCTTCTCCTCTGCGCGCAGCAGAATTGCCAACTTGTCCAAACTCAACGGATGAAACTCTCTCGCCAACAACTCCATCTGCTGCCGAAACACTCGCCGGGAATGAATAATTCCGCCTAGAGAATCCGCCTGCAGTGACGGATCTTCTTGCACGGAGTGATACATCAGAATCGCCGCGCCTGTGCCATGGATGCCCGCTGCCAGTCGGAGCAACCCGCTACCTAGAAGTGTTCTTTTTGCGAGATCCCTAGCGATCATAAGAGCGTGCGAATCAGAGCGTGCAAATCGTATCAGTCTCGCGGAACATACTTCTGCGCGGCGTTCCTTCGGAGTGCCAGCAAATCCCCAACTCCTGCAGCCCAGCTTTCGAACTCCAGCTGCGTCCGGCTCTGGCTGTCGACAAAGCGAGGCAGCAACAAACTTTCGCTCCGACGTGTGCACAGTCCGGAATCGCAAGTCATCGCTGACAACACCTGCTCAGCCCGCAACCAGGGTAGAAAAGCTGGCTGGTATACGCCACCGGGATAACAAAAATGAACCGGATTTACCCCGGCCAGTTCAAGAATATGTCCTCGATTCTCTCGAATTTCTCGCGAGAACAACGCCTCGTCTTCTGGCATCCGATGACGATGTGTGTGCAACTGTATATCGATGCGGTTCCGAGCTATCTCCCGCACCTCCCTCGCATTCATCAGTTGGAGAATCCTCTTCGACTTGAGAGCGCCGTAGTCGATTTCTAGAAAACCAGCCAATCGGGATGCGAGATCGTCCTTCTGAACTCCATTCATTCCTTCGCGTTCCGTCAAATCAATCAGGCCACGCACTGCGCGGTGGCGGCCGGTCTCCGAACGCAAGTCCAGAGGTCCCGGCAAACCGATTTCCTCACCATCGGCAATGACCCTGCCTCTCCGCTGCCACAGCATGTAAGAACAGATGAGGTTAAACACCGGGCGTTCGCAGACGGAATAGTAGGTGGTCAAGTAGACTGTCGCAGGAAATCCAAACTTCTGCAGCAGAGGATAAGCCTGACGGTAAAAGTCGTAAGTGCCATCATCAAAGGTAAGGGCTACGCTGCGAGCGGGAAGCGTCTGCGCCTGCAATTGTTCCAACGCCTCTCCCAAAGGCAACACCGTGTAGTGGCATTGTTTCAGGGAAGCAAACCGTTCGCTTAATCGCGATCGACTTATGTACAGTCCAGGCCGCCAGAGATGCTCGTCCTCGAGAGAGGTGCCGTGATAGCACAGGATCAGCAATCGCTGCTGCCGCCAGCGGCTGTTCGCGACCAGTTCGAACATTCCGCCCCCACGAAGCAAACGCAGGACCGCGAGCTTCAGCGATCTCGTGACCTCACCCCCGCTGCGGGATGCCGGAACCGAGCCATTAAGATTCATCGCCTGAGGTTCATACGTGGTTTTCATCGCTTGAGGTTCATCGCAGGACTGCGGCGGCGCGCGGTTCGGGCGCCGCTGCAACCGGATCTCCATCTAGGCAAACGCGCATCCATAGCTCCAGGTTGAGCAGACGCCAAATCCGGTTGCCGTGATCTCGACGCCCAGCGCGATGTTCGCCGAAGAGCGACCGAATCGCTTCAGCTCGAAAATATCCGCGGCTCAAGGTCCGCGGTTCCAGCAACAACCGCTCCAAGCCGTCCAGTTGCAGGCCGGACAACCAGTGGGCCCAAGGTGTCGGAAACCCCATTTTTCGGCGATAAATGATGGACTTAGGCAGCAGGTCCTCGACCGCAGACTTCAGGATGAATTTTCCTGCCATGCCTTTTAGCGAATACTTTGCCGGGATGCTCGCCGTGAACTCCACCAGCCGATGGTCGAGAAAGGGGACGCGGCTCTCGATGGAGGCAGCCATGCTCATCTGGTCCTGCTTCATCAGCAACTCAACGAGATAACTCTTAATATCCGTGTACAAGAGCCGATGCAGAAGTTCACCTTGCGATTGACTCCAGAAACGCATGGAGGCCGCATGAGCGTCGTCCCCTTGCGCTTTAACTTCGCGAGTCAGTAAATCATTTTGTTCGTCGGCAGAAAATGCTGAGTAGAAATTATCAAAATAAAAGGCGGGCCACGATGAGCCGTCGCGCATCAGAAACGTATGTTCGAGTTTCCTGCGCGCGGCGGCCGGCAGAGGGCTGGCAAGAATTCCGTCCTGCAGCACGCGCCGTAACCGGGGGGTAGTGACCGAACGATAAATGTTATCCAGGCATGAGTTGTGCAGCGTCCACGCATAACGAGTGTAACCGCCCAGCGTCTCATCGCTGCCTTCGCCCGTAAGCACAACCTTCACGCGCTCCCGCGCCAGCCGCGAGACAAAAAACAACGAAACGCTTGACGGCCAAACAACCGGCTCATCTTCATGCCAGATGCATCGCGGCAAAGTCTGAAAAAAGTCGTCGCGGCTGAGCCGCACCTCACGGTGGTCCGCTCCAATATGCTCAGCCACGGACCGGGCAAACGGAAGTTCACTGAACTCTTCTTCTTCGTAGCCGACCGCGAAGGTCTCGATCCGGTCTTTTCGGATTTTTGCTGTAAGAGCGGCAACCGCACTGGAGTCGAGGCCGCCACTCAAGAACACGCCCAGCGGCACATCACTCATCAAGTGGCTGCTGACACTCTCTTCTAGTCGCTCACGGTATTCGCGAACGTAGGATTCGCGCGGCCTCCCCACGTCGTGGGAATTGTTTTGCAAGTCCCAATATGACGAGACCTCCAACACGCCGCGTTTATCCACTGTCAGCGTATTGCCCGGCATCAACTTGCGAACGCCAACGTACATCGTCTCTTCGCTGGCAACGTAACCAAACGCCAAATATTCCGCCAGCGTGCTGCGATTGAACTCCGCCCGCATTCCGGGATATCCCATTAGGGCCTTGATTTCAGACCCGAACAGCAAGCGCTCGCCGTCATAACAGTAGTAGAGAGGCTTAATGCCCAGCCGGTCCCGCGCTAAGAACAGGCGTTGCCGAGGATGGTCCCAGACAGCAAACGCAAACATCCCACGTAAGCGCTCCACGCACTCGCTTCCGTATTCTTCGTAAAGGTGAACTATGGTTTCAGTATCGCTGCGAGTGCGATATCGATGGCCGAGGGACTCAAGGTTGTGGCGGAGGTCGCGGTGATTGTAAATCTCTCCATTGAAGACGATCCAAATGGTTCCGTCTTCATTGCTGAGCGGCTGATGCCCACTTTGCACATCAATGATGCTCAGCCGTCGCATGGCGAGCCCGACGTTCTCCCGCACAAAAAAACCATTGTCGTCCGGACCCCGGTGTGCAATCTGCTGATTCATCGCGGCGAGTGCGTCGCCCTCGACTCTCGACTGCCGGTCGGGATAAAAAATGCCGCAGATTCCACACATGATTAGAAAGTCATCTCTCAGATCTTAGTGTGCCGATAAACTTTGATTGCGCCGAACTGCCCATCCAGCGCGGCTCCCAGCCTGACGCCTTGCGCCTCGGAAGAAAATAAACTGAAACCATCACTCATACGCATCACTTCAGCGTAACTTACGCTTCGATCACAGCAAACTACACGGCTGCCTTCGAAATCGGCATAAGTGCCAGCGCAAAGCACAAGAGAGCAAAGCCGCCCGGCGCTGTCATGGTGCGAGTACAGAAAATCGGCGTCGCTTGCCCAAGGACCCTGACTCCATGGCTCGGCCTCACGTGCAAACACGAACTGATGGTCTTCCTGGTGTCGAACATAACGAAAGACGGAAGCTGTGCCCACACCGGCCTCGCTGACGCAGACCAGGCGTCCCATGTCGTCCTGAGATTGATCTCCGTCCGCATGAGAGCTCGCGATCAGGATCGTCACAAATTCTGCCGGCAGCGCCTGGTCTGCTGCGAAACGGAGAACAGGTGCGGGTTCCGCACGCCCATACACCGGTGACCAGTTTTCATAAACCAACCGTCGCGACCACCCGTAACCCTCCGCAGTCAGAATCGCCAGTCTTTCGCCCTCCCCGGTAAACACGTCGGCATCGGCCGACTCCTGCGATAATCCCGCGCCCACTTGCCACGCTAACTCAATTTCATGCCGTCCACTTCCCTCCACGACATCTCTCACCAGCCAGAAGGCGCCTTTCCGATGAAATACCAATCGCCGGTGTGTGACCGGCGACGAAGAATGAGAAAATCCGTCGTGCTCCGCTTCCAACAGGTCGAACTGTTGCCCTGTGATCCATCGTCGAACCTTCACTTCAGGAAAACTCTGCCAGGAGAATGGGCCTGAAGTATTGGCCTGACCTTGTCCATCAACTTGCAACGTGCTATGAACGCCGGTCGACCGCAGCCGTGAGCGTTCACCACTTTCGCCGACGTATTCGAACGTGCCCGAATCCCGCAGAAGACTTCGACCCTTTCGCACCAGCCACACGCTCAAGGCGTCAGCATGTCCGTGGCCCCCGCTACCTGCTCCTAGCGGCCCTGCATCGATCACTAATTGTTGTTCAGATTCAGCATCCGTCATCAGATAGAAGCCACTCTTGGCAAGCGCCGTCGAATCGGTCGAAGGCCGGCTGTAAGGCAGGGAGTCGAAGCTGGCCAACCCCTCCGCCCCAAGCAGCCATATCGTCTCTTCACGCGACGATCCGGTAAGAGACTTAAAGTCGCCCCGCCCATAAAGAGCCGCACCGGTCGCGAGGGGGTCGAGCATATGTTCTACGCTGCACCGGCGAGGATCGAATAAGCGGCCTCCGTCGTCGTCGCCAAACATTGGTGGCACACCCACACGGCTAAGCACAAACAACGCATCCAGCATGCGTTGCAAAGTACGCTCGAATTCGTCTGGGATCGCAATCCGATTCTTTGCCGCCAGAATTCGCGCGTGCAGAAACATGTCGAGGGCATAAACGTGATAGTAGGTGGACTGCTCGAAGTAAAATCCATCCTGGCGCACCTGTCTTGCTGCCTCCTGCAGCAAAATGTTCCAGCCGGTATTCCGCCATCGTTTGCTCGATGGAAGACGAAAAAGAGTTCCGAGATAAAACAACGCCAGTGCTTCGCCCAGCAGGTGAGTGTTCGGCGAAAAATAAGTGGAGAGATAAGTTTCGATGTGACGCCCGCTCAGGTCCAGCATTGCCAGCCACCGCCTGCGGATCTGAGGAGTGAAAATCGGGCACTCTCGCAACAGAAAAAAAGTCCACGTCCACGCTATGCAGCGGAACCCCACCTCCAGACTGCTCGCCCAGTTGATGCCGACCGGATACGGGTTCTCGCGCTGCCAGTGCTCCCATTGGGCAAATATCTCTTGCGCGAATTTTTCATTTGCGGTGAACCAGTAAGCCTTGGCAAGGGTTGGGAAATGTTGGTGCCGATTGAGTTCCCAGGTGACTTTGGAATCTCCAACCTGATCGAAACTAAGATACTCAATCTTGAACCACGGCTGGCGTGGCGCCCGTTTCCCGTGGACAACGTCGAGGTGCCAATCGATGTTCTTGCCATAGTCCAGATCGTTGTATCCGAGCAGATCGAAACGATGTTCGCACAACTTATTTGCCCGAAGTACGATGTCAGCAGCTTGCGTGGGAAGCACACGTTGGAGAAGCTCACACAAAAAAGGCACATCGGTTGAACTGAAAAAAAACTCGCCCAGCGGCCGAATGTCGAAATCGTGATTACTCTTGACAAAATTGTGCCCCGCGCGAAACTTCAGCCAGTCAATGCGCGCACTCGCGAATTGCCGAAGGCGGGTCGCAACTTCATCCTGGTTCAGGTGCATTACGCGATGTAAACGGCTTGCCCGGTTTTCCATCGGACTAGGAATTCCTCCCGCGGCCCTTCAAAAGCGTGGAGTACAATTCGTCCACTTCGCGAACGAGCCGGTCGAAACTGAAGCTGCGGCTCACAAATTCTCGGCCTCTCCGTGCGATTTTGCCGGCCTCCTCAGGATCTTGCAGGTACCTCAGAAAGGCTGCGGATAGCGCTTCCGAGTCTTCAGCTGGCACGAGTAGCCCAGTCACTCCATCTTCGATAAGTTCTTCGTTTCCCCCCACGCGAGTGACCACGGTGGGCAAGCCCGCCGCCATATATTCGAGAACGGCGTTCGAAAGCCCTTCGGCGCGCGACGGAAGCACCGCGATGTCACAGCTTGTCAGTATCCGGGGAACATCGTTGCGGCGACCGAGGAAGAAGAAGCTTTGACCGAGGCCCAGTTCTTTAACCTGCTTTTCAAACCCCGGACGCGCTTCTCCATCGCCGACGAGAACGAATCGTGCTGCAGGAAACTCGCGGATGACTGCGGGCGCCGCTGCAATCAGCCATGGATGCCCTTTCACGTCGGAGAGCATATTCCCGACCATGACGATGAGCCGGCCTTTCCCTGCGTCAGGGAACAGAGCCTCACGTTCACTTGGAATTTGAAATTTATCGATATCCACTCCGTTGTGAATGACGCGCAACTTTTCCGGAGTAAATCCATCCTCAGCAATCAGAGCGTCTCGTACCTGAATAGCATTTGCTAAAACCGCGCCGGAAAGATTCTGAATTCTGCGCAACCACACACGCCGATTTCTCCTGTACCAATCAGACTGCCCGAGGTCTCGCCGGCTGGACACGACGGCCGGAATTCCCGCTATCCGCGCCGCCGGAACGCCCATTAGATTCGACCATAAGTCATGGGTATGCACCACGTCGAAGCTGCCGCATCGCAAGAACCAGCTCAATCGCAGCATCTGGTAAAGCCCCTGGGGCGAATCAATTCCGCCTCGAGGATGAAACTCGACCACGGAAACGGGTGAACCCTGAAGCTTCTCTCGCAGTGGTCCCCCTGCTCTCAAGCAGCCCAGCGTAACTTCATAACCCATAGCTCCAATCCGCAATGCCAACTCCACCGCCTGGGTTTCAGTTCCTCCGACATCCAACGAATCCACCAAGTAGAAGACTCGCCGCAGAGATCGCCAACGGCTCCCGACCACCGTGGGTGTTTCGACGAATTGTCCGGAAGCCTGATCGCTGACCACCATTGCCGGGGCACCTGCGCGGGATATGAATTTATTGCGCGGCGTGCGACAAAAGCGCCATTCCAGCCGCCGCTTGTGTTAAATACTATATAGAGTCGCTGTTTAAGAAATGTGAATTGAGTGATGCAGACGCCCGATTTGCGAGCCCCTGTCGAGCGTTCGATTGGCTTCAGATTCTCTCTAGCAACTGATAATAAATAGTTTAACGTTGAATTTGCCGATTTGCGGAAGGCCTGGGTAAACCAGCGTTTTCCTCATTACGCCAGCAGTTTCGTTAGATTGAGCTGGTTAATTGCTCTCGGTTCCCGACTATGAGTCACTCCATAAGCGTCTTCGGGCTAGGCTATGTGGGTACGGTCACGGCGGCTTGCCTGGCGCACAAAGGGCACACCGTGATTGGAGTTGACCCGAGTGCGGGCAAGGTAGAAGCAATTCGCTCGGGCCGCAGTCCCATCATCGAGCCTCGTGTCGCACAACTAATTTCGGAACAACACGCCGCCGGACGATTACAGGCCACCGCCGATCCCGAGGTTGCGGTGCTGGAGAGCGAGATTTCGTTTTTGTGTGTTGGCACGCCCAGTCTCCGCAACGGAAAACTCGATCTCGGCCACATCGAACCAGTTTGCAACGAGATCGGAAAAATCCTCAAGAAGAAGAAGGAATTTCACCTGGTCGTGCTCCGCAGCACCGTCCTGCCTGGAACCGCCGAAGGCATCGTCGTACCCGCGTTGGAGAAAGCCAGCGGGAGGCGGCTAGGGCAGGAATTCGGAGTTTGCGTGAATCCGGAATTCATGCGCGAAGGCACAGCCGTAGCTGACTTCCTCGAACCGTCAATAACGATTCTCGGATCGTCGGACGCCACGCACATCAGGCGCTTGCGCGAGATCTATAGCTGGGCGCCGGGCCGAGTGTTTGAAACTTCATTCCGCTCTGCCGAGATGGTGAAGTACATCTGTAATAGCTGGCACGCCATTAAGGTTGCCTTTGCAAATGAATTCGGAACGTTGGCCAAACAGATGGGCGTAGATGCCGAATCCGTGGTTGAGATTTTCACGGCAGATACGAAACTGAACATCTCTGGCTCGTATCTGAAGCCAGGGTTCGCTTTTGGCGGCTCGTGCCTGCCCAAAGATCTGCGAGCTCTGACCTATCGAGCCAAGGAACTCGATCTGAACCTGCCGTTGCTCGAATCGGTGATGGCGAGCAACCATCAGCACCTGGAGCGGGCGGTTGAAATGGTTCTTGCGACAGGAAAGAGGAATGTCGCGGTGCTGGGCCTGAGCTTTAAGTCGGCGACCGACGATCTGCGCGAGAGCCCTCAGGTGCAATTAGTGAAGAGATTGCTAGGCGAAGGTTGCGAAATTCGCATCTGGGATGACAATGTCTCTATGGGCCGGTTGATCGGATCGAACCGCGAATACATTGAGCACGCGATTCCCCACATCGGGTCGCTGCTGGGCTCTAGCGTCGAGAGCACGCTCCAAGGCGCTGAGGTCGTCGTCGTTGCAACTCGGGGCGTGGATCGCGAAGTTCTCAGGCAGCACATAAAACCGGGGCAGCATGTGATTGACCTGGTGAACCTGGAACGGTCGCGACGCGCCGACGGCAGCGATTCGTATGACGGGATCTGCTGGTAGGTAATGAAGATTCTATGGGTAAAACCCGGTAAGCTTCTCCCGCTCGACACCGGCGGAAAGCTGCGAACCTACAACATTCTGCGCCATTTGGCCGCTCGCCACCAACTCACTTACGTTTCATATTATGTTGGAGCACGCGACGAGGCTTACGAACGGAATGTGCTCGACCTGTTTCCGGGAACGGTCGCCCTCCACATCGCAGCCCCCGATTCGAGGCTGGGACGCTCTCTTCACTATGCCCGCCGCTTTTTCTCAGAAGCTCCTTACGCGGTGAGCCGGTTCACGGCTCCTCAAGTGCGTCGATTGATTTCACCATGGATTTCCGAGCGCCGATTCGACGTTGCGGTGTGCGACTTTCTCGCCAGTGCGTTAAACTTCCCGCGCCAACTCGACACTCCCACCGCGCTATTTCAGCACAATGTGGAAACCATCCTCTGGCAGCGGAGGGCCGAGCAACAGATGCGATGGACGGACCGGGTGATCTCGAGGATCGAATATTCCAAGATGCGACGTTTTGAGCCGGCCCAAGTGCGTAGGTTTCATCATGTCATTGCCGTCTCCGAAGCCGATCGAGAGGTGATGAGGAGCATGGTGGAGGCTTCACGGATCAGCGTGGTCCCGACGGGCGTAGACCTTGGCCAATATCGGTACGACTCGAAGGCCGCGCCCTCCGGTCCGCTGGTTGTGTTCACTGGCTCAATGGATTGGGTACCGAACATTGACGGCGTCGAGTTTTTCTGCAAAGAGATATGGCCTCGAGTTCTCGAGAAAGTTCCGGAGGCGCGTTTCCGCATCGTCGGCAGAGATCCGCATCCCCGAGTCAGGAAACTCGCCTCCAACAGTGTTGAAGTTACGGGCAGTGTTCCTTCCATCATCGACCACCTTCGCGAGGCGGCTGTATTCGTCGTGCCGCTGCGCATCGGCGGAGGCACGCGCATCAAGATTTATGAGGCGATGGCGGTCGGCAAAGCTACCGTTTCAACAACGGTTGGCGCCGAAGGATTGGATGTGCGCCATGATCGCGACATTCTGCTGGCCGACGATCCCAGTGGTTTTTCCGAAGCCGTCATCTCTATTCTGCAACAGGACGATCTGCGACGCCGTCTCGAGGCCGCCGCTGCTGCTACGGCTGCGCGATATGACTGGAGTGTAATCACCGAGAAATTTGTGGAAGTATTGCGTACTACGATTGAGGCCGCTGGACGCTCGCAGACTTCAGCGGAGTCGGCAGCCGTGATGCAAACCTAGTTTCATCGAAGAATGCGTCGTCCCCGCAGACCTCAAGCCTGATGGGGGTATAACGGTTGTAATGTAAACTCTTTGCCCATTGCCAATTGCTAGAGGTGGCACTTGCGAATTCTCGATGTTGGGTGCGGGACAGGCCGTCCTCCTTGGAAAACCAATGCGGGCGAGCAGGACTCCGTCATAGGAATCGATAGTAACTTTTCATCGCTTGCGGTGGCGAAGCGTCGGTTTCCTAGACGTCACTTCGTATGTTGCCGGGCCGAAGCCGTGCCATTTTCAGATTCCAGCTTCGGGCGAGTGGTTTCTTCCGTAGCCATACCTTATACGGACATTCCGGTGGCGCTGGCGGAAATCAGGCGCGTACTGGTTTCCGGGGGCTCCCTGTTCATGAGCGCCCATCACCTGCGATTCACCTTGAACGAACTACGGGCCGCTCTTCCTAGTCCGATCGCCGTCTTATATCGTTTGTACGTCCTGGCTAATGGTTTGATCTTTCATGCCAGCGGCAGGGTGGTGCGATTTCCAGATGGTAAGGTGGAATCTTTCCAAACCACTCGGGGTCTTAAACGCGCGCTCGGAGGAGCCGGCTTTGTCGGCGTAGAAGTCAGCCAACCGGATGGCAAAGTGCACGTCAACGCAAAGAAATCCGGATGTTCGTCTGTTCCCTGCCCTAGTTGAAACTTATTGTTCGAGATTGTTGCGAACGCCGCAACCATTCAATGCACAGTAGGTTCAGGAATCTCTAATCTACTGCACATTTGTCCGGATTCCATGGCCGTCCTCTGGTCAGTTGAAACATCGGCCAGATTCCCAGCCGCCCCCTGTACTCCCGGATTGACCTTCTAGTTGGCCAGTGTCGTCTTGTGTCGCCCGTTACCTGTCGGCTTGCCCTTCCACACTCTAGATTCTCTGCAGGACTGAAAACTTCAGTCCAGTCAACTGCCGTTCGTCCGGAGGTAAGATGCAAACCGCGGGCCCTCCCCAACCGCCTGTGCACGTCGCTACTCGCTTCAATGTTTCTTATGCAGTACTCTTCGGTTTGCTTGGCCTCACCCTGGTGACAGCAGGCTGTGGATCGGGATCGGCCTCGCAACCAGCCGCGAGCACGCCAACCTCGAATAGCGCTCTGCCCACGGTCTCGCCGGCCAATGCGGTAGTTTCACCCGGCGCCACGCTGCAATTCACGGCGAGCTTTTCCAATACTGCCGCCACCTCCATCGTCTGGAGTGCAAGCTCAGGAACAATTTCTTCCAACGGCTTATTTACCGCCCCGAACGTAAGCAGCACAGCGGCAGTATCGGTAACCGCAGCCAGTGCCGCCAACCCGTCCAAGTCCACCACAGTTCCGGTTACAGTTCAAAGCGCCGCGCCACTGGTAATCGATACCAGTTCTCTCGCAGTTACCATCGTGGGTTCTCCCTATTCTGCGAATTTGGAAGCATCCGGAGGGAAGGCACCCTACAAATGGACTCTGGCTTCTGGCAGCCTTCCCGCCAACCTCACTCTCAGTTCAGCCGGAGCGTTGACTGGCACTCCATCTCAGTCAGGAACTTTTTCTTTTGTAGCAAGAGTGAGCGACAGCATAAACGCGCAGGCTACTCAAAACTATTCTTTTACCGTTGCGGCCAACAGCAGCGGCTTTGACGGACCGGCACAGCTCCCTCTGGTCTACCTGCAGAGTTCCCTCGCCGACACGCCGGCTCCGGGCTCGACCGTCCTCGTGACCGCCGGAGGAAATCTGCAGAGCGCCCTTAATGCCGCGGAGTGCGGCCAAACCATCGCGCTGCAGTCGGGGGCAACTTTTTCCGGCCAATTCACTGTGCCCGCGCTGGCTTGTGACGACGCGCACTGGATCATTATCCGCACCAGTTCGCCGGACAGCGCTCTGCCGCCCGAGGGCAGCCGCATCACTCCTTGTTATGCGGGAGTCGCCTCACTGCCGGGCAGGCCGCGTTTCGCGTGTCCCTCCATCAAGAATGTGATGGCGAAAATTGTCTTCGCCGGAACCTCGGGCGAACCAATCCTCCTGGCATCGGGCGCCAATCACATACGATTCCTCGGACTCGAAATCACGCGGAGTTCTCCCGGCAAGGTGATTTACGACCTGGTACTTCCACAAGGCGGTGGGCCCGTCGATCATCTCGTATTCGACCGCATCTGGATTCACGGTACGGCGCAAGACGAAACTACGCGCGGCATCGCATTGAGCGGCACCACCAACGTGGCCGTTGTGGATTCGTTTTTCTCAGACTTCCATTGCGTTGCGATTACCGGCTCTTGCGGGGACGCGCAGACAATGGCTACAGGCTTGGGCGACCTGCCTATGGGCCCTTACAAAATTGTCGATAACTTCCTTGAGGCTGCTGGCGAGAACTTAATGTTCGGCGGCGGAGAGGCGACGCAGACTCCGGAAGATATCGAAATCCGGCGGAATCATTTCTTCAAACCCCTCACCTGGATGCGCGGCCAGCCCGGCTACGTCGGCGGCACCAACGGCAACCCGTTCATCGTCAAGAATCACCTCGAATTCAAGAACGGAATACGCGTGCTTTTTGAAGGAAATGTTCTGGAAAATACGTGGGGAGGATTTACCCAAACCGGTTTTTCGATTCTGCTGACGCCCAAGGATCAAAGCAACGCTTGCCCCCTGTGCGTCGTCCATGACGTGACCGTTCGCTACAACACCATCAGTCACGTCGGAGGCGGCATGCAGATCGCCAATGGAGCTTCGGACTCCGGAGGTCTCTCCCAGGGCGCATGGAATGAGAGCATTCACGACGTCGTCATCGACGATGTTGACGCGAAGACCTTCAATGGAGACGGTTACATCCTGCAGGAATCAAACGGAGATCCACTCCTGGCGATTCACGACGTGGTTATAAACCATATAACGGTCGTTGGGCCTGACGCAGTCGCCTTGCTCGTGATTGGCAACGACTTGACCAGTCCCATGATGAACAACTTCACGTGGACGAACAGCATTTTCGCGGCAAGCACGATCGGCGTTCTCAGCACCGGTGGCGGCAGCGCAAATTGCGCCTTCAAGACGGGCGGGGCAATGGCCAAACTCACGGCCTGCTTCAGTCCTTTTGTTTTCAGTCACAACGCAATTATCGGCGCAACGGGAACCTGGCCGAGTGGAAACTATACGCCCGCAACTGCGAGCGCCGTGCAGTTTGTGAACTACAAAAATGGCTCAGGAGGCAACTACCAGCTGCAGCCAACAAGCCCCTTCAAGAATGCTGGCTCGGATGGGAACGATCTAGGCGCTGATATGACCGCGCTAAATAGCATGATCGCCGGCGTTGCCCCATAGCCGGTTCGCGCCACGCCACAGTTCGACAACCAGACCGAACGATTACTCCACTCCATCGGTGGCCTCTTTGATAGCATCAAGGTCTGCACCGAGGTCTTTGCCGTCGGTGCCCGCCTTCAGAAAAGGCGACGCTGCTTTACAGTCGCCGACCTTGGAGTCGGCACACAGTTTGTAGTTTCCGCCGTTGCCGTCACGAAAGGCTTGCATACGCACAGCTGACGGATTCCCAGGAGTAAAGTTTCCTC
>Ga0307478_10002046_pt1 | contig 16518 bp, 15 predicted proteins | sample atmos_gasesECM4C_2_FD_203713 | JGI IMG/M metagenome (GOLD analysis project Ga0307478, IMG submission 203713) | Hardwood forest soil microbial communities from Morgan-Monroe State Forest, Indiana, United States - atmos_gasesECM4C_05 | ecosystem: Environmental > Terrestrial > Soil > Temperate...
CGAGCAGCATGTGCACTCGGCGTCGGACGTCACCCTGGCCACCATCCAGATTGAGCCCCACGAGTCCTATCGTTTCGGCGTTGTCGATATCGATCACGACCACCGCGTAAACGGCTTCCAGGAGAAACCCCGGGAGACCAGCCTGCGCTCGCCCTGGAACCCCGCCAGGATTTCGGCGTCGATGGGGATCTATCTCTTCAATACCGACGTGCTCATTCCCGTGCTGCTGAAGGACGCCGAAGATCCCGACTCCAGCCACGATTTCGGAAAAGACATCCTGCCGAAGATGGTCGATGAATACCGCGTCTATGCCTATGACTTCGTCGACGAAAACAAGAAAGAGGCGCTGTACTGGCGCGACGTGGGCACGCTCGAGGCGTACTACGAGGCGAACATGGATATCGTTTCGGTGTCGCCGGTGTTCAATCTCTACGATGCCGATTGGCCCATTCGCACCCACCAGCGCCAGTATCCTCCGGCGAAGTTTGTGTTCGCAGAAGCCGGCCGCACAGGAACGGCGGTTGACTCCATCGTGTCGGCGGGCTGCATCGTGTCGGGCGGATCGGTAAAGAATTGCATTCTTTCTCCTGACGTGCGCGTGAACTCCTACAGCGAGATCGACAACAGCATTCTTTTCTCGCACGTGAATGTGGGCCGGCACTGCCGGATTCAGCGCGCGATCATCGATCGAGATGTGCACATTCCCGAGGGCACAACCATTGGTTACGACGCGGATGCGGATCGCCAGCGCTATTTCGTAACCGATGGCGGGATTACGGTGGTGACGCGGGATTACTCGCTGTTCGAGAATCCGGTGACGGTGGATTATTTTACGAGTGAGTAAGTCAGGTCTCAGGTGTCAGGTGCCAAGGAAGCTCGGATTTTTAAGCCAGGTAAGCCGGGCTCTGCTCGACCGGGCAGGCAAGGGCGCCTGTCCCTGCGTGGGCTCTGCCGATCCACTGCCGCTAAAACCCGCATTTTTGGCGGGGATACGTAAATCTTACGCGCTGAATCTTTCGGCGGCGCGGGCCTTCGCTTTGGCAGCTTCTTCTTCGCGATTTTTCGGTGGGGCGTTGGTTTCGAGCGACTGGAGAAGGCCACCCGCGATGCCCGCGATCTCTTCTACCGCAGACTGAAAGGCGGCTTCGTTGGCCTTCGAGGGTTTGTTGAAGCCGGTGATTTTCCTCACGAATTGCAGCGACGCGGCGCGAACTTCCTCTTCCGTCACCGGCGGATCGAAGTTAAAAAGAGTTTTGATATTTCTGCACATGGGCTAGGGACCTCACAAATCCTTAGATGAACCCCGTTCCGCTCGGGTCGCAGGCGCATCGTTCAACGTGGCTCTCGTATTCACAAGATATCTAGCCTATCTCATCAATCGGTTTTGAAAGGGCGCGGCTTCAGCCCCGCCGTCCAGAGCCGCATAAGAGTTCGGGGCTTTAGCCCCTGGGGAGACCGAAGCTTACACGTTTGATCCATGATGAGATAGCTTCTCCCCACTGTACCCGGTCTTCTCTTGCGTCCTTTCGACCCCCTCGCCACTACTGCATGACCGGCAACACCACGTGGGAAGGCATGGCCGGCGAGCAATAAATGCGCTGGGTTGCAGGGACAAAATCAGAGGCACCCGCCTGATAAATGCTGGGCACGAATTTCTGCGGGTTGCGGTCGATCACCGGGAACCAGGTAGACTGAATCTGGACCATGACGCGATGGCCTTTCAGGAAAACGTGGTCATGATCCCGAAGAGGAACCTTCCACTCGATCGGCTTATTGGGGATCAGCGGATGTGGTTTCTCGTAGCTGGCAAGATACCGCCCACGACGCACTTCCATGGCGATCGGCAGCTCGTAGCCGTTGAGGGACTGCGCATATTGGCCGGGCTTTGGTCCGTCGTCAGCGTTCCAGTCGTTCTTCTGCGCGTTTTCCGGGTACACGTCGATCAGCTTCACGATGAAGTCGCTGTCCGTCCCCGAAGTGGACGCGAAAAGTGTCGCTGCGACCGGGCCGGTCACGACGAGATCGTTCTCGAGCGGCGCGCTCACAAACGAGAGAACATCGGGACGGTGATCGACGAAGCGCTGGTCGGCGGCCTCCCAGGTGCGCCAGTCGCCGCCCGGATAAGTCGGCGAGATGGGACGTTGCCGATACGGAACCGGATTCGCGGGATCAGAAACATACTCGCGGTAGGCTTTGCCAGTTCTTCCGGGGAGCGGCGCGCTGAACGAGAGCGTGCCGTCGACGTGCAGGTAAAGATTGATGGGCTTGGCTTGTTGGGGAGGCCATTGAGCATAGGTGTGCCAGGAATTTGATCCGCTCTGAAAAGTGCTGGCCTGCCACGCCGGCTTCTCGCCCTTGCCATGCAGGTAGTAGCGGAAGAAGGGCGCCTCGATGTTCTCGCGAAACTCCCGCGCAGTTTCATGCCCGCCGAAGGGAATGATTCCTATATTGTCGCCTTTTGGGGACCACCATTCCCCGTGATACCACGGACCCGCCACGATGAAGTTGGTATGGTCGGAGTCGTTCTCTTCCGCGTGGCGAAAAATCTGCCACGGCCCCCACGGATCTTCCTGGTCCCAGAAGCCGGCGACATTGAGATTGGGAACGGTGGAGGAATGAAGCTGACGCACCCAGGCTTCCTGCTTCCAGAAGTCATCGTAGTCGGGATGTTCCACGGTCGAATTCCAGTACGGAATCGAGCCGTGAAGGTACTTGGCATTGATATTCGAGAGCGGCCCGAGGTCGAGATACCACTGATACGTATCGTAGGTCTCGAAATCAAAATGCACGTTCTTGCTTTTGTCCGCCTGCTCCATCACGGCATATTCGAAGTCGTAGCTCTCGCGCAGTGCGCCATAACGATGGTCGTCGTCGTTCATCCACTGATCGACGGGGGAAGCCTGCTCACTGATCGCTTTGAGCGCCGGATGAGGATGGAGAAGCGCAAGCGCCGTGGTCAGCCCGTCATAGGAGACGCCATACATGCCAACTTTCCCATTGTTATTGGGGACATTTTTCACCAGCCACTCAATGGAATCGTAGGCGTCGGTGGTTTCGTTGGTGGCCTTGGGGTCATTCGGATCGACCCACGAGGAGAGCTTGAACTCTCCTTCGGACTTGAAGCGTCCCCGCAAATTCTGAATGACGAAGATGTAGCCATCCTGCGCAAGCTCCTTGTTCGATTCCGAGATCTTCTCCGGCGCCTTGGAGGGAACGCCGTAGGGGGTCCGCCGCAACAGAATGGGCAAGGGGCCCTGTTGCTCGACCGGAGTGAGGATCACGGTTTGCAGGTGAACGCCGTCGCGCACCGGAATCATGACTTCCTGGAAGTTGAATAGCGGCTTGGCGGGATTCTGGGCAGCCTCCTGCGCAAAAACAGGAATGACGAACAGGAAGGGCAAGACAAGTCTGAAGAGAAGGCGCACCGTTCCTCCGGAGATTTCGGCCGGAGCATCCGCTGAGCGCAGTCAACCGGCGATTTTTGCATTGGCAATAGATCGCGCGCATCTTACGGAGTGGCTGAAGGCAAAGTCAACGAATCCGGGGACAAACCAAAATGGAAAACTCCGGGCGCGTCCAACCACGATTTGCCGCCCTGCTACAATTCCTTGCCTCATAATGACTTGCTGGGCCACTACGAACTTTTGGCCGGACTACAACGTAATCATGTGATGTCAGTCTTGGGGTGTGCCGGGTCTCGCACCGCGGTCTCCGACTGATAGCCAGGAGTTCCCGGGAGCGCTGGTTGGAAGACGCCCAAATTGTCAACAGCCTCGTGCGCCGCTGCATCGCGGGAGACGCAGTGGCGTGGGAGGAGATTGTCCAACGCTATAACCGGCGCATCTACAATATCTGCTATCGTTTCGCAGGCTCGGCGGATGACGCCCAGGATCTCACCCAGGAAGTTTTCATCAGGATGTATCGCACTCTAAGCTCCTACGACGTGGAGCGGGGTGCATTCATGACCTGGTTGATGACGATGACGCGCAACCTGCTGGTGGATCACTTCCGCAAGACCAAGCAGGACCGGGTAACCGATTCGATGGACGCGGCGCCTTCCGAGCACGAGGACGCGATGCCCCTCAGCGAGCAGATTGAGGACAAAGGGGTTCGCCCGGACGTCCGGGTTCAAAGCCGCGAAACCGGGGAGGTGGTCCACGAGGCCCTGCAGAAGCTATCGCCAGAGCTCCGGGAAGCAGTGATTCTAAGGGACTTACAGGACATGGACTACCGGGACATTGCTACCGTCCTCAAGGTGCCCGAGGGGACGGTCAAATCCAGAATAAACCGGGGACGTGCGGAACTTGCGCGCCTCCTGCAACGTATCTACAGGCAGGTGATGTGATGCCAGGTGAGATTCATAACGGTATGCAGTGCAATGAGTTCGAAACTCTCCTGTTCGACGCTCTGGACCAGAAGCTGTCCGCAGCGCAACAGGAACGGTTCCGGGCTCATGCTCGCGTGTGCGGCAAGTGCGGACCGATATTCGCCGAAGTCGAAGCGGGGCAGCATTGGCTGAAGTCGCTGGCGGACGTCGAGCCTTCCGTGAACCTGGTGAATGACATTCTCGCCGCAACCACGGGAATTCAGAGCTATCGGCTGCAGACGACGGCCGAAGCGCAGCATCGTACGTCGCTGGGCGAGAGAATTCGCGAATGGGCGGATTCCATGTTGGCGCCGGCCTGGAGTACAGTGCGGCAGCCGAGATTTGCGATGTCGTTCGGCATGGCGTTTTTCTCCTTGTCGGTTGCGTTGAGCGTGGCCGGGGTGAAGCCGGGCGATCTGAAGCAGGCCGATCTAAGCCGTACGGGTCTGCGCAGAACCTACTACACCACCACTGCCCGGGTGGTGAAGTATTACGAAAACATTCGGCTGGTGTACGAGATCGAATCGAAAGTGCAGGAAATCAAGAAAGCCACTCGACCCGACGAACGAAAACAAGAAAAAGAGCGGGAGAGGAATCACAAGAACAATACCAGTGGAGACCCCGAGCCCAGACAGGAGAGGAATTATAGCCGCGACGAAAACCAGCCCGTGCTGGCATCTGGCCCGCAAGATCCACTGGCCGTGTCGGTGAGCACGACCAGGAGAGATGTATGAACTGCGCCACCCACAACAATGTTGCCGCAGTGGCTTATTGCCGCACCTGCGGCAAGCCCCTCTGTTCCGCATGTGTCCGCGACGTCCGCGGAACCATGTTCTGTGAGCACTGTCTTGCCGAACGCGTCGCCGGTGTTCTTCCGCCTGCGCCGCCGCCGGGCAATCCCGGCCCGAACACTTCCCCCAATGTGGAACGCCTCCCCAGTCCCGGCATGGCGGCCGTACTCGGCTTCATCCCCGGCGTGGGCGCGATGTATAACGGGCAATTCATGAAGGGCTTCTTTCACGTGATGGCCTTCGTGTGCATGATCTGGATGGCGGACCACTTCGGCGCAATTATGATTCCGGTCTTCTTCGCATATTTCTTCTACCTGGTCTTCGACGCCTACAAGACGGCGCATGCCCTCGAACTTGGGCAGCCCGTGCCCGATCCCTTCGGCTTTGAACGGATGTTCGGACCCACGCCGCATCCGATGGTCTCGGCGGCAGCCCCCACAGACTCCACGGTTCCTCAGACGAGTGCGGCGCTTGAGCCGCCACCTCATCGCAGCAGTGTTCCAACCGGGGCTGTAATTCTGATCGTACTGGGGTTGGTGTTCCTGCTGCACACCGTTGGTTTTTTTGAGTTTGCTATCGACCGCTTCTGGCCCTTGATCCTGATCGGCTTTGGAGGATGGTTGTTTGCACGGCGCTGGGGCTTGCTCGGCCAGCCTGACGGCGCATGCACCTGCGATCGCTGCAAGATGCGCTGCATCATGTGGCCTGCAATCATGTTCACGCTGGGCGTGTTGTTCCTGATCGACAACCTCCACGGCCCTGGCTTTGAAAGGACTTGGCCACTGATTTTGCTGGTCATTGGAGGGGTGAAGCTGTTGCAGAGTAATGCGTCCGATGCGGGACACATTGGCGGACCTCCGGTGCTGCCGTCTTCCGGAGCAGCGCCGCCTCCAACTCCGCCAATTGACAACCCGAGTCAGCCTCCCAGCGAGGTGAGCAATGTCTAGCCCGGTGCTCACTCCCAGAAAGCGGCGCTCGATGACAGGACCGTTTGTCCTGATCGTTGTAGGAGTCATATTTCTGCTAGGCAACATGCACCTGATCTCCTGGGGTCGGCTCGGTGCATGGTTCGCGCACTACTGGCCGTTGCTCCTGATTATTTGGGGAGTGCTGAAGCTGGTCGAACATCAGCGCGCCAGGCAGGAAGGTGCGGCTGCGCCAGGCATCGGGGCGGGAGGCGTAATCCTGTTAATTTTCCTTATCATCGCCGGGCTTACCGCGGGCGAACTCTCCCATGTCAAGTGGGATGAGCTCTCAGACCAGTGGGGCATCGACGAGGATCACTTCCCGTTCCGGGGAACCTCATTTGAGTTCGACGAACAGGCCACCCACGAACTGCCTGCCGGTGCGGCCGTAAAAGTTGTGAATGATCACGGCGCGGTGAACGTCAACGTTTCCGATAACGAGAACATCGAGATCAATGCTCACAAGAAAGTTCGGGCGGACAAGGAAGACCAGGCGAACCAGTGGAACGAGCAGACCAAGCCGCAAATCACGGTCAGCGGCAATCTCGTCACCATCAATGCGAATACCCGTGGGGCCGGAAATCATCCCATCATGGCGGACCTGAATATTTCCCTGCCCCGCAAAGCCGCACTCACCATCGCGGCCCAGCATGGCGACGTGAATGTGATGGGGCGGGATGGGACGGTTGAGATCGCGAATCAGCGCGGCGACGTCAATGTCCAGGACGTCAATGGGAACGTCAACCTGAACCTCGACCGCAGCTCCGTCAACATGGGTAGTCACAGCTCGGCCCACGTTTCGCAGGTGTCGGGCGATGTTTCCGTGCAAGGGCGCTCCGACGAGGTATCGATCAGCGATGTGAAGGGCGCCGTGCGCCTCAGCGGCGATTTCACCGATAGCGTCAAGCTTTCGAAGATCGGGAAGTCGGTGAGTTTCAAGACTTCGCGTACCGACATCGAACTGGCCAAGCTGATCGGAGATTTGGATCTCGATTCCGACAGCCTGCGCGCCGATAACCTGGCTGGGCCGTTACACGTGAGCACGCGTTCGAAAGACATTACCCTGGAGGCCGTGTCCGGAGACGCGCGCATTCAGAATGAGAACAGTGCAGTCCAGATCGGTCTCAAGGCGCCGGGCAATATCCAGATTGATGATCGCAACGGCGACATTACCGTAGGTGTGCCCGACAAAGTGGGCTTCAAGCTGGATGCCCGCAGCCAGGGTGGAGAAGTGGATGCGAACTTTCCCGGGGTCAAAGTGGTGAACGATGACAACGGCGGCACTGGTGCGGGCATGGTTGGGAACGGCGCAGCCCACCTTGTCTTGAACAGCCAGCACGGCAATGTGACGGTGCACAAAGGCACATCGGAGAATGCCCATTCCGTGCCCGAGCCACCCGAACCGCCGTCGCCGCCGAAAGTGCCGAAGCTGCCTCGGAATGCGTCTCCACCGGACGGAACTACGGAGAACTGACGCAACTGTAGCGCCGGCATCCTGCCGGCTGTCTCGAGGGCGTCTCGCCCTCGGAATTAGCCGGCGAGACGCCGGCGCTACCTTGTCTGTATCGGAAATCTTAAGCCGTTGTCAGCTTTTCGCGAACCAGCGCATCAATCTGATTCACGACTTCGTCTTCGGAGAGGCGGGTGGAGTCGATAAGCACGGCGTCCTGAGCTGGGGCGAGGGGCGAGGTAGCGCGGGTGCGATCGCGATGATCGCGTTCCCGCAATTCGGCGGCCATCGACTGTGCCGACGGTCCTTTAATTTTCTGCTGGTCCAGGCGACGCTGCTCCCGCACCACCGGGTCGGCATCCAGAAAAATTTTCAGAGCGGCGTGCGGGAACACCTTGGTGCCGATATCGCGCCCCTCCATGACCACGCCACCGTCCTTCCCCATCTCCTGCTGGCGGGCAACCATCCATTCACGCACGGCTGGATGCACCGAGACGCGCGAAGCCGCTTCCGTGACGTCGCGCTCGCGAATCCGCGAAGAAACGTCCTTGCCATCCAGAAGCACGCGATTGCCGCCAAGCGTCGGCTCGAGCACAATGCGCGAGTTCTCCGCGAGCTTGCGCAGGGCGCCTTCGTCATCGAAGGAAACATCCCACTCGATGGCTTTGAGCGCGAGCGCACGGTACATGGCGCCGCTTTCCAGATTCACATACCCGAGCTTGCGCGCCAACCGTGACGCGATTGTGCTTTTACCCGCTCCCGCGGGACCATCGATGGCAATAATTAGTTTTCGTGCGGGCGTAGGTTCCATGAAAGGGGCGGCAAACGTTTCCGAGAAGGCCTCCCAGAGTATCAGAATCAAATGATCGGTTGAAATCCGCTTAGCCGGAAGCCAAGACGTCCTCTCAGGGGCGACGGGGAACGATCAACGGCCGGGCAGAGGATTTCGGCGGGTTCGTGCTCGAGGAAAAAGTCTGCCGGGGAGGAGAGATCTGGATCAGGGAACGGTTTCCCACATGGATGAAACTCAATTCGCGGGCTGCAAGCAGAGCATTCACCGCTTCTTTCACCCGTGAGCGCGGCACGAAGTTCCCGAAAAACGTTTCCAGCTCCTGCTGATCGGCTGCGACCACACACTCCAGATACTTGGAGAGCAACGCTGTGAGCGCCTGTCCAACCGACAACTCGATTCCTTCGCGCACCCCCTCGGGGGCCCAGCGATACAGAACGTCCCACGATGCTCCTTCGCCCGCTTTGTAATCCACACGCGTGATCCGGAGACGGGACCAGAGCTCAGCGAGCCCGCGATCCATAGCCGGTTCGGAAAGACTGCCACCCAGGCGCTGCGCCAGGCTCTGCTTGGAGATCGGCCCCTCGCGCCTGATGATTTCGAAGGCATCGCGAGCGAGCTGCGAATACTCTGAGCGGGATCCGGCCTTGGGAGCCTGTTTCGGATTCCGTTCCCCCACGAGGGCATAAAAATAGGGGAACGCGGATGCGGTCACCAGGAAAGCATTGTTTTCGTCGAAGAGGTTGGCCTCGAAGGCGGCCCGATCGCGCAAAAGTCGCACCATCAATTCTCGCGCGTCCTGGGCCCGCGGATCGGAAAATGAGTGCTGCCAGGTTGGAAGATGATCGTCCGCCCCCACCCAGGCGCCAACAAAGGTCGGCACCAGTAGCGGCTGCTTCAGCGGATAAAGCAGGCAAAATCCCACGGACTCCAGAAACGCGCGCCCATCCTCGAGCGTGCGCACAGGGTTTCCATCCAGGTGCCACTTCGCGATCCGCGCCTGCTGGAGCTCGGACTCGGTCATAAGGTGATTAGAACACAAGCAGTCGCTAGTCTTCAGTCTTCAGTCGTCAGCGAAAACCATTCCGCGATCCGCAGCCATTGCCACGGCGAGAACTGGGCTACGAGCTTCGACCTACAAGCAAGCCGTGATTGCTCGGAGCTCGTAGCTCAGATTCGCTTGAATGCCCTCTGGATGTCCTTCATGGAATATCGCAAGACCACGGGGCGTCCGTGCGGACAGGAGAACGGGAAATCCGTTTTGGCGAGTTCTGCCAGGAGCCATTCCATCTTGTTCTGCTCGAGCGCCATGTTGACCTTAATGGCGGCGTGACAGGCAATGGATGCGGCGATTCGCGTGCGCACGGTCTCGAGGTTCACTCTCTGATCTTCCCGCGATAACTGCTCCAGCAACTCATGCAGCATGTGCTCGACCTGGGGAGCGTCCACGCCGGCGGGAGCGATCTTGACGGCCACGCTGCGGGTGCCAAAGGGCTCGACCTCGAAACCATTTTTCGCCAGCTCATCCGAGATTTCAGCGAACACCGCCTGCTGAGCGGGCGTGAGTTCCAGGATAATCGGCATGAGCAGACGCTGGCTCTCTACACCCTTGGTGGCGCGCTGTTTCAGGATTCTTTCAAACAACACACGTTCGTGGGCCACATGCTGGTCGATAATCCAGAGGCCCTCGTGATTGACGGCTAGGATAAAAGACTCGCGAATCTGGCCCAGCGGCTTAAGCGAACTCAGCGAAGGAGCGAGTTGGCTGGGAACTTCCGGCTCATCGGGAAATGCGGGAGCACAGGTGTCGTCGGGAACGACCTCCGCTGCGCGCGCCAGCGACACGGCCGCGTTCGCCTCCACCGCAACGCCTCCCTGAAATGAAAACCGCTCAGTGACAGGGGGCGGCGGCGCAGGCGCCTCAAGACGGAAGCCACCGGTGTTTTGAGGCTCATAGAGCGCTCGCCAGGCAGGCGAGGCTTCTCCTGCACCCTGCAGGCCGGGCGAGAGCGATGGACTTGCGGTCGGATGCGCATGAATTTCAGAAACGAACTGCGGCACGGGGCGAGCCTTCATCAACGCGGCCCGAATCGAGTCGCGCACGAAATCGTGCACCACGGTCTGCTGCCGGAAGCGGACCTCGGTCTTTGATGGATGCACGTTGACATCGACTTCTTCGCTCGGCATTTCCAGAAACAGCAGCACCACCGGGTAAACGGTGGGCGGCATAATATTGCGATAAGCCTCGGTGATGGCGTGCTGCACCAGTCGATCGCGAATCAGGCGTCCGTTTACAAAAATGTAGATCGAATTGCGATTGAGCTTCTGGATTTCGGGTTTCGAAACAAAGCCATGAATGCGGACTTCGCCAGGCTCGCTGCGCGGCTCGTCTTCCTCCATGCGGCGCCACGGCGGCGGTTGCGGCAGCCCAATGCGTTCCAGCCGCTGCAGCGCTGCAATCGGGAGAAGTTGGTCGAGAACTTCTTTTCCGAACACCTGGTAGAGACGTTCGCCATGTCCGGCCACCGGGGCCGCCACAAGCAGCGCGTTGGTCGCCGAGTGCAGCTCAAAATGCTTTTCGGGATGAGCAAGCGCGTAGTGGGTCACCATGGAGGCGATGTGTGAGAGTTCGGTCGACTCCGCTTTCAGAAATTTCTTGCGCGCGGGCGTATTGAAGAAGAGGTCGCGCACCGTGATGGATGTGCCCAGCGGCAGGCCTGCTTCCTCGACTTTGAAAATCTTCCCGCCGTTAATTTCAACTACGGTTCCCGACGCCTCTCCCGAAGCGCAGGTTTCCAGGCGCAGGCGCGAAACCGAAGCAATCGAGGGGAGAGCCTCGCCGCGGAAACCCAGGGTCGCGACCGTCAGCAGATCCTCGGCGTTCTTTAACTTGGAAGTCGCATGTCGCTCGAAGGCAAGCAGCGCGTCGTCGCGCACCATCCCACATCCGTTGTCGGTAATCTGGATGAGCTTCTTGCCACCCGCCTCCACCTGAATGCGGATGCGCGTGGCCTCGGCATCGAGAGCATTTTCCAGAAGTTCTTTCACCACCGATGCGGGCCGCTCCACCACCTCGCCGGCGGCGATCTTGTTGGCAACGGCTTCGGAAAGAACGTGGATCTTGCCCATGAGGTTCTCGGCTGGCCCGTGGTCAGTCTCTCAGATGACAACTGGGAAGGTAAAGAGAGCTCAGGTAAGCTGTCTGACGAACTATGGGCGAAATTTCGCGTCGCGCCTTCCTCAGACAGGCTGGACTTGCCGCAAGTGCCGGGGCATTCGCGCGCGGTTCGTGGGCGTTCGCCATACGGCAACACGGGCACGCGAAGCTGGCAACCGATCCGCGACGGCCGCAATATCACCTGTTGCCCGCCGCCAACTGGATGAACGATCCCAATGGCCCGATCTATTACAACGGCCGTTACCACATGTTTTTTCAGTACAACCCGAACGGCGCGTTCTGGGGAACGATGCACTGGGCGCATGCGACGAGCGCCGACATGATCCATTGGCAGCACGAACCCATTGCGCTCGCGCCCACGCCGGGCGGATACGATCGCGATGGAGTCTTCAGCGGCAGCGCGGTTATGGATGGCAGTACACCGACTCTGATCTACACCGGTGTTCTGCCGCCCGCGTCTCCCTCCGAGATCACTCTCGATGACGGCCAGCACCGGTGGCGCGAGGTGCAGTGTCTGGCGACTTCCACCGATCCCGATCTTCGCACCTGGAAGAAGCTGCCTGATCCAGTGATTGCGCGGCATCCGCAACATTTGGCGGTTACCGGATTTCGGGATCCCTGCGTGTGGCGCGAAGGCAGGGAGTGGCTGCTCACGCTGGGCTCGGGAATTCGGGGAAAGGGCGGGGCGGTCCTGCTCTATGAGTCGCATGACCTGCGGCATTGGACCTTTCGTCATTTGCTGATTGAAGGCCATGGCAGCGGAAAGGCCTCGGCCAATCCTGTGGACACAGGCGACATGTGGGAATGTCCCGATTTCTTTTCGCTGGGAGATCGTCACGTCCTCCTGATCTCCACCATGGGCAGGGTCTTCTGGAGGACGGGCCGCTACCACGATCGGCGCTTTACCGCGGAGAAAGAAGGAGTGGTGGATTTTGGCTCTTACTATGCCGCGAAGACCATGCTCGACGAACGCGGAAACAGGATTCTTTGGGGCTGGATTCCGGAAACGCGTTCGGAAGCGGACTATCGCGCTGCAGGTTGGGCCGGAGTGATGGCCCTGCCACGCGCACTCTCGCTCGATAGCAATGGGGCTTTGCGCATAGCGCCGGCGCCCGCCGTCGAGATGTTGCGCGTACATCCCATGCAGGTGAGCGCCGGAGATCGAAACCGGGACAAGTCATTGGCAAGCATTCGGATTCGCGATCTCGCCGGCGAGATTCAGGCACGATTCGCCGCCAAACGCGCATTCCTTCTGCGCTTGCGCCCGGAGAAGGGCGACCCGTTCGCGGAAATTGCCTACGAACCACAGAAGAAAGACGCCGAGTTACGCGTGAACAGCACGCAGGCGGAATTCGCAACCAATGAGCCTGTGACGTTGCGCATCTTTCTCGACGGTTCGGTGTTAGAGGTGTTCGCGAACGACAACATCGTCATTACCGCCAGGGTGTACGCAGTCCCCAGCACGCCTTTGCTCGTGGAAGTTTCCGATACGACGGCGCTTGAAGCGCTCGACGTCTGGCAAATGCGCCCGATCTCGCCGGACCGGCTTACCGGTGCCTTGTGACTTCAAAAAATAGTCTGGATCGCCGCTCCCATCGCAGCGTTCGCGCATCTGCGGCACTCTCACTTTTCCGGATCTGTATGCCAGCCGGGATTCGTCCAGTGGCCGTTCTGCCGAACGAAGATTTCCGTGACCCGGCTCGAAGTGGAAGAGCGCTTGCCATCGACTTCGGTTTCCAGCGAGTAGCTGCTCCAGATAATCGCCACATTGCCAAAGTGTTGAACTTCAGTCCGGGGAAATTCCAGACGCAGAAGCTTTCCCCCCTTGTCATGAAATTCCCTGGCGCCCTTGATCACATCTGCCTGGTTCATCCATTTGTCCTCACTGCCGCTCATGACGATGGTTTCCGGCGGGACTAAGTCGCGAACCGTCTTGACGTCTCCTCGAAACCACGCGCGCCACACCGTTTCGCGTGTGCGCAAGAGTTCTTCGTCCCCTCGGCTCTGGGCGAACGAGTTCACGCTGCTGAGAGTGAACGTCACCAATGCGGCGACAACCATAACGCTTTTGGATTTCAGCTTCATAGAATTCTCCTGAGATCGGTGTTAGTCGGGTGTTGCTGGAGAGCCGTTGTCCCGGAACGCGCGTGAGGCGAGCAATAGGGCCGCGCCTGACGCCGAGAAGACCGAATAGTCCATGGGGGACTGGAGTCCGAACGAGATTGCCATTGCTGTTCCGAACATCGCCAGCAATCCGGCGGCTGCGAGCGAAACCCAGCGCAGCCACAATCCCAGAATCAAAAGGATTCCGAGCGAGGTTTCCGCCATGGTTGCCGCCCAGGCAATGAACGGGATCGTGGCCGCCGGCATGAACGAATTCACTTGCGCGGCGTAAGACAGGAAGTTCGCGAAATGTTTCATATCGAGCGTCTTGTCCCATAATCCGAACCGCGAGGCAACTGCCGACAGAAACGCGGCTCCCAGGGCGATGCGCGCGTACAGAACAGCCCAGCGTTCCCAATGGATGGCTTGCATTCTGCGATCGGCATGCACTGGAGTGCTCGTAACCAAAGTTTCCGCCTGCTCCTTCATTTTGGTTCTCCCTTTGGATGAGTACTGGCGGGGATGTCCACGCTGAGCGGTGCTTCGCGATCGCAAATCAGGAACGCAATGAGCTTCGCCGGTTCGGTGGAACAGGCATTCGCGGAGATGAGATGAACACCGTTCGGTGGCTCGTAGAAGCTCTGCCCTGCCTGATAGGTCGCCTCGGGCTCACCCTGTACCTGAGTGCGAATCGCTCCCTGGGCAACGTACCCAATCACCGCGCAAGGATGCGTATGGGGCGACGAGGCTTCGCCGGGACCGTAGTGAACTTCGACCAGCACGCCCTTGAGGTGGTCGCCATCCATTGTGGAAAGCGGCTGCGAGAGAACGACGCGGGCGCGATCTTTAGCCTGACTTTGCGCATTCGTGGATGCCTGGTAGCTCCAGCAATGATCCGCTGACCCAAGTCCAAGGCAGAGCATCGCCACGCCAGCAAGAATTTTGTAAGAGTTCATCGCCCACCTCCAGCTCAGCTCCACACTAGAATCAAAGTGGTTCACTCACAAGATCCATTTTCTGATATTTTGTGTGTACCGCTTTTGCGGACCCTGATGCCGAAGCGCACCACCGAACTTGCGCTCGCTCTTCCACTCCAGCCCGCCCACACTCCGGCCTATCAGTGGCTTTTCGGAGCGCTGCGGTCTCAGATTTTGAGCGGTCGCCTGCCGGCTGGGAGACGGCTGCCCTCCACTCGCGATCTCGCCCGTCAGTACGGGCTGGCGCGGGGAACCATCATCACCGCCTTTGAACAACTCAAGGCGGAAGGCTACGTACACGGCACGGTCGGCGCCGGCACCTACGTCAACCGCGTGTTGCCGGAGAAGTTGCTCCACGTGGACCAGGCCCGCGAAGGAAGGGCCATCGCCAGGGCGAAGCGGCCGCTTGCCGTTTCGCACTATGCACGGCGGGCGAAACTGTTCGCCGGATATGAGAACCGGCCCACGCGCGCGTTCCGTCCTAACCTGCCCGCACTTGATCTGTTTCCCGTGACGCTCTGGACAAAGATCACGATGCGCTGTCTGCGCAGGATCTCGACGCGCCAGTTGATGGGATGCGACTCGCTGGGCTACCTGCCACTGCGGCAGGCGATCGCCGAATACGTGAGCCACTCGCGGGGCGTGAGATGCGTGCCGGAGCAGGTTGCAGTCCTGTCGGGTGTGCAGGAAGGCCTCGACATTGCGGCGCGGCTACTCGTAAATCACGGAGATTCCGTGTGCGTGGAAAATCCGTGCTATCCGGGAGCAGTAAGGGCGTTCGAGGCTTATGGCGCAACCATTCATCGCGCCGGAGTGGATCAGGAAGGGATCATGGTCGAGCAGCTTCCGGCGCGGGGAGTTCGCTTGATTTACGTCACGCCGGGACACCAGTTTCCTCTGGGAACCACAATGAGCGTCGCACGACGACTGCAATTGCTGGCGTGGGCGCGGAAGTCTAGCGCCCTGATTTTTGAGGACGACTACGACAGCGAATACCGCTACTCCGGGCGCCCGGTGCCAGCGCTTCAAGGACTCGATGACAGCGGGATCGTTCTTTATGGCGGGAGCTTCAGCAAAGTGCTGTTTCCGGCGCTGCGTCTCGGATACATCGTCATTCCTCCGGACCTCCTGCCGCGGTTCGAAACGGCGCAGTCGCTGACGTCCCGGCATGCACCGATGCTCGAACAACTGGTGCTGACGGAATTCATCCGCGAGGGGCATTTCGGCCGGCACATTCGACGCATGCGGGAAATTTATGCGGAGCGTCTTTCCGTGCTCCTCGCAGAGGCTCAGGCCGCGCTGGGAAAGCTGCTTGAGATCTCGAATGTCGAAGCAGGGCTGCAGACCACGGGATGGCTGGTGGAGGGAATCGATGCGGAGTCTGCCGCGGCTGCCGCAGCAACCCGGAACGTGGATGTGTTACCTCTAAGCCGATACGGGCCTGGCCCCGCCATCGCAGGAGGGCTGCAGATAGGATTCGCCGCACTGGAACCCAAGGAAATTCGACGCGGAGTTCATGAGCTCGCGATCGCACTCGAAGGCGAGCGGAGGCGCACTCGTGTTCCGCGGAAGCGCTCGTGAGTCATCTACCGCGCGCGATGGTGGAAGTACAGCAGCACTCCGTGAACTACAAACCCAAGCACGAACCAGAAGGCCGCCTCCAGGATTCGTCTGAAGCGTGGGGTCATCGCGCCGCCTTTGCCGAGTGGAACATGCAATCGACGGTTGCATATTCCCGATTTGTATTCGCACGCGTCATGGCCATTTACGCTATTTCCGGATCACGCTGATTCCCAACTCTCGCAATTGAGTGTCGGTAACGGGAGTGGGAGCATCGACCATCAGGTCCTTGGCGGCGGCGGTCTTGGGGAACGGAATAATCTCGCGCAGACTATCGG
>Ga0307478_10002047_pt1 | contig 16515 bp, 13 predicted proteins | sample atmos_gasesECM4C_2_FD_203713 | JGI IMG/M metagenome (GOLD analysis project Ga0307478, IMG submission 203713) | Hardwood forest soil microbial communities from Morgan-Monroe State Forest, Indiana, United States - atmos_gasesECM4C_05 | ecosystem: Environmental > Terrestrial > Soil > Temperate...
GATGAAGAGCGCGAGGCACTGTCCCGGAGCCTTCAAGAAAGCAAAGCACGACTTGAAGAAGCTCAAAGTGTTGCCCATGTCGGCTATTGGGATTGGGATCTTGAGACGGGCGGGATCATCTGGTCGGACGAGACCTATCGAATATTCGGGTTCAAGCCGAAAGAACGCCCTATGGACATTAAAACGGTTAGCAGCCTCATCCACCCCGATGACCGCGAGGCACTCTACAGCACGGTAGACGAGGAGGTTGCTGTCGGCGTACATCCCGTTCACCAACATCGGATCGTTCGTCCAAGTGGAGAAGTGCGTACCGTTCAGTCCATTACCTCGAAGCTCTGGAAGACGACGGATGTGGGACCGGAGGATGGGATTTCCAGAGAGCACAACAGACTTTTCGGCACCGTTCAAGACATAACGGAATTGAAACAGGCGGAAGAAGCGAGTCACGCCTTGTCTCGCGATCTTCAGGAGAGCAAGGATTGGCTTGAAGAAGCCCAGCGCGTTGCTCACCTGGGCTACTGGGTATGGGATCTAGAGACGAATCAGGTGATTTGGTCTGAGGAGACCTATCGCATTTTTGGGCTGGTTCCGAAGGGTGGTTCCTTTGACGTTGCGCTTGTGCGCGAAATGACCCATCCCGATGACCGGGAAGCTGTATTTGCGACGGCTAAAAAGGCGATTGATACTGAGACCCGCGCCGACTGTGAGCATCGGCTTTTGCGTCCCGATGGGGAGATGCGGGTAGTTCATAGCTTGGGTGATGTGAGAAAAAATTCTCAGGGCCGAATTCAAATGTTCGGTACGACCCAGGACATCACCGAGCGAAAACTAGCAGAACAAGCTCTGCGACAAAGCCAGTTTTATCTGAGCGAAGGGGAACGCCTTGCCCACATCGGGAGTTGGGCGTCGACAGACTTGGGCATTCGTTGGTCAGAAGATTTGAATATCTACTGGTCTGACGAGGTCTACAAGATTTTCGGGTTCGATCCCAAAAATGGACCTCCGAGTCTTAAGCAGTTCTTGGGTGCGGTTCATCCCCAGGACCAAGCCTCGTTGACAACAACAATGAAGAAGCTGCATGAGGAGCACTGCGGCTGTGATGTTACGAACCGGATAGTTCGACCCGATGGCGAGATTCGATACGTCAGGTGCGTCGGCATTCCAGTCGTAGAAGATGGAGTGTTTAAGGGATACCGTGGCACCACAATCGACGTCACAGAGCATGAGCTATTGACGCAACAGTTGCGGCGGGAGCAAGCATACCTCGCGGAGGCGCAGAGCCTGACCCACGCCGGCAGCTGGGCGTGCAATTTCGTCACCGGGCAAATTTTCCACCTATCAGATGAAGCCCTTCGCATCTATGGCTTCGATCCCAGCCAACGCCCTGTCCCATTCGAACGCTTGTACCGCGCTACTCATCCGGAAGACGAGCCTGCTTTGAGGGAACAGTTTTATGGTGCAATCCAAGCAAGCAGGGATTACGACCTCGAATATCGGATTTTTCGTCCAGATGGCACTGTCAGATGCCTGCGTTCTGTGGGACATCACAATCCTTCTGGAGAAATCGGCGAGTACGTCGGCATCACCATGGATGTTACCGAACGAAAGCATGCCGAGCAGGAGCGCGAAAGGTTGCGGCAGCTCGAGGCTGATCTGGCGCACATCAACCGGATTAACATGATGGGGGAACTGGCCGCCGCTCTGGCGCACGAAATCAAGCAGCCCATTGCCGCTTCGATCACAAGCGCGAATGCACTCTTGCGATGGTTGGCTCATGATCCACCAGACCTGGAAAGAGCGCGAGCAGCAGCAACTCGAATTGAGCAGGAGGGAAACCGTGCCGCAGATGTTATCAACAATTTGCGGTCCTTTTACAAGAAAGGCGCACCGGCTAAACGCCGAATCGTTGAGGTCAAAGACATCATCCGAGAAATCACGGTTCTGCTCGGGGACGAAGCGCTTCGTCACTCCGTAACTATTCGTTCTGAACTCGATGAACATGTGCCTGACATCTTGGCTGACCGGGTGCAACTTCAGCAGGTATTCATGAACCTGATGCTGAATGCCATCGAAGCCATGAAGGAGACGGGCGGCGAATTGACGATCAGGTCGGGATTGAACCAGGAAGGTCAGCTACTCATTTCGATCAGCGATACGGGCGTAGGATTAGCGCTGGAGAATACCGAACGGATTTTTGATGCGTTCCATACGACGAAGGCGCAGGGGACTGGAATGGGTTTGGCTATTACCCGCTCCATCCTGGAGTCTCACGGAGGACGAATCTGGGCCACACCCAATCGGGAGGCGGGTGCAACCTTCCATTTCACCCTTCCCGTCGAAACTGAGGCGCACGCATGAAATCGGCGGGTGTTCCCACGGTGTTCATTATCGATGATGATCGCGGCATGCGTCAGGCGATTCAGGATCTCGTAGAGTCAGTTGGCCTCCGCGCCGAGGCTTTTGCAACTGGTCAAGACTTTCTTAGGAAGCAACTCACCGGTGGCCCCAGTTGCTTGGTTCTCGACGTAAGACTGCCTCAGTTGAGTGGACTCGATTTCCAGCGCCAATTAGCGGAGACCGGCGTGCAAATCCCCATCATCTTTATTACGGCGCATGGCGACATTCCTATGTCTGTCAGGGCATTGAAGTCGGGCGCCGTGGAGTTTTTGACGAAACCTTTCAGGGACCAGGATCTGCTGGACGCCATTCAGCAGGCCCTCCAGCGTGATAGCGCCGCCCGAGAACAACAGACCGAGATCCACGAATTGAAACAGCGCTATCAATCATTGACCGTGCGAGAGCGGGAGGTTATGACTCTCGTGGTCTCCGGAATGCTCAATAAGCAGATTGCCTCCGAAATCGGAGCTAGCGAGGCCACCGTGAAAATCCACCGAGGCCATGTGATGCAGAAGATGGAGGCCGGATCGTTAGTGCAGTTGGTACGTATGGCCGACAAGCTCAAACTGTCTTCTCGTAAATAGTCTCGCCTGCTTTCTAGGCGGTCCGTTCAGGCCGCCGCTTTTTCACGTCTAATCGACTACCACCTAAGTAGTAGTTGGCGCGACTAAGGCCTGATTGTGCCCAATTTGTGACGGCTCTAGTCTTCTCCCAATGAATATCGGGCACAACTCAAGACTAGTAGCAATCGTTGACGACGACGAGTCAGTTCAGAGCGCGCTGCAAGATTTGATCGAGTCAGACGGCCTGTCCGCGCTTTGCTTCAGCTCCGCGGAACAATTCCTGGATTCCCAAGCCCGAAGCAAGGTTGCGTGCCTGATCGCTGATATTCGCATGCCGGGCATGTCCGGTCTTGAACTGCAGGCGAAGCTTAAGGCCGAGCGATGCCGAATACCGGTCATTTTCATCACTGCGCATGGTGATGCCGAGATGCGGATCCATGCCATGCGTCAGGGGGCGGTGGAATTCTTGAGCAAACCGTTCGATGACGCAGTCCTTTTAGAAATCGTTCATTCCGCTCTCGAAGAATAGCTCAGGAATGCGCTTGCGCTTTGGGGTTCAAAGTTCGATGACAATCGCAGATCAAGACCGTCGGGCCCGCAGATTCGAGCAGATCGTAGGCGATAGCGCGGCTCTGAAAGTCGTCCTGGAGGAAGCGCAGCGTGTTGCGGCCGTGGATTCCACGGTACTCATCCAGGGAGAAACCGGGACTGGCAAGGAACTCATCGCTCACGCGATTCATAATGCTAGCCGGCGGAGCGGCCACCCTTTGATCAAGCTGAACTGTGCCGCCATTCCCTTCGACCTTCTCGAGAGTGAGCTGTTTGGCCATGAGCGGGGCGCATTTACGGGTGCTGTCTCCCAAAATATTGGTCGCTTCGAACTGGCCGACAAAGGAACCCTCTTTCTTGATGAAGTCGGAGACATACCGCTTTCATTGCAGCCCAAACTCTTACGTGTGCTGCAGGAACAAGAATTCGAACGGCTTGGAAGCGGCCGCAGTCATCGCGTCAATGTCCGGCTGGTCGCGGCGACTCACCGGGATCTCGAACAGATGGTTGAGCGTGACCAGTTTCGTGGCGATCTCTACTATCGACTGAGTGTATTTCCCATCACGCTACCTCCGCTGCGTGAGCGACTCGAAGATATCGGGCCCTTGGTCGAACATTACGTTGAAGTCTTTTCCCACCGAATGGGAAAACCCATAGCCGGCATTCCGGATGAATTCGTAAATGCTTTCAAGTCCTATTCGTGGCCGGGAAACATTCGCGAGTTGCAGAACGCGATCGAACGGGCAGTGATACTCGCGAATGACGGCGTGCTTCCCAATCCTCTGCGTCCCACTCGCAGCGACTCCATTCTTGCTTCTGCTGCTCGCGAAGCGTTGAGGGAGTCGGACCGCATTCGGATTATCAGAGCACTGGAAACCACGGGATGGCGGGTCGGCGGACCGGATGGCGCAGCTGTAAGGTTGGGGTTGAACCGCACGACGTTAATCTCGCGGATGAAGAAACATGGGATCTTTCGATCTCTCGCGCCATTGTAGGTCCGCAAAAAGAATTGCTACGGCGAATTGCGTGGGTTGGGAATTGAACAATCGATGTGAACGTCAGCTTTAGGAAGAACTGACATGGCGACAAGCATAGCGGAGTTAGTCAAGTGGCAGGAGTGGCGCCTAGATGAAGTGCACATGCCACAACATCATGGTCCAGTCGCTATCCCCAGCCTGAGTTGCAATGCTGCATCTCGGTTCATTCTGGCTGTCCTGCTGGCAACGGTGTCTACAGCCGTGGGTTGCGGTAAGTCGAACGCTGCGCCGGCCATTCCGGCTCCTGAGGTGGAAGTCGCCACAGTAGTCCAGAAAGACGTTCCGGTCTTCAGCGAGTGGGTCGCGACCCTTGATGGCTACGTAAACGCGCAGATTCAGCCTCAGGTGACAGGATACATCATCCGCCAAACGTACAAAGAAGGCTCGTTTGTGCACAAGGGGCAGATTCTTTTTCACATCGATCCGCGGCCTTTCCAGGCTGCGCTCGACCAGGCGAACGCTCAGGCGGCGCAGGCTCAGGCACAACTCGTCAAGACCGCAATGGATGTCGACCGTGACACTCCACTCGCCAGAGAACGGGCTATAGCGCAGAGCCAACTCGACAACGACGTACAAGCGAACCGGGCGGCGAAGGCGGCGGTCAAGGCCGCCGAGGCGCAAGTGGAGCAGGCCCAGCTGAACCTCGAGTTCACGGAGGTGAAGTCGCTGGTCGATGGCATGGCCGGAATTGCTCAGGTGCAAATCGGCAATCTCGTCACTCCGACGACGGTTCTCACGTCGGTCTCACAAATAAATCCCATCAAGGCGTATTTCTCCATCAGCGAGCAGGAGTACATCCACTTCGCTGACAGGATTAATGCCGAGGCCCAAAAAGAGACTCCTTCCAACGGGCCGCCATTTGACCTGATTTTGGCTGACGGCTCCGTCTATCCGCACAAAGGGACTGGCCTGCTTGCGAATCGCCAGGTGGACGTAAGCACAGGCAGTATTCAGATCGTTTGCTCCTTTCCCAATCCGCAAAACTTCCTTCGCCCCGGCCAGTTTGGCAGGCTGCGGGCGGCGCCGGAAGTCAGGCGCGGCGCGCTGCTCGTGCCGCAAAAAGCCGTGAGCGAACTGCAGGGAAGTTACCAGGTCGCGGTCGTCGGCGCGGATAACAAGGTGAGCATCCGGGCGGTGACGGCCGGGGACCGTGTCGGGCCCATGTGGATCGTCGAAGGTGGAGTCAAACCAGGCGAACAGGTAGTCGTCGAGGGCCTGCAGAAGGTTCAAAACGGCGCCACCGTGAGAATCAAACAGCCACAGGCGAAAGGTGATTGACCCGTGTCCAAGTTTTTCATCAATCGGCCCATCGTAGCCATGGTCATCTCGATCCTGATGGTGATCGTGGGAGCAGTCACCATCGCCACGCTTCCCGTGGCTCAATTCCCCAACATCGTTCCACCCGAAGTTCAGGTGCTCGCAACCTATGTTGGGGCGGATGCCCAGACCATCGAGCAGTCGGTGGCGACGCCGGTCGAGCAGCAGATGAGCGGCGTGGACAACATGAACTACCTGTATTCGCTGAACTCCACAGCCGACGGCCTGATGCGCCTGATTGTGGACTACGACGTGAAGACCGATCCGAATACCGATCTGATGCTGACGCAGATGCGACAAACCCAGGCCGCCTCGCAACTGCCGTCCGATGTCGCGAACTACGGCGTCAGCGTGCAAAAGACCGTGACCGCTCCCCTGATGCTGGTGACTCTCTATTCGCCGAACGGCACCTACGATGCCCGTTTTCTGGCCAATTACGCGTACATCAATCTCGCTGACCAAATTAATCGTTCCTACGGCATCGGGAGTGTTCAGATTTTTGGCGCCGGCCAATATGCGATGCGCCTGTGGGTGAAGCCAGACCGGCTGGCGAAACTGGCCATCACGGTTCCCGAGATTGTTTCGGCCATTCAGGGACAAAACGCCGTCAACCCCGCGGGTCAGGTGGGCAGCGAACCGGTCCCCAAGGGGCAGCAGTTCACCTATACCGTGCGGGCTCAGGGCCGGATGACATCTCCCGAAGAGTTCGGAAATATCGTCGTGCGCGAATCGCCAACGGGGGCCATCGTCCGCGTCAAGGACGTCGCGCGCGTGGAGCTCGGCGCGCAGAGCTACAACATGGTGAGCCGCCTCGACGGCAAAGCCGCGGCCATCGTTGCGGCGTACCAGTTGCCCGGCTCCAACGCAGTCCAGGCGGCCAACGAGATCAGGAAGCTCATGGCCGACCTGAAGACCCGGCTGCCTCAGGACATGGAATACGCCATCTCCCTGGATACGACGGAGGCCGTGAGCGCCGGCATGAAGGAAATCGTACTCACGCTGGTCATCGCCATCGTCCTGGTTCTCATCGTCGTTTTCGTCTTTCTGCAAGGCTGGCGCGCGACGCTGATTCCGCTGCTTGCTGTGCCCGTTTCCCTTGTCGGCACGTTCATGTTTTTTCCCCTGTTTGGATTCTCGATCAACACGCTTTCGCTGTTCGGATTGGTGCTGGCTATCGGACTGGTGGTGGACGATGCCATCGTCGTTGTCGAAGCGGTGGAGCGACATATTGACGAGGGTCTCACGCCAAAAGCCGCCGCACTGAAAGCAATGGAGGAGATCTCCGGTCCGGTCATTGGCATCGCGCTGGTTCTTTCCGCCGTATTCATTCCGACCGCCTTCATCCCCGGGATCACCGGACGTCTCTACCAGCAATTTGCCGTGACCATCGCATTGTCCGTTATTTTGTCCGCATTCAACGCGCTGACGCTGAGCCCGGCGCTGGCCGCGTTGCTGCTGCGCCCAAAGACCTCTTCTCGCGGGCCGCTCGCGGCATTTTTCAGATGGTTCAATCGTGTCTTCGCGAATGCCACGGAATGGTATGTCCGGGTTTGCGGCTTCCTGATTCGCAAGAGCGCAATCCCGCTCCTTCTACTGGCAGCCTTCGCGGTTGCCGCCGCCTGGTTCGGGGGCAAAGTCCCTTCCAGTTTTCTTCCGGACGAGGACCAGGGCTACGTCTACGTCAACGTTCAGCTTCCAACTGCCGCGTCTCTTCAGCGCACCGACGATGTGGCCGCGAAAATCGAAAACATTCTGGCCCACACACCCGGTGTTGAGCATACGACCAGCGTCGTTGGATTCAGCCTGCTCAGCTTTGTGCGCACCAGCTACAACGCCTTCTTCTTCGTGACGCTGAAGCCCTGGGACGAGCGGAAATCGCGCGCGGAGCAACTCCAGGCCATCAAGCAACGAATCAATGCGGATCTGTCGTCGCTGCCGGAAGGGATCGCCTTCTCCTTCTCTCCGCCAGCCATTCCTGGCGTTGGAACGTCTGGCGGATTCACGTTCGTACTGGAGGACCGGGCCGGCAAGGACCTCGAGTTTCTGTCGTCGAATCTCCAGACCTTTCTCACCGAGGCGCGGAAACGCCCTGAACTTGCGGGACTCAGCACCACTTCTCTTTCGAGCGTGCCGCAGCTGTACGCGGACGTGGATCGGGAAAAAGTCATGAAGCAGGGTGCCTCCGTCAGGGACGTGTACCAAACGCTGCAGGCCTTCATGGGCGGCTACTTCATCAACTACTTCAACCGATTCGGCCGGCAATGGCAGGTCTACATCGAAGCGGAAGGCGACTATCGCACCCAGGCGGAAAATGTTGGCCAGTTCTACGTTCGCAATGACAAAGGCGGAATGGTTCCTCTGTCGTCGATGACACGCTTCGAGTCGCGCGACGGACCGGAATTCACCATGCGCTTTAACGAGTATCGCGCTGCCCAAATCAATGGAGCCGCCGCTCCCGGGTATAGTGCGGACCAGGCCATGGCCGCCCTCGAAGATGTTTTCCGGAAGACGATGCCGCACGAGATGGGCTTCGACTACCTCGGCATGTCCTTTCAGGAAAAGAAAGCCCAGGAAGGAATTCCGCCAGCCGCGATTTTCGGGTTCTCTCTTCTGTTCGTCTTTCTGATCCTCTCGGCACTCTATGAAAGCTGGTCTCTCCCCTTCAGCGTGCTCTTGAGTACTCCCGTCGCGATTTTTGGAGCGTTTGCCGTTTTGTGGCTGAGGCGGACAGTTCTATCCGCTTTCCTGCCAACGTACATGGTGCAGATCGAAAGCGACGTCTACTCGCAAATCGGTCTCGTGATGTTGATCGGCCTGGCCGCGAAAAACGCAATCCTGATTGTGGAGTTCGCGAAAGAACAATATGAGCACGGCAAATCCTTGCCGGATGCGGCCCTGGCGGGAGCGCGCCTGCGGCTTCGCCCAATCTTAATGACCTCCTTCGCCTTCATCCTGGGTGCAGTCCCGCTGTGGACTGCTACCGGCGCTGGAGCCGTGGCACGCCAGATCATGGGTACAGCGGTCATCGGCGGGATGTTGTCTGCGAGCCTCCTCGGTATTTTCTTCATCCCTGCCGTCTTCTACCTCGTCGAGAAGTGGTCCGGCGCAGGCAAGAGGAGCGAACCGTTGGCTGCTCCGAAAATCGCACCAGCGGAGGGTGATTGACATGAAACTTCGCATTCTTTTGCTGAGCGTCGCCGCCCTTCTGACTACCGGCTGCACTCTGGGTCCGAGATATAAAAGACCTACTGTCGCGGTGCCTGGTTCATACCGCGGGGAGGCTCCCGAACAGGGAGCGCAACCGCAGAACACGGCATCAACGATAGTCCCGCTTGGGGAGGAAAAGTGGTGGGACATATTTCAGGATGAACAGCTTCGCACGCTGATCCGCACTGCACTAAAACAGAATTACGACTTGCGTATAGCGGCGTCTCGGGTTCTCGAAGCTCGGGCGCAGCTCGGGATCACACGCGCCGATCAATTTCCAACGCTGAGTGGCGGTGGGGCGATTGCCGATGTCCGTTCGCCTCAATCTAAGTTGGTTCCAGAATTTGAAACCAGCACAGGTCAAGCCAATGTTTCGGCCTTTTGGGAGCTTGATTTCTGGGGTCAGTTTCGCCGCGCCACGGAAGCCGCGCGAGCCAATCTGCTCGCGAGTGAATGGGCCCGTCGTGAAGTTGTTTCGACTCTCGTGGCGAATGTAGCCAGCGCATATTTCCAACTACGAGCGCTGGATCTGCAGCTCGAGATTTCAAAGCGTACGCTCGATTCGCGGCGGGAATCGCTGCGGCTGACGCGCATGCTCGCAGACGGCGGTGCGACTTCTCTGCTGGACGTTCGCCAGGCGGAGCAGTTGGTTTTCACGGCGAGCGCGGAGATTCCAGTCCTCGAACAACAGATCGCGCAACAGGAAAACTTTCTCAGCATTCTGCTCGGTCAGAATCCCGGTGATGTCCCCCGAGGCCAGACTCTTACCGAACAACGTCAACCCCCCGAAGTTCCCTCCGGGCTTCCCTCGGCTTTGCTTGAGCGCCGCCCTGACATTCGACAGGCAGAAGAACAGTTGATCGCGGCGAATGCCCAGATCGGAGTTGCGCGCGCCGCTTATTTTCCGGCGATTTCGCTCAGTGCCACCAGTGGATTTCAAAGTTCTGCCTTGAGCAATTTGTTCACCGGGCCCGCGGGAGCCTGGAGCTTCGGCGCATCGCTGGCACAACCAATCTTTACGGGGGGCAGGCTCCGCTCTGGAGTTCGTTTGGCAGAGGCCCGGGAGCAAACGGCGCTGCTAGGTTACCAACAATCCATTCAGGGAGCATTTCGCAGTGTCTCCGACGCGCTAGTGGCGTACCGCAAAACGCGCGAATTCCGCGTTCAGGAAGAACTTCTGTTCGAGTCCGCGCAGGACGCCGCGCGTCTCTCGCACATGCGTTACACGGGCGGTGTGACGGGCTACCTGGAAGTCTTGACGAACGAAACCAACGCTTTCGCGGCCGAGCTTGCCCTGGTGCAAGCGCGCCAGAACGAATTGTTGGCGCTCGTGCAGTTGTACGAGGCACTCGGAGGAGGGTGGCAGCAGTGAGGTTATCAAGCCGCGCGAGCGAGGTTATTAGATGAAACGACGTGGAGACAGTTCAACCAGCACTATCGAAATAGCAGTGGATCACAGTGGCGCAGACACCGTCGTCCGATTGAAGGGCCGGGTTGACGTGGATTCCTCACCGGACGTTCGGGATCGCTTGCGGGCCATCCTATCGAGCGATCCGCTCCCGCACGCGGTCATCATGGACTTATCTGACCTCACGTCCATCGAAGCTTCCGGGATTGCGACCTTGATCGAGGCTCTCAAAGTGGCAAGGCATCGCGAGATCCGATTCCGTCTGCAGGGGCACGGTTCTGTGTTCCAGTTGTTCGAGTCTGCTGGGTTGCTCGCACTGTTCGACAAAAGTTCGGGCGGAAATGGAGCGTCTTGATGGCGAACCTTCTCGAAACCGTTGGCGAAAGAACAATCGAACACCTCGACTATGTCGGAAGTCTGAATATTCAGTGGTGGGCCACAGTGCGGGCAATGGCGCAGGCGCTTCCTTTTGTGGGGAACCGTTATCGCTGGAAGGCTGCTGTAAGGCAGATGCTGGAAATCGGCGTCGATGCCATCCCGATGGTTTCTTTGATGGCCGTTTGCACCGGATTCATCTTTGCCATGCAAGGCGCGTCCGAACTGCGCCGTTTTGGAGCGCTCCGCTACGTCGTTGATCTGGTCGCGGTCGGCTTCACGCGCGAGCTTGGACCGCTGATGACGGCGATTGCGGTAAGTGGACGATCCGGCTCCGCCTTCGCGGCAGAGATTGGGACTATGAAAGTAACCGAGGAACTCGACTCTCTTCGGGTCATGGCTCTTGAGCCGCTTGAGTTTGTTCTCGCGCCAAAGTATCTGGCAGCTTTGATTTCGGTTCCTTGCTTAAGTGTCGTTTCAAATCTTTGCGGGATCTTGGCCGGCGGATTATTCATGTTTTTCAGCATTCACCTGACACCCGTGTTGTATCTCCACTATGTGTTTGAGGCAATCGCGTTGCGCGACGTGGTCATGGGGATGATCAAGAGCCTGGTTTTCGGAACCATCATTGCCCAGGTCGGCTGTCTTGAAGGCTTTCGCGTCCACGGAGGCCCTGATTCAGTCGGTCGCTCGACTACCAGCGCTGTCGTTAAGTCGACTTTCCTGGTCATCGTTGCGGACGCGATTTTCACAGCGCTCTTTTACCTCACGGCAAAGCAATGACACCCATTATTTCCGTCCGCGATCTTGTGGTTGAGTACGACGACCGGGAAGTGCTCAATGGACTCAATCTCGACATTGAGCATGGAGAAACCATGGTGTTGTTGGGCGGCAGCGGCTGCGGAAAGAGCACCTTGTTGCGCCACATCATCGGGTTGGAGAAGCCAAAGTCCGGCAGCGTCTTCGTGAAAGGAGTTGACATTGTGCGTTGTTCAAAGCCCGAGCTGAAGAAGATACGCCGGTCGATCGGAGTCGCCTTCCAAAGCGCGGCGTTGTTCAACTCGTTGAACATTGAAGATAACGTCGCTCTACCTTTGCGGGAACATACGCGTCTTGCGCCTTCCATCATTGAACTCATGGTTTGGATGAAGTTGGCCGCAGTCGGTCTTGCGGACCGGGGCAAGTTGCTTCCTCAGGAGCTTTCCGGAGGAATGAAGAAGCGTGCCGCAGTCGCGCGCGCGATCGCGCTGGGTCCTGAAATCCTCGTCCTCGATGAACCATCGGCGGGGCTTGACCCAATTGTTGCCGCCGAACTCGATGAATTAATTCTGCTGCTCAAGCACACCTTCCACATGACCGTCATTGTTGTTACCCACGAACTGCCCAGTGCATTTCTTATCGCCGACCGCATCGCCATGCTTTATCAGGGTTCCTTCAGCTCGATCGGCACAAAAGAAGAAATCAAGGCAAGCCAGAATCCACGGGTTCGCCAGTTTCTTGACCGCGTACCCGAAGACATTACCAGAGCACCGGTCACCGAGCACTTCGCGAAATATTTGAACTCACCGGAGGGATATCAATGAGCACAGAAGCCAAAGTCGGAGCCTTTGTCTTGGCATCCTTTTCGGTCCTCGCATTCACCGTCATCCACCTGCTCAACGCGCAGCTAAGCGGACATAGCGCCCCCTACCGCACTTATCTTCACTACGCGGGCGGGCTCGAGTCGGGTGCCCAGGTTCTATTCGGCGGAATCAACGTAGGAAGAGTCACGGCAGTGCGGCCCGCCGCCTCGGACCCTACCAAGATCGAGATCCTGCTGGACGTGAAGGAAGACACTCCACTGAACGAAAAGTCTATGGCCAAGCTGGGATTCGTCAGCGTCATGAGTGGCGCTGCACTATCCGTCACAACGGGAAGCAACGATGCTCGGCGGCTTTCGCCAGGTTCCGTTATTCCGTCGCAGGAGGCAGCCAGCCTGGATGCGATAACCGACAAAATGGCGGTCGTCGCCGATAACGCCAACGGATTGATCACGCAGGTGCGGGGAGAACTGGGAGGAATCAGCGGGGATGCGCGGACGTTGCTGGCAAATCTGAACACTGTTACCGGCAAAGCCAATCAGCAGAAGATCCAAGCCGCTCTGGATAATGTCAACACGATACTCGCGACCGAGCGGCCCAAGATCGACCGTCTCACCGATCAGTTGAATGCAGTGAGTCAGCATGCTGACGAAGCGATTCAAAACGTGAACGGTACGGTCAGCGATGTGCGCCAGCCAATCCGCGAAGACCTGGCTCAACTGCAGAGCACTTTGCTTCAAACGAAGCAATTGCTGGCTGAGATGCAAGTGCTCGTACGGGCGAATGATTACAAAATTGATGACACGATCGACAATCTGCGGATGGCAACGGAAAACCTGGGCCAGCTGACCGAGTCGGTGAAACAACAGCCGTGGAGCCTCATTCGGATCAAACAACCGGAAGACCGGAAGTTGCCCAAATGAACTATTCGGATTGAGGAATAAGCACCTTTACGCAGCGGCGGAGGCTAAATATGAAGCGAATTCACATCACGACAGTACTTGCACTTTTCAGTCTGATCATCCTGGCCGGGTGTTCAGGCAAGATGCGCCACCCGAGTTACTACACGCTCACTCTTCCGGCCCCACCTGATCCGCCAGCGGCTGAAAACGCCAAGGCAACAGTGGCGATTCGTGAGTTCAGCGCGCCAGCCTACCTTCGCCGTGGGGCGATAGTGTTTAAGACGTCGCCGGAATCGGTCGGTTTCTATGCATACCACCGCTGGGCTGTTGATCCATGCGAGTTTGTGACCGACTCGATTAGGGATCGCCTTAGTGCTACGGGACTCTTCGCACACGTAAAGCGTTATGACGGTCGACCTGACGCCGATTACCTCGTGAGCGGACGATTGGAAAAGCTCGAGGAAATTGACTACGAAGGTGGCGTCAAGGTTGTGGTGTCGATCTCCGCCCAGATGATCAGGATTGATACCGGCGCGACTGTATGGACTAAGGCTGTTTCGAAAGTCGGGAACGTCGACAAGAGAGATGTACCTGCCGTGGTGTCAGCCATGAGCAACACGATGGATCTTGCCATGCAGGAATTGCTCACGCCGGTGCCCGTTGAGATATCTCGTTCCGAGGTCTTTAAGCGGAACTAGCACAGAGTTCGCAACCACGATTTCGCTGCACGAAGACGTTACGCAGCACTGAATTCAAATCTATAAGGAGAAGCCGCGATGCCAACTATGACCGAGAAAGACACAATTAAAGCCCTTACAACGCACTACATCGATGGCGCATTCGTCGAGTCCCATGGCCGAGAGGTCATGGACATCATCAAACCAACCACCGGGAGAGTCATCGCTCGCGTCACGCTCGGAGACGAAGAGGACACGCGGCGGGCCATCGCCGCGGCCAAACTCACATTCGTAAGTTTCGGACGCACAACGAAAGAAGAACGCTTGCGTAACTTGCATCAACTGCACCAGGCTGTTTCGGCCCGAGTCGATGATCTAACCGCCGTCATGATCGAGGAATACGGCGGCGTAGCTAGGTTTGCCCGGCTTATTGTCGAGTCAGGCGTCAACGCTTTCGCCGCGGCGGAGAAGGCTCTTCAAGAGCTCCCGTTGAAAGAAAGCTGGGGCAAGACGACGGTCACGATGGAGCCAGTCGGAGTTGCTGGCCTAATTACAGCATGGAACGCGAACGCTCTGTTCATTTGCCTGAAGCTTGCATCGGCTATCGCGGCTGGTTGTACGGTCGTGCTCAAACCCAGCGAAATGAGCTCGCTGCAAACCCGTGCAATGGTTGAGGCTGTGAACGAGGCCGGACTACCAAACGGTGTCTTCAATGTGGTGACAGGTCTCGGCACCGTTGTCGGCGCTGAGATGGTGCGCAATCCGGATGTGGCGAAGATATCGTTCACGGGTTCGGTTGCTGTCGGAGAACAGATCATGCGCGACGGCGCCGCGACGATGAAGCGGGTCACGCTCGAACTCGGTGGAAAGTCCCCCACAATCCTGCTCGACGACGCCGCGCTCGACAAGGCCATCCCGACGGCTCTTATCTTGGCCTTTTTGAACAGCGGTCAAGCTTGCGCAGCCGGAACGCGGCTCCTCGTGCCCAAGAGTCGGCTCGACGAGGTGAAGCGGGCCATACGGGATGAGATGCGTAACTACACGGTCGGCGATCCCGCGGATCCCAATATTATGGTTGGACCGATGGTGTCGCAAAAACAGTACGAGCGCATCGAATCCTACATTCGCAAAGGCATTGAAGAAGGTGCGGAGGTGCTGGTCGGTGGAGAAGGCCATCCGAAGGGTCTTGAAGCGGGCTTCTTCGTGAAACCCACGGTGTTTGTCAATGTGAAGAACGACATGACGATTGCCCAGGAAGAAATTTTCGGCCCCGTGCTCAGCGTGATTGCTTACGACTCCGAGGATGAAGCGATCCGCATTGCCAACGACTCCAAATATGGTCTCCACTCTGCTGTCCTGGGGACAGACCTCGATCGCGCACGGCGCGTGGCCTCTCAGCTGCGAGCCGGTCGCGTCGTGATCAATACAATGACCGACGATCCCCAGGCACCCTGGGGCGGATTTAAGTACTCCGGCGTCGGCCGCGAATATGGCAAATACGGAATTGAGGCGTTTCTTGAGCCAAAAGCGATTCTTGAGTAATCGCTCTTGCTGAATGAAATAGAGGACGAATTCATGAGCAAACACGTCAGCATCTCCCCAAATGAAGCCGCGGACCGACTCGCCATCCGCGAACTGGTTGAGGCCTATGCACACTGCGCTGATCGTCGCGATGCGAAAGGTCAGATGGCTCTTTTTACCGCAGATACGCACTTCGTGGTCTACATGAACGCAAAGGATCCCAATCCATCGCTGGAACTGCACTCGCGCGAGCAACTTGCTCCGGTGTTTGCCGATCTGAACAAGTACGCTGCCACCATCCACTTTCTTGGACAGACGACGATCCTCACGCTGACCAGCAATCGAGGCACAGGGGAAACCTATTGCATACCCCATCACCTCACTATCGAAGGTAAAAAGCGACAGTTGATGATTGCTGCGCTCCGCTACTACGACACATTTGTGAAGGTAGACGGTGAATGGCTATTTGCGGAGCGCCTGCTTTACGTTGACTGGATCGAGGAGCGCGTTCTGGCATGACAGCGATCCGAATATCGCGAGCGAGGAAACATGAATTACAAAAACATTACGGTCGCCGGGCTAATCCCAGTTTTACAAGCCCACACTTCCTGCGAAATTGATGGATATGTAATCAACGGCAGCCAAAAGCGTCTCGTCATCGTGGGCGAGTGCGCGTTGTTGAGGTTTTCTCATTGAATGCGAAACTTCAATCGCGACCGGACTTGCTGCTCCTCCTGTCCTTGTTCGTGGCGATTCTGTTGACTCCGGTGTTGAATCAGAATAATTGGAGGCGACTGATGCTCGTGGCCGTCACCTTCATACCCATTGTCTTATCCATTGTCCGGTTGTCGCAGATCAAAAGATGGGTGTGGCCGTCGGTTCTGTTGGCATTGGGCAATGCGGTTTTTGTGGTGGCGGGCAATACGTTCCCAAGCCCGACGCTGACCGGAATTCGATGGGCATTTCTCGCTGCCTTCTTCGG
>Ga0307478_10002048_pt1 | contig 16511 bp, 12 predicted proteins | sample atmos_gasesECM4C_2_FD_203713 | JGI IMG/M metagenome (GOLD analysis project Ga0307478, IMG submission 203713) | Hardwood forest soil microbial communities from Morgan-Monroe State Forest, Indiana, United States - atmos_gasesECM4C_05 | ecosystem: Environmental > Terrestrial > Soil > Temperate...
TCCTGCTGCGAAATGTGAACATCCTCGCGCTTGACCGTGATCTGATTGGGCTGCGGCATATAGCGGTCGAAGATTTCCTTGGCTACCGGCACCAGCCCCGGATGCGCCACCCACGTACCATCGTGACCTGCCTGCACTTCACGCAACTTATCCTGGCGCACCTTGTCGAGTGCCTTCTGGTTGGCTTCAGGGTCGCTCTTGATCGGGATCTGCGCCGCCATGCCGCCCATTGCGTGAATGCCGCGGCGATGACAGGTTTGAATGAGTAGATCCACGTAAGCCTTGAGAAAATCACGGTCCATCGTGACCTGCGCGCGATTGGGCAGCAGGAAATCCGGCCGATTGCGGAACTTCTTGATGAAACTGAAAATGTAATCCCAACGCCCGCAATTGAGCCCCGCCGAGTGCTCGCGCAGTTCGTAAAGAATCTCGTCCATCTCGAACGCGGCGAGAATCGTCTCGATCAAAACCGTCGCGCGGATCGTGCCTCGAGGAATCTTGAGATAATCCTGCGCAAAGAGAAACACGTCGTTCCACAGCCGCGCTTCCTCATGGCTCTCGAGCTTAGGCAGATAAAAGAACGGACCACTGCCCTTCTCGATCAGCTTTCGGGCGTTCTGGAAAAAATAAAGGCCAAAATCGAATAGAGACCCGGAAATAGGCTTGGCGTCGACGAGTACATGTTTTTCGACCAGATGCCAGCCGCGCGGCCGCACCATCAACGTAGCGACGTGCTCATTCAGCCGGTATTGCTTGCCTTCCGAGCTGCTGAACGTGATCGTGCCATTGATTGTGTCGCGGAGGTTGATCTGACCTTCTACATTGTTCTGCCATGTGGGCGCGTTGGAATCCTCGAAATCCGCCATGAAAACGCTGGCGCCGGAGTTGAGCGCGTTGATAATCATCTTGCGGTCAACGGGTCCGGTGATCTCGACGCGGCGGTCCTCGAGATCCTTCGGGATGGGGGCGACCGTCCAACCACCTTGCCGCACACCGGCCGTTTCGGGCAGAAAATCCGGAAGCTTACCCGAATCGAGTTCCGCCTGCCGCAACTGCCGCCGTTCGAGCAACTGCACGCGGCGAGCCTCAAATTGCAGCGAAAGCTGCGCCAGAAATTCGAGCGCCTCCGGGGTCAGGATCTCTCGGTAGCCGGCGCCAACCGAGCCGGCGATTTCCAGCTTGCTGCGAACCGACGGCGTGGCCATCTCAGTTCCGACCGCAGAATCCCGGGTTGCTGCACATTCCACTTGGGCACGTCGGCGCCGGCCCAGCCTGCTCTGTTGAACCGTTGGCGTGCGCGGCGAAGGTAGAAAATTCTTGCGTGAGATGCACCTTCCCGCAAGAGGGGCAGTGCAGCTCCGCGGCCTCGGAAGAGCGCCGCAGCAGCTTCTCAAATTTGGTTCCGCAGTCCTGACATTTATATTCATAGATCGGCATAGGCTTTCCTGCATTTTCTCAATTCCGGAGCGCAGGAACAACCACCCAATTCGATTTTCTCGGCGTCTCTGCGGTGAGCTTGTTGTTCCGTTTTTGAATCACGTCGCCAGCAGTGGCCAACGTCGCTACCTCTCCAGCTCCCCCGCGATTTCCTCGATCACCCGCGCCTCGTTCTCCAATACCTGCCCCGCGCGCGCAATCTGTTCGTCGGCTTGCTTCCACTTCTTCTGATCGATGGCCTCGCGCGCGCCGGGAATCGTCTTCACGCCGTAGCCCGTGTACATTCCGGGCGCGTAAATCTGGTGCTGAAACCACGGTCGTCCGGGTAACCCGTCGGGCAATGTCAGAGCCCGCTCCGCCTGCGCCAGTTTCTGGTTGACCGCCGCCAGGGATTTGACTCCCAGCGCCGTTTTCCGCGCGGCGCTGTCGTAGTGTTCCGAGCTGTGCCGTAGCTTCTCCAACCCGTTGCGCAGCGGAGCGAAGTTCAGGAAGGGCGGCACTTCCTCGGCCTTCGGCGCTACGAGCGTCTTCTTGGGATCGGCGATGGCAACGTAAACGCCTTCCTCGAGTTCCTTGTTGCGCTCCTTGATTTCGTCGCTCTTGGTTTTCCAGAGCTTTTCCAACTCATCGACGTATTTTCCAATCGTGTCTGTGAAATCCGTGAAATCGTACGGCAACAGGTCCGCGTCCGCCATACGCATCACCGCGAGGCCGATTGTCTGGGAGAGCGCGCGGCCATAGCGAAAATCCGTGTCGGCAAAGTGCGTGTACCAGTAGAGGTCGTCGTAGATGGAATGATAGATGCCGCCGCCGTCCTCCCCGCCGTAAGCCAGATTGAGCGAGGCGATGCCGAGATGATCCAGGAACACCGTGTAGTCCGAGCCGGAGCCCAGAGCACCTATCCGCAGGTCGTCGCGTTTGCGCACCTGTTCACGATCGTCGGCGGACGCGTCTGCGATCAAATGGAGACGCAGGCGCTTCCACGCCGGGTAGTCTTTCTCCGGATCATCCACATCCTTGGCGACCCCGTTCATGAACTTTTCGAGCGAATGCGATCCTTCCATTTGCAGGTACCCGCGGCCATTGCCGTCCGAGTTGATATAGACAGCGGCGTGCTGGCGAAGTTCCTCGGCGTGCTGTTCGGCCCACTCTGTCGAGCCCAGCAGCCCTTCCTCCTCGCCATCCCAAACGCAGTAAATGATCGTCCGCTTCGGCTGCCAGCCCTGCTTCAGCAATTCCGCCAGGCCGCGCGCCTCTTCCATTTCCGCGACCGTTCCGGATACCGGATCTTCCGCGCCGTTGACCCAGGCATCATGATGATTGCCGCGCACCACCCAAACATCGGGTTCCCCTGAACCGGGAATCCGGGCGATGACGTCGTATAGCCGCTTGGTGTCCCAGTTCGACTTCACTTTTAGATGCACTTTGGCCGGCCCCGGACCCACGTGATAAGTCAGAGGCAGTGCGCCGCGCCAGTTCGCCGGTGCCACAGACCCCTGGAGCGCCGCCAGCAGCGGCTTTGCGTCGCCATACGAAATCGGAAGCACCGGAATTTTCGTGATCGTCTTCGCTTCGCTGAGCGGCAGGCGTTTGGCGCCTTCACTCGCGCCGACGCCGGGCGTCAGCGGATCACCGGGATAAAGCGGCATGTCCATCACGCTGCCGCGCTGCACGCCGTCAGCCGAGCGCCATGCGCCTGCCGGAAATACGTCGCCTTGAAAGTAGCCGTCCTCATGCGGATCGGAGTAGATGATACAACCCACCGCTCCATGTTCGGCCGCCACTTTGGGTTTGATGCCGCGCCAGGAGCCGCCGTACCGCGCGATGACAATGGCGCCTTTTACGGAAACGCCGAGACGATCGAGCTGCTCATAATCGTCTGGGACGCCGTAGTTCACGTAAACAAGCGGCGCGCTGACGTCGCCATCGATGGAGTAGGCGTTGTATGTCGGAAGCTGCTCGCCCTGCTGGTTGGATGTCGAATCGACGGCGACCGCCGGCTCTTCCAGCTTGGCCGTGAAATGCGTGGGCTCAATCAGTTCGACCGCCCGCTCCTTCGGAGAGGGAAACAGAACATCGAAGTTTTCAATCTTCGCGTCCAAACCCCACTCTTTGAACTTGCCCAGGAGCCACTCCGCATTGTCTTTGTCGTAGGGCGATCCCACGTGGTGCGGCCGTGCCGCCAGACGCCGCATATTCTCGCGCAACCGGTCCGTATTAGGCACGGCTTTGAACTTCGACTCCCACGCGCGCTCCGACGTTGCGGAATCGCTTGTGAAGCCCTGCAACTCGGGCGGATCGGCGGCCGGGATGAGAGACGAGAGAAGGGTAAGGCACAAGAATACTCGCGTAGGCGTTGTCATTTCGGTCCGAAACAGTCGAGTGTATCGCAGCCGGGTGGGGCCTCGCTTCTAATCCAGCCTTCGCCCATCGAACGAATCGAGCCCGCCGCGGTCTGAGCAGATCTGGAGTATCCGGACTTCCAGGCGTGCGAACTCGCCCCCGGCTTCACGCCAATACCGGCGAATGTCCCAACCAGCGGCGCGAAACACACTCCGGTGTTGCTGCCATAGCAGCCACGCCGTACCGCGAAACAGAATCGTATGCCCGAGCCCACGGACCACTCGAGCTCTCTTACCAATCGGGCGGCGAACCAGCCCGAGCGTCGTGGCCTGGAAACGCAGGTGGGTCGCTTCATCGCAAAGGATGCGTATGCAGATCGCCCGGAGCCGTTGCGAGCGCGTTGCGTCGCGAAGCGCCTGATAGAAGGGGATCGCAAGCACTTCCGCCGTCACCAGGACCGTGGCGCACAGCTCCAGGCCCGCCAACTTCCGCAGCCGGCGAAAAACCGCGTCGAGCCAGTGGTTCGTTAGCCGGGGAATCCGCTCGCGGTCGAGGAAGCGTCCGAGAATGGTGCTATGCTCCTGCTCCTCGGCGATGAACAATTTCAACGCCGGCAGAAACCAGGAATCGGTCGCGAGCGCCGGGTGCGACGATGCCCGCCGCACCAGACCCCGGCCCCGCGCCCACTCGCCCAACTGAAACTGCTGCACGGATCGAGCTACAAGACGGCGCTCGGCGGCGCTCAGTCTATCGCAGTCGTCCCACGAAAAGGCGCATGCGGCCGCCCGCTGCGCTAGAAAATGGCGATACCAAACTTCATAGGGAGAAGCGGCCGAAGCCGGTGACAGCAAGGGTGGGCAAATCATCGCTCAATTATAAAGTACTTTTAACTATAAAGTAAAGCCCTTTGCTCATAGGACCCGTTACGCCATCACGATCCTTTACGTCCCCCGCCGCAGGTAATGGTCCGTCCCGTCTAACCAGTCCGGACGAATTGGGCTGAAAATGTCGAGATCGACCGTGTCCTCTAGCGCCACGGCCCGGTGCGGAACGTTTGACGGAATATGCAGCACTTCGCCCTTCCGCACCACCACCGTCCGCCCTTCCAGCTCAAATTCCAGCGCGCCCTCCATGATGTATGTGAGCTGCTCGCTCTCGTGATGGTGTTCCGGCACCACGCCTCCCTTGGCGATGAATACCTGCGCCACCATGGCCTTCTCGCCCGCGATTACCTTGCGCTTGATTGTGGGATTCATCACCTCGGTTTTGACTTCGTCCCAGGAAAATAGCCGCATCGCCCTCCGCTCCGGTCTGCCATTCTACCGAGGATCTTCGGAGGCGCGTCGGTTCGCAGCTAACATTCCCTCTCCTGCGGTAAAATAGAGGAGGATTCCCGCCCCAAGAGATTACCTGCATGATTGACGCTGTCCTGGCCAAGGTTTTTGGCACTAAAACCGAGCGCGAGATCAAGGCGCTCCAGCCAACCATTGCGGCCATCAATGAACTCGAGCCCGCGATGCGCGAGCTCTCCGACATCGATCTCAAGGCCAAGACCATCGAGTTCAAAGAGCGCATCGCCCAGGGCGCCACCATCGACGACCTGCTCATCGAGGCCTTCGCCGTCGTCCGCGAAGCCGGCCGCCGATTCCTCAACATGCGGCACTTCGACGTCCAGTTGATCGGTGGCATCGTCCTGCACAAGGGCAGAATCGCCGAAATGAAGACCGGCGAAGGAAAAACGCTTGTCGCGACCGCGCCCGTCTATCTGAACGCGCTCGCCGGCACTGGCGTCCACGTCATCACCGTCAACGACTACCTGGCTCACCGCGACTCCGAGTGGATGGGCCGCATCTACAAAGGCCTCGGCATGTCGGTCGGTGTGATCGTTCACGACCTCGATGACCAGGAACGCAAGGACAACTACCTCTGCGACATCAGCTACGGCACCAATAACGAATTCGGCTTCGACTACCTGCGCGACAACATGAAGTTTCGCATCGACGACTGCGTACAGCGCGGCCACCACTACGCCATCGTCGATGAAGTCGACTCCATCCTCATCGATGAAGCCCGTACCCCTCTGATCATTTCCGGGCCCAGCGAGGAATCCACCGACAAGTATTACAAGGTCAATCGCATCATCCCTAAACTGGTTCGCGGCGAGGTCATCGAAGGTAAGGAGCCCGGCGAAAAGTACACCACCGGCGATTTCACTGTCGATGAAAAGCATCGCGCCGTCGGGCTTACCGAAGAAGGCGTTACCAAAGTCGAAAAGCTGCTGGGTTTGCCCAATCTCTACGATCCCGCCAACATCGAGTACAACCACCACGTGCAGCAGGCGCTCAAAGCACACGTGCTGTTCCTTCGCGACAAAGATTACGTGGTCAAAGATGGTGAGGTGATCATCGTCGACGAATTCACCGGCCGCCTTATGTCCGGCCGCCGCTGGTCCGATGGCTTGCACCAGGCCGTGGAAGCCAAGGAAAACGTCAAGATTGAGCGCGAAAACCAGACCCTCGCCACCATCACCTTTCAGAACTACTTCCGCATGTACAAGAAGCTCGCCGGCATGACCGGCACTGCCGAAACCGAAGCCGCCGAGTTCCAGAAAACCTACAACCTCGATGTCACGGTCGTACCCACCAACCGGCAAATGATCCGCATCGAGAATGCCGACGTCGTTTACCGTACCGAAGAGGAAAAGTTCCGCAACGCCGCCAAAGAGATCAAAACTCTCACCGAAAAAGGCCAGCCCGTGCTCGTCGGCACTATCTCGGTCGAGAAATCGGAAAAACTCTCCGCGCTGCTCAAGCGCAATGGCGTCAAGCACGAAGTCCTGAACGCCAAGCATCACGAGCGCGAAGCGCACATCGTGGCGCAAGCAGGCCGCAAAGGCGCTGTTACCGTATCCACCAACATGGCCGGCCGCGGTACCGATATTCTGCTCGGCGGTAATGCCGAGTTCATGGCCAAAGAGATACTTCGGAAGCAGGGCCGCGATCCCGATGCCCTGCAAATCAGCGCCGTCGGCACCGCGGAACGCGCCGAATGGGACGCCGCGCTCGAGAAGTGCAAGCAGGAGACCGACGCCGAGCACGATGAGGTCGTCTCGCTAGGCGGTCTTCACATTCTCGGCACGGAGCGCCATGAATCCCGCCGCATCGACAATCAGCTCCGCGGTCGCGCCGGCCGTCAGGGTGACCCCGGCAGTTCCCGCTTCTATCTCTCGCTCCAGGACGATCTGCTCCGCATCTTCGGTGGCGAGCGCATGCAGAATCTCATGCTCCGCCTGGGCATGGAAGAGGACGTGCCCATCGAGTCGAAACTTATCACCAAGCGCATCGCCGCCGCGCAAAAGGCCGTCGAGGTCCAGAACTTCGAGTCCCGCAAGCACCTGCTCGAATACGACGATGTCATGAACAAGCAGCGGCAGGCCGTCTACGGCATGCGCCGCCAGCTTCTCGAAGGTGTCGACCAGAAAGAACGCGTTCTCGAAATGGTGCGCGGCGCCCTTGGCGCTTTCATCGATATCCGCTGCCACGAAGGCTCGCATCCCGATACCTGGGATCTCACCGGTCTGCGCACCGATATCCTCAGCCAGTTCGGCCACAAGATCGACATCAATGACATCGCCGGCTTGGCGCGCGAGGCCGTCGAGGAAGTCGTCTTCGAGCAGCTCGCGCAAAAATACCAGCAGAAGGAAGACCTCATCGGCGCCGACCTCATGCGCCAAAGCGAGCGCTGGGTCATGCTCAAGGTCATCGACGACCAGTGGAAAGACCACCTGCTCTCGATGGACCACCTCAAGGAAGGCATCGGCCTCCGCGGTTACGGCCAGAAAGATCCGCTGGTCGAGTACAAGAAGGAATCCTTCACCCTGTTCCAGGACATGATGGACCGCATCGAGGACGAAACCGTCCGCCTGCTGTTCTTCCTGCAAATCGCGCAAGAGCCGGGTGAAGGAGGCCGGCCGCGGCTCCCTTTCAACATTGACGAAGAGGGCTTCGAAGAGACCGAAGAGAACGAAGACGAAGCATCCTCAGCCGCCGCCGAGCAGCAGCGCGTCGCCGCCCAATCCACCATCCAGGACTTCACGCGCAATATCCAGCGCAAGAAGGAAAAGGAAATGGCCGAACTGCAAATGGTTGGTGGCGACGGCTCCAGCGCCCGCAACAAGCAGGTCATCCATAACGACAAGGTCGGCCGCAACGACCCCTGCCCTTGCGGCAGCGGCAAAAAATACAAAAAGTGCCACGGGGCGTAAAGCCCGAATCACCAGATTGCTGCCGGCACCCTAAATCCATTCTCTATTGATGGCGGCCTCGCGGCGTTACGATCTACAATGCTTTTTCGGCGTGATGACAACCACCACCTGGCCTCTGTCTAGACGAGCAGGATGTGAAGGGAGATGGCGATGACGCAATCCACGATCCATGCTGTGCTGACCGGCGATATCGTTAAGTCCAGCCGCCTTCGGCCGAACCAACTGCAATCGGTGCGTGCATCGTTGATCTCCGCCGTCGAGGCGGTCAGAGGCTGGAAGCGAGGGCTGGTGAAAGGTAAGCCTGAGTTTTTTCGCGGCGACGCCTGGCAGTTGCTTCTGACAGATGCAGCCATAGCCATGCGTGTCGGCATCTTCCTTCGCGCCTCATTGCTCGCCCAAGGATTGACGGATACCCGTGTTGCGATTGGGTTGGGCGAAGTAGCACAAGTTTCTTCCAATCGGATTTCCCTGTTAACGGGACAGGCGTTCAGCCTTTCGGGCCGCGGCTTGGACAAGATGACTAAGTATTCGAGCATGACCATTGAGATTCCTCAGTCGGCAGGCCCACTGTCTGACTGGCTGCCTGTTATCGGCCTGCTGTGCGATTCCTTGATTGGCCAGTGGACAAGCCGCCAGGCTGAGATCGTCTGTGCGGCTCTCGATCCAACGGAGCCGGACCATGAAAAAGTTGCGCGAGCGTTGAGGCCCACCATCTCGAAACAAGCGGTGGCCAAGGCGCTCAGCGGTGCCAACTGGTATGCGATTCGGGAAGCCATGCGTTTGTTTGAGGAGACATCATGGGAATCGGTCTTACGGTCCAAAAACCCCCGACAACCAAAAAAGGTTGTCTCCCGTTAGACAACCGAAAAAGGTTGTCTGGCTCCAGACAACCAAAAAAGGATGTCTAAGCAAAATGGCCGCCACATTCGCTGCGCTACTCACGGCACATCTCCTCGGCGACTTCATCTTCCAAACCAGGTGGATGATCGAGCACAAGCGTCAGGTTTGGGTCCTTGCTCTTCACGTCGCGGCGGTCACGTCGGCTTCGTACGTCCTGCTCGGAACGTTTCACTGGCGTATCCTGCTCGTAATCCTGTTGACCCACTTCGCCATGGACGCCATCAAGGTGTACTATCTTTCAGATTCGCTCGCCGCATTTTTGGCCGACCAGCTTGTGCATCTTACCGTCTTGGCCGGCCTGGCCTATTGCTTTCCTGATGCAGTAAATGCCGGTTGGTGGGTCGCCGGCCTGACACCCGATCTGTCGAAATGCTATTTTGCAGCTCTCAGCTTGATCTCGGGACTCATTCTTTGCATTCCTGCCGGGGGAATTCTCATCGGCAAGTTGATCCATCCCTTTACCTGCGAGATTGGTGGCGACGGAATCCAGGGACTGGCACAGGGAGGGAAATATATCGGCTGGCTGGAGCGAATTCTCGTCATGCTACTGTTGCTGATCAATCAGCCGAACGGGATTGGTTTCCTACTTGCCGCAAAGTCCGTCCTCCGCTTCGGAGAGATCAAGGACACAAGCCAGCGCAAGATGGCTGAGTACATCATTATCGGTACGTTTCTCAGCTTCGGTTGGGCCCTTTTAATCTCCGTGCTGACCCAAAGGGCCCTGAAGTACTGGATATCGTAGAGCACCCGGGTCCCTCATATCTCCAGCCCCACCGACCGCATCAACTCAATCGCGTTGCTCTTCCGCACCACCCCCGGCCGCAATTCGTAATCGAAGCGGATCTGTCCGTCTGCGATCTGATCCTCGAAGTGGACATTCGCCGCCCGCGCGCCAAGCACATTCGCAATGTCCGCCAGCGCCAGGTCGTGCGTCGTGATCAGCCCGATGGCTCCACGTCCCACCAGGCTGCGCACCAGCGCCTCCGCGCCGATCCTCCTGTCGTGCGAATTCGTGCCATGCAGAAACTCGTCGATCAGAAATAGCACCGGGAGCGGGCCGCCGGCCAGGTCCAGAATCTGCCGCAGACGCAGGATCTCCGCGTAGAAGCGCGACACGCCGCCCTGCAAGGAATCCGAAATCCGAATCGACGCGCCCACCGCCAGTGGAGACATCCGCAGCCGCCTGGCTCGCACCGGCGCTCCGGCCTGCGCCAGCACCGCGTTGATTCCAAGTGTTCGCAGCAGCGTGCTCTTGCCGGACATGTTCGATCCGCTCACTACCAGTAGCCGCAGGTCCCCGCCTATCCGCACATCGTTGCACACCGCGCGCTCCTCAGGAAGAAACGGGTGCGCGACGCCCTCGGCCTCGAGCCACGGCGCATCCGCCGTAAATTCCGGAAACGGATCGCCCGGATGCTCGAACGCGTGGCTCGCGAGTGAACACAACGCTTCGATTTCTCCGGCGGCGGTGAGCCATCGCCGCACCGCCGCGCCGTTGTGCCGCCGCCAATGTTCTACCGCAAATGCCATGTGTGTTTTCCATAGAACAAATGGTTCCAGGAGGCGCACAAGCCAGTGATGGCTTGAATCCACCCACTCCATCAGCCGGTTCAAACGGGCGAAGCGTTTCGACGGCGGATCGCCTTCTGAATCCAGTGAGGCGCGGAGTCGGGCCAACATCGGCGACCGGAACTTTTCCCGCTCCAGCCGCACCAATACTTCAGACAGTAGTTTCAACTGATGCGCGGACTCATCCACGGCCGCCACCACGGCCTGCACCCGTTCACGCACGCTGTGTAGAAAAAAGGCGTTGATCAATAATGCAACCAGGAAGTAGTCCCGCAGCGGGACAGCGGTCGATTCGGACATCCTAAACAGCCCCAGCAGGTCCGCGCCATATCCGAGAAACGCGCAAAACCCCAGCGCTCCGACAGCACTCAGCGCGCCCGCCGCGACGCGCAGTCCACGCCCTTCGATCAGCCCCGGCGCCTCACCCCAAGCAGCTAGTGAAACCGGGTTGACACCGGTTCGCGCCTCCTCCGCCACCACCGCCAGTTCCTCGCGCAGATCGAGCCGCAGCCGCAGCTCACTCACTGCATCGTGCCGTGCGCTAACATTCGCCGGATCCGCCGGCGCTAAGAGCCATCGCGCCAAAGTATCTTCCCCAATGTGCGTGCGCGCCGTGCACAGCAGTTCGAAAAGCGAACCCTTGCCGAACAAATCCAGATCCTGCGCATACGGATGCGCAGTATCCAAATAGCGGTCGCCGGCTTCCCCTGTTCCGGCCCATGTGCCATCCAACCGCGCTAGCGCACGCACGAAATACCGTTCCGCGCACCGCCTTCGCTCTAACAAACCCAGCAAGTGCTCATGGAACACCGCCAGCGCGGCCACGAGCGCTACCGGCACGAGCACCCAAACGATCGAAATGATGTGCAGAAGCGCGATCCATAACGTTCCTGCCCCGCAGGCCGCCAGCGCTACTTTGGCGTAGCCCAAGAGCTGGTGCCGCCCCTCGCTCCGGGCGATTTCGGTCCGGCGATCCTGTAACAGTTGCGAGTAAACCTGGCGCGGATCTTGTGTCATGAGCCTTCTTCATTGTCTAAGATGAAAGGGTAACCACGATGAGGCTTTTCATTGCCCTGATTCTGCCCGCGGTCTCTTTTGCCGGTATCTGGCCCGAGAACTTCGGCGCTTTCCACCGCGCCACTACCAAGCCCATCGAAGTCTCCGACCGTCCCCTTTGGGACGAATTCGGCCTCCAGCAAGCCGAACAGGCTCAATACGAATTCCAGGCCAGGAAATTCACCGGGGCCGCCTATCGTCTACAGGACTCCACCGGCGCGCTCTCCGCATTTGACGCCGAGCGCCCCGCCGATGCCAAAACCTCCGCCCTCGGCAAACTGGCGGTCGAGTCCGACGATCGTGTGATTTTGGCCTATGGGAACTATCTCCTGACTTTTGAAGGGTATAAGCCCTCGGTCGCGGAAATCGACACCCTCGTTCAGACGATACCGAAACTGGAGCAATCACCCTTGCCGGCGCTCTCCGGCTATCTACCTGATAAGGGGCTGGTTCCGAACTCCGAGCGGTATATCACCGGTCCCATCGCCCTACAGCAGTTCGCACCCAGCATCTCGCCCTCTACGGCCGCCTTTCATCTAGGTGCTGAAGCTCAATTGGGAACTTTCCGGGTTGGCGCTGGTGATATGAAGCTGGCTATCTTTTCCTATCCGACGCCACAGATTGCCCGAGAACGGCTTGTGGATTTCCAGAGGATTTCCGGGGCGATGGCCAAGCGGGCTGGCCCACTCGTCGCCGTGGTGCTATCCCCGTCGAATGCGGACGACGCGGAAAGGCTGCTGGCCCAGATTCGTTATGCGCCGACTCTGACATTGGACGAACACGTTCCAGGCGCCCGCGACAACATTGGCAACTTGGTGGTAAATGCCTTTAGACTCACGGGGTTACTGCTGGTTTTCTGCCTCGTGGCGAGCCTGGCGTTTGGCGGATTTCGGGCAATTCTGAAACGCGCCCGGGGCGGCCGGGAGACCGAGGGCGTGATCTCGCTCCACCTCCGGGACCAGTAAAGCAAAGGTTATCTTTAGTTTAGCCCTAAAATGGCCTGGCGAAATAGGGCTGCGCAGTCTTTTTCCACAGATTCCGTGGAAATGCCGCGGACCTATAAGTTCCAGGGTTGCCAATGCTTAGAAGCCTTATTTTTCGCGGGGTTTTTTACTTGACTTGAATGCGCCGGAAAATTTAATATCCAATCACAAAGTTTTTGGCGGTTGCGAAGCCGTCGAAAATGGTTCTCCCATCGAACATCACCCTGGTAGAACAGGGGGATTGAATGCTCACCCTTCGGGGTGAGCATTTCTATTTTGGGTCCAATAGCCGTACACTGATAGCTCGGCAATCCATTGGCTAAAAAACTACAGGTAATCCCACTCGGCGGCTTGGGCGAGTTCGGGATGCACATGATGGCACTGCGCTACGGCGACGACATCATTGTGATTGATTCCGGGATGATGTTTCCCGAAGACGAGCTGCTAGGCGTTGACCTGGTGACCCCGGACCTCACCTATCTTCGTGATAACCGGGAACATGTGCGCGCGCTCCTATTGACGCACGGTCACGAGGATCATATCGGGGCGGTACCGTTTTTCCTCGCCGACCTGAACGTTCCAGTCTACGGAACGGCGTTCACGCTGGCTTTGGTAGAACGGCGGCTGGAAGAATACGATCTCCCGGAAGAGGTTGATTTACATATAGTTAAGCCGGGGCAAAAGCTCGAAATCGGGCCTTTCAAAATCGAGTTTATCCACGTGACGCACTCGATTGTCAGCGCCTTGGCGCTGGCGATCACGACGCCGGTCGGGGTGGTGATTCATACGGGCGACTTCAAAGTCGACCCGACGCCGACCGACAACGAGTTGTTTGACCTGCATACGCTGGCCGATTACGGAAAGCGCGGTGTGCTGCTGCTGATGTCGGACTCGACGAATGCCGACCGGCCGGGCTACACGGAATCGGAACGGGCGGTGCGTCCGCGCCTGGAGGACATTTTCAACCGCGCCGAGCGGCGCATCGTGGTCTCGTGCTTCAGCTCCTCGATTCACCGCATCCAGCAGATTCTCGATCTTTCCGAAGAGTTCGGGCGAAAGGTCGCCATTGTTGGGCGCAGCATGATCAGCGTTTCGGAGATTGCGCACGATCTTGGCCTGCTGACGATTCCCGACGGCGTGCTCATCCGCCCGCAGGACGCGATGAATGCCGCACCGCACAAGCTGACAATCCTGATTTCGGGCACGCAAGGCGAACCGATGTCGGCGCTATCGCGCGTGGCGGTGGACAATCACAAACACATATCGGTGGAGCGCGGCGATACGGTGGTGCTGAGCTCACGCATCATTCCCGGCAACGAGAAATTGATTTACCGCATGATCGACCATCTGGCGCGGCGCGGGGCGGATTTGCTGTACGGCAGCATGAACCCGCCGCTGCATGTATCCGGACACGCCAGCATGGAAGAGCTGCGGCTGGTGCTGAACCTGGTGCGGCCGCGCTACTTCATTCCGATTCACGGCGAATACCGGCAGATGGACAAGCATGCGCGCCTGGCCGAGCACCTCAAGCATTCGGGCCTGGAGGAGACGTTTGTGATGACGACCGGCGACACGCTCGACATTGACGAGCATGGCGCGCGGCGCGGCGAGCGGGTTCCGGTGGGGCGCGTGTGCATCGATTCGGGGTCGGTGGACGAGGTGGTGGAGGATGTGGTGATCCGCGACCGGCGGCATCTTTCCGAAGACGGCATTGTGCTGCCTATCATCGCGATCAGCAAGCATACTGGGCGCGTGGAGGGCGTGCCGGAGCTGGTGAGCCGCGGTTTCACGGGGGCCGAGGATGGCGCCTCGGAACTGATGCAAGCGGCGCGGCAGGTGGTGCAGCGGACTCTCGAGACGTCGAACCCGGAAGAGATGACGGACTGGGGTGTCATGAAAGAGAAGATCCGGGCGGACTTGAAGCGCTACATCGTGAAGCAGACCTCGCGGCGGCCCTTGATCATGCCGGTGATCTTGGAGATTTAGAAGAAGAATTAGATACTACTGGCGGCTAAGCACGCCTCAACGCCGGTGGACCAATTTGTCGTGGATGTCGGGCCAAAATTCCTGGATCATGTTGCTCACACCATCATTCAGGAACTGGCTCGACCATCTCTCAAGAACTTCACCCGCGGAGCGTTCCTGGCGCGGGTAATAACGGCTGGAAATTTCCGCCGCCGCCACGCTGCCAAAAATTTCAGAGACATTGAACCTGTGAGCGCCCCTGTCATTCCTCGTTATCAATAGGCGCGTCACCGCATAGCCCGCGCGATGGAAGAACCCTCCGCGATATAGAGTGTAATACCGCGGGTCTTCGTGCGTGACAGCCGGGAAGATTGCTCCTACCAGATAGTTTTCCACAGCCGAGTCAGCGAACGTGTGCCAATAGTAGCGGCCATACGCTGCCGCTCCCTGATGAAATTCCCGGTACTGATTCGTCTCTTGTAAGATTGCCGCCTGTATTCCGACAGAGATGAACGCCGAATAGTCAAAACTGCCCTCGGTGGCAAGCCAGAACTTGTCCTGGATAGACATTGGTGGAAGATGAGTGTTGGCGCTCACGGCCTGGAAGTTTGGCATGATCCCCAGAATGCGCTTGGTTTGGCGACCGTCCGAACCGTCCTGGGATGGCGTGGCGTTGGAAGGCGCGGACGACGATGCCGCCAGCGGTGGCGCGGGAGCCTGCGAGCGTTCCGATTGCTGGTCCTGGGTCGCTACGGGCGTTCCGAACACACCTATCGAAGGCGGTGATTGCGCAGATAGCTGCGGCCCCATGAACAGGAAGAGGAGAATTGCAGCCTTGGCCCCCCCGCTGTCCGAAAGACAAAGTCTCGCTAACGACCGGCATCCGGCGCCCAAGGAGCTAGCCACAATTCACCGGGAGCATCAACAAAAAACGAGATTAGCACACGGGCGGCGAACGCGCTGAAAACCGGAGGGCAGCGGACGCTGGAAACGCCGGACCCGGGAGAGATGACGGACTGGGGCGTCATGAAAGAGAGGATACAGGCGGCCTTGAAGCGCTACATTGTAAAGCAGACGTCGAGAGGCCGCCGATCATGCCGTGATCTTGTCCGAGTTCCTGCGACCGGGAGATCTTAGACACCTCTGCGAGCTTTCCCTTGATTGACAAGCGGTACTTGTCACACTACACTTGTGGCTGTGATTCGAAGCTTTCGGCACCGAGGCTTGAAACGGCTGTGGGAAGGTGATCCAAGCCGGTCAGCGCCGCGTTGAGAGATCGACTCGAAAACGTTTTGTCAGTTCTGGATGCCGCAGCTAACCCAACGGACTTAGCTCTCCCCGGGTATCGTTTGCATCCCCTGAAAGGTGAGCTGAAGGGAGTCTGGTCTGTGACCATCAGCGGCAATTGGCGCGTCACGTTTCGGATCGAAAACGGCAATGTGCTCGATGTCGATTTGACGGACTATCATTAGGAGATCGTGCCATGAAGAATCCACCGCATCCAGGACGCGTAGTCAGGCAGGACTGCATAGAACCGCTTGATCTGACGATCACTGGAGCCGCCAAGGTTCTCGGTGTAACCCGCCAGGCCCTCAACAACCTCGTGAACGGGAAAGCCGGGATTTCTCCGGAGATGGCAGTGCGGCTTTCGAAGGCGTTCGGGGGCAGCCCGGAAATGTGGCTGCGTCTCCAGGTCAATTACGACCTGGCGCAGCTTCACCAGGATCAGATCGACGTGAAGCGATACCGGCGGCCGTCTTGAGAAAGCAGCGATTCTAGAGGGTCGTTGCTGTCGTCGATAGCCTGGGCGGAGATTGATTAGATGCTGGCCGACGATGTAGTCCGAGATCCTAAGGATGACGAATTGGATCGCTCGGGGTTCGCCAGCACCCTCGGTCACGCGATCCTAACAATGGATATAGATAGCCCGTTCGTTTTCTCGATCGGGGCGATTGGGGATCTGGCAAGTCGACCGTCCTCGACGGACTGGGGTA
>Ga0307478_10002049_pt1 | contig 16506 bp, 14 predicted proteins | sample atmos_gasesECM4C_2_FD_203713 | JGI IMG/M metagenome (GOLD analysis project Ga0307478, IMG submission 203713) | Hardwood forest soil microbial communities from Morgan-Monroe State Forest, Indiana, United States - atmos_gasesECM4C_05 | ecosystem: Environmental > Terrestrial > Soil > Temperate...
TCCTCGGTCATGGTGAGGCAGACCAGGCCGCGTCCATACTTGGCCATGAAGTTGATGGCTTCGGGCGTGACCTTCTCGGCGGCGAGGGTGATGTCGCCTTCGTTCTCGCGGTCTTCGTCGTCGACGACCACGATCATGCGGCCGGCGCGGATCTCCTCGATGGCGGTGGGGACGTCGGCGAAGGCTTCGTGACTCATAATGCGATTTTAACCCAGTACCTAGTACCCAGTACCCAGTTCCGGTCGGGTGCAGAGCTGACTTATTCTTTGTCCAATTCTTCCAGCGTGCCGGGAGCGAGATCCACGTTCGCCTCTTGGATCGGGCTCATCATCTGGCCCTTGTTCGTGAAGAATCGGGACACATCCCCGCCGCGGTCGGCAAGGCGCGCAATGTTTTCTGCGGGCGCTGCCTTTCGCGTCTTTTGATTGCTCTTCATAATGCGAGTGCTCGCTTCAGGAGATCGGAAACTTCTGGACTCATGGCGTTATTTTACCTGTGGATTTCGGCTGCAAATATCTTTTTCCGGGCCTGTGCGGAGCAGCTTTCTCTGTTCCATTTGATAGTTTGATTTTGAAAAGATCGTTGATACCCCCTCCCCCCGGGGGCTCGTGGAATCATCGCGTTAGCACGAAATTCCTCGCAAAATCCGGAGCCTAAAGAGCTTAGGGATCAAAATCTTGGAAGTAAAGGAGTTGCAGTTCGGCTTCATGCGGTGAGCTTTACTGCCTCTGCTGGGGCAATGATGAACGAATTTGAAATGAGGCGCAAGGTTAGATGTCACAAGGGGGCTGTGGGGAATTCGATGGGCTTAAGAATCCCACGAGGTTTAGAATCGTGGAATCCCATTTCTCGCAAAGGACGCGAGAAATGGGGCACCCGGCCTATTGCACCTTTGGCTTATCACTCGTCCAGTCTTTCTCGGCCAAGGCCCTTCCTTCAGGCCAATCCCTATCGCTACACCAGATGAAGGGTTTTTTCACCTGCTTTTCAGTCGGCCCCATGAGGCTCAAGCATTGATGCCATGTGCCATTTACGCGGCCTAAGTGCAGGAGTTCGTTCCAGTAGCCGTTCGGAGCCGAAAAATTTATGGTCAGTCTCTTAGAATCCCCCTTTGGCATCGGATAAACTCCGATTACATCAACTTCCCCTTGTGGCGCTTCAGTAGATTGCGGTCGCAGGTAGGTCATTTGGTATTCGCTATCTGCAGAATTGATGGCCTTTATCCAATCTCCGCTCGGATGCTTGTTGTACTCCCGCATCGCCGCCAACCTGCTCTCGTCGTCCATCATGATCGCCTGAGTGCCGCGCAGTGGATATTTGCCGTGGCTGGTTACTGAAACCAAGAAATAAGGCTCTCCCCGAGGAGCTAAGAGACTGTTCCAATGCATCTCGAAGGCCTGCGCTGGCTCGGCAGTGAAGGTTATAAACGCGAAACTATCCCCACCAGTCTGAGCCTTTATGCTGTCTCCAACCCTACCCATTATTGCGTCCGACTTCTGCATCGTCGCCGCGAAATGTGTCTGGCTCTGCTGAATTGCTCCTTCAATCCTGTTAGCGATGGATTCAAAACTCGTGGTTTCTCTTTCTCGCGCTTCGGCCTGTTGCTGGTCGTGCTCGTTTCTGTCCTGATAGACGGACTTAAGCTCAAGCAACAGGAGCGCAAATAGAACGACCGTCCACAGCGCCTTCTCTCTCTCGCTAATTTTGTTGAGGTCTCGGATTAGCGGCACTAGCACTCCCAGAAGACCGAGAATGCCAATCCATACTCCGACAGGTGGGTGCCACGCCCAAACATTCCAATAAGCGCACTGTGCTCCACAAAACCACATAGGGCCTCCACAGAGCCAAGACTGCATTCTCGGACCCACGAAGGATATGCTTTTCAGGGGTCGGAGCCAATGAAACAGCGCTGAGGCCGCACAAACGGCTTGGCCGGCACAGGAATTAGGCGTGGAGGATGCCTTCATCTGCGAAGCCGACGGCGATGCCCGCTTCGTGGCTGTGTTCCGAACCACGATCCGTCTTCTCTTCGAATTTCCACAGCTTTATTTCTTTCGATGTTCACATGACCTTGCTCTCGATTCCAAAATGGGAATACTGGAATCCAGGAGGCGCTGAAGCGCGGCGAGTTTTAGGGGGCTTTGGCGGCACCCTTCGGCTTCGCTCAGGGCAGGCTCAAGAGCTGAAGTCGTGCCCTTCCCGAGCATTCTCGAACTGGGGCGTTTTAGCCTGCTTGGGGCGAAATTCACGACAATCTGGTAGGGAAGCGAGCCAGACGCGCCCTTCGGTCGCTTGCGCTCTCTCAGGGCAGGCTCCGTGGATGCGCGGCTCGCCTGGATTCCCTCGGCAAGCTCGGGACAGGCTCTTCGGTCGCAAAAGCGGCGACCTCAGGATGACAAATCAAACTAGGGTGAAGGTGTGAGGAGAATATGGGTCTGGAAAATGTGAACCGGTGCCAGCATGTGAAGGTGAATGGGACACAATGTGGGTCTCCGGCGCTGCGGCGTCGGCGGCTTTGCTTTTTTCATGTGCGATGTCAGGAGCAGCGGACGCGGATTATGGGGAGCCAGTTTGGGCAGGCTCGGTTTGTGGTGCCGTTGCTCGAAGATGCGAATTCGGTGCAGATGGCGCTGATGCAGGTTATGCAACTGCTCGGCACTGGTCAGATGGAGCATAAGACGGCGGCGTTGATGCTCTACGCGCTGCAAACCGCGAGCTGCAACCTGCGAAATACGGAGTTCGAGGCGAAAGATGCGATGGACGTTGTGATCGACCGCGACACCGTGAACCGAACCCGCATGGGAGGGCCGCAGTGGTTGGAAGAGGATTTTGACGATGAGGCGGACCAAGATGAGGCAGATCAGGTGGAGGATGAAGATGTCGTCGCGGAGGAGGCGGCGGAAGGCGCGGGGGAAGGTGCGGCGGTTGCAGGGGAAGCTGGAGCTGAGGCTTGCGCGAAGAAGCCGGCGGAACACATTAGCGTGGAAGAGGCTCGGAGGCAGGTGCAGCGGGTCATCATGGATTGGGCGGTGGAGACGGTGAAGTCGGAGGCGGCGAATCGGCCGGGTACGTGATGGTAGGGTGTCGGGTCAAAGGTGAGTGCAACGTCAAAGGCAGCGGGCGGGGGCGCCCGCTTGACACGAGCCGGGCTGAAGCGGCACGAGTGAACTTGTGCCCTTCCCGATCTTTTCGTCCCTGAGTTCGGCGACAGGGGAGAGGACTCCCTGAGGCCCCCGGGCGCGGGTGAGCATGCAGGGGTCCTTCGACTGCGCACGCGGATTCGTAAGACGAATCCGCACGCTTGGCCCAGGATGACACGACGATCGGGGTGCCTCAGCGGCTGAAGCCGCGTTCTGATGAGAGAGCATTACGCGGCGCTGAAGCGCCGCTCTTCCACGGTACTCTCGGGCTTCCGTGGTGCTCCCAAACAGCAGGTCCCTCCACTGCGCTTCCCCTTCCTTCGGAAGAGGAAGCTTCGGTCGGGATGACAGGGGCTTTTGGGAACACCAACCCCTATCAGAGAGCTGCGACCGCAACCCCTTGTTTATGAGTGGGATAGCTGAGTGTGGCGAGACTGCCGGAAAATAAATCAAGAAAAAGCTTGCATTTGATATAGTGTTGTAGTTAACTATAACACTAGTCGGTTGGGTCGTCGCTATTCCTTAACGCAGGTGGCGATCCTGATCACGACTTGCAGAGAAGATTTGAGGAGAATGAAACATGAAATCCCTTGGTTATTGGCTGGCGGTTGTTTTGATGTCGCTCTCTACCTTGGCGTTTGCGCAGTCCGATATGGAAAAGTCTGACGTGCAAAAGGTCTCCGTGGCTGCTGTGCCGTCGGAGGCGCAGAAGTCGTTTGCAACTATGAAGAGCCTGGCGGGAGAGTGGGAAGGCCCCGTCACTGTGGCCGACGCGCCGGAGATGTCAGGCTCCAAGATGCACGCTTCGCTGCGCGTGACTTCGCGGGGAAACGTTCTGGTGCATGAGTTCCAGGAAGCAGGAACGCCGTTGGATGCGACGAAGTATGACCATCCCGTGACGATGCTTTACGTGGACGGAGATCAGCTCACGCTGGTTCACTATTGCGATGCGGGGAATCGGCCGCGCATGACAGGAAAGATGTCGCCCGACGGCAAGACAGTTGAGTTCGAGTTCAAGGACATCAGCGGGAACACGGACTACCACATGCACCATTCGGTGTTCACCATCATCGACGCCAACCATCACACCGAGGATTGGACGTTCATGATGAAAGACAAGCCGATCCACGCGCACTTCGACCTGCACAGAACCAATTGACGGCGAGCGTATGTTGGGGAAGGGTACGTGGGAATCCTGATGGACCGTGAGTGGAATGACAGTCAACCGATTTACCGCCAGCTTCGCGACCGTGTGGTCGCGATGATACTGGATGGCGTGCTGAAGGACGGGGATCCGCTGCCTTCGGTGCGGAATGTGGCGGCGGAGTACAGGGTCAATCCGCTCACGGTTCTGAAGGGGTATCAAGAACTGGTGGACGAGCAACTGGTCGAGAGCAGGCGAGGCCGCGGGATGTTCATCAATGCGGGGGCGCGGAAGCTGCTGCTGCAGGGCGAGCGGCAGAAGTTTCTGGCGGAGGAATGGCCTCGGGTGCAGGCTACCATTCAGCGACTTGGCCTGAGGGCGGAAGAACTGCTGGATGGGAAGAAAGGCGCTGGCCGCAAGCCGTTACCGGATGCGGGGCCGAATGCCGGCGAGGGGGAGCCGAAGCTATGACAGTCGCCGCTTTGCCAATCATAGAAGCACGCGGTTTGCGTAAGGCTTTCGGCGGGACCGTTGCGCTGGACGGGATCGATTTGCGGATCGATGAGGGGCGCATCGTCGGGCTGATTGGACCGAATGGCGCGGGGAAGACTACCGCGCTCAACGCGATTCTTGGCCTTACGCCTTATCAGGGAGAGTTGAAGGTGCTGGGACGCGATCCGTGGACGGAGCGCGATCGGCTGATGCGCGATGTGTCGTTCATTGCGGATGTCGCGGTGCTGCCGCGGTGGATCAAGGTTTCGCAGGTGCTTGAGTACGTGGCCGGGGTGCATCCGCGATTCGATCGCGGGAAGGCGGAAGGCTTTCTGGCGAAGACAAGCATCCGTAGTGGCAGCAAGGTGAGGGAATTGTCGAAAGGCATGGTGACGCAACTGCACCTGGCTGTGGTGATGGCGATTGATGCGAGATTGCTGGTGCTGGATGAGCCTACGCTGGGGTTGGACATCCTGTATCGCAAGCAGTTCTATGATTCGCTGCTGAGTGATTATTTCGACCGCAGCCGGACGATCGTGGTGGCTACTCATCAGGTGGAAGAAGTGCAGCACGTGCTTACTGATCTGATGTTTATCGACCGCGGGCGCATCGTTTTCAACTGCAGCATGGACGAATTCGAGATGCGTTATGTGGAAGTGATGGTGCGTCCGGAGCAGGTCGAGGCGGCACGGGCGCTCGGGCCGATGCATGAGCGGCAGGCGCTTGGGCGCAGCATTTTGATGTTCGATCTGGCGCTCAATCACGGCGATCGCCAGCGACTGGCGGCGCTCGGCGAGGTGCGGACGCCCGGTATCGCGGATTTGTTCGTGGCCGTGTTGGGAGATAAACCGGGGAAGGCCGGCGAAGCACGGGGTAATTATGAAGGAGTGGCGCGATGAATAGTCAATCTGATGCTGTGCCGGAACACTTCGACTCGCAGAGAAGCGCGCCCGCGGCGATGTCGGAGACTCGGCCCTTTTACTGGTCGGTGCGACGTGAATTGTGGGAGAACCGCTCGATCTATGTTGCGCCGCTGGCCGCGGCCGGCGTTTATTTGTTCGGCTTCCTGATTAGCCTGATTCGTCTGCCGCAGAAAATGCGCGCGCTTTCGACGCTCGACCCGGCGCACCAGCACGCAGCGGTCACCATGCCGTATGAGTTTGCGGCGGGTCTGATCATGGCGACCACCCTTATCGTTGCGGTGTTCTACTGTCTCGACGCGCTGCACGGCGAGCGCCGCGATCGCAGCATCCTGTTCTGGAAGTCGCTGCCGGTTTCCGATATGACCACAGTACTTTCGAAGGCGATGATTCCGGTCGTCGTGGTGCAGTTGGTCGCCTTCGCCGTCACCTTTGCGACGCAGTGGATCATGCTGATGCTGAGTAGTGCAGTACTGCTGGGCGGCGGCCTGAATGTTCCGACCTTGTGGACGCAGGTTTCGTTGTTCCAGATGTCGCTGATGTTGTTCGGCCACCTTTTGATCATGCATGGACTTTGGTATGCGCCCGTGTATGCCTGGCTGCTGCTGGTTTCAGCCTGGGCGCGGCGGGCGGCATTTCTATGGGCCGTCTTACCGTGGCTCACGATCTTCGCCGTCGAGAAAGTTGCCTTCAATACCTCGCATTTCGCGGCCATGCTGGGACAACATTTTGCGGGCGGCGGGCAGGCTGTCGCTTCCGAGGGTATGTCGCCGGTCATCGGGGTGCAATTCAGTTCTTTGAGCAGCCCGGGGTTTTGGATCGGTCTGGCAATCGCCGCGATCTTTCTCGCAGGAGCGGTTCGCGTGCGCCGCTATCAAGGGCCGATCTGACGCGGCTGCGGAATTGAACTTCTATTTACCGTGGAGCTGCCCGGATGATCCTGCCAGTTCTTGTTCCGCTCCCCGGAAGAGCGCGCCCAGGGCTCGAATTACTACGCGGGCCAGCAGCACTATGACTGCTACCAAGCACAGCGCGATGGCTGCCGCCACGTAGGGGTGGCTTGTCGCTAGCCAAGTTAGGGCGATGGCCAGGGCGTCCTCGGCGAGGCTTAGGGTGATGTTGGAGAAGGGCTCGGGGGATGGGGTTACGGCGGCGCGGAGTGCGGTTTTGCCTCCGTGGGCAGCGAGGGCTATGGCTGCTCCCAGGGCGGCTGCCAGTAATTGTTCGCCTGGGGATAGTTGGCGGGTGGCTCCGTAGGCCAGGAGCGCGGCCACGGGGACGCGGACGAAGGTGTGGAGGGCGCTCCAGATCAGGTCGAAGGCGGGGATTTTGTCGGCGAAGAATTCGATGGCGAAGAGAGTGGTGCTGGCGGCGATTATTGGCCAGGTTTCGAGGAGTTGGAGAGCTGGCGGGAGGGGGACGTGTCCGAAGCGGGCCAGTAGGCCTAGGGCGGCTACTGTGGCGTAGACGTTTAGGCCGGCGGCGAAGGCTACTGCGGCGAGGACTGCGAATAGTTCGGGGAGCGGGATTTGGAGGAGATTGAGCATGGGAGGTTGTCGCCGCCCTGGGGCTAAATCCCCCAAAACATGATAGGGCAGTAATCGCGGCGGTGGAAGCGCTTCGCCGCCTGGGAGCAGACGAGGAGGGTGGGAAAGCAGGTTCCTCGACTCCGCTTCCCCTTCCTTCGGAAGGGAAAGCTCCGGTCGGAATGACAGATTTTTGAGATTTCTTCGGTCCGAAAAGGAGAAGGGTCGCTCCTTGCGACCCTTGAAAAATCCTTATGGCTGCGGTTACAGGGTGGATTCGATTTCGAAGCCCCAGGCTTCCAAGAGAGGCTCCGGGATGTACTTTGAGTTTTTGTTGCGGCGTGCCCACTCGCGGAGGCGGGTGGAGCGCAGATACTGGTCAGGAGTGAGCTTATATTCGCGGACTACCTGCTCGAACTCCGTGATAGTGGGGACAATGGGGCCGATTGGTTCCGGCTTGCCCCAGTTCGGATTTCCGCGTCGCTTGGCCATGAAACATGCCTTTCCTACAAAGGGGAATGGAATCTGTTGATTGCTCTATGTATATGATTCTCCGAATACTATCCGGATTCAGGGAAAACACGGTGCCGGGCAGGAGCTTGGCTTGCCAGGTGCCCTAGTGATCCCAAAAGCTGATCGGAGAGTCAGTATGTTAGGGCAATGGGTTCCGGAAGTCAATGAGAATTTGCGCGGTATCACTTGAGTAAGCCATTTCTAAGTAATTGGATTCATTGTTCTTATTGCAGTGTCGGGTGCCACCTCTCGGGTTCGATCCCGGCGGCTGAAAGCTGCCATTAGCGATGGGGGTGGAGCTGCGGCATACCTGAAGGTGTACCCTGATACGAATCTCGATCACGCGATGGGATTGTGCCGCCGGACAGTCGGGGGGCCTACGTTACGCCCGTAACCTCCTGCGCAAAGGGGCCATTGATCGGGCTTTTGGAGCGGCTTACAGTGGGATAGGGCCGTGTTTTTCCCGCGCTCCGGCAGGGCAAACATGCCCGTTACGGCCCAGGTTGGTGACACAACCCGGCTGGAAGGATTTGAGACCGCGCCATGAATCTGAAGTCGCTGCTGCTTTGTTCGGACGAGAAAATCGTGAGGGTGCTGCGGCGGACGCTGGGCGATCTGGACATCAGCGTGGAGCTTTGCGCGAGTTCGGAGATCGCTCTGCGCAAGCTGACGCGGGAGCGGTTTGAGGCGATCATTGTGGATTGCGCCGGGCCTGGAGCGGCTGCGGTGCTGCGGAGCGCGCGGACTGCGCCTTGCAACAAGCGCGCTATCGCGGTGGCCATTCTGGATTCCGAGATTGGGCTGCGTTCCGGATTCGAAATTGGGGCACACTTCATCCTGTATAAGCCGGTTTCGGTGGAGCGTTCGAAATCAAGTTTTCGCGCGGCGCGAGCGCTGATGAAGAAGGAACGGCGGAGGAACTCACGGGTGTCGGTGAATATCCCCGTGGAAATGACTAGCCGGGAGTCGGATGCCCACTTCAAGGTTAACACCATGGACTTGGGCGAGGGCGGGTTGGCAGTCAGCTTACCTCGGCGGAGCACACCTCGCGGACTGTGGAAGCTGGTGTTCACGCTGCCGGGTTCCGCCAAGTCTTTGGAAGTTAATGCCGAGTTCGCCTGGGAAGGGACGGGGAAGCAGGTGGGATTGCGCTTCCAGGCTCCGTCGCCGGAAGTTGCGGGTCAGTTGCGAGAATGGCTGGGACGAAATTCTCCGGACGTGGAGAAGGACGATCCGCCGGTGCGTTGCCAGCTAACGGATTTGAGTTTGGGAGGTTGTTACCTCGAGATCAGCTCGCCGTTTCCGGTTTCCACGCGGGTGACGTTGTCGATGCGAGCCGCAGGAGTGGAACTGAGAACCGAAGGGGTGGTTCGCATCATGCACGCCGATAAGGGGATGGGCGTGGAATTTACTCAGACCACGGCAGAGCATCGCGCTCTGCTGGAAAAGTTCCTAAAGTTGCTCACGGAGAATCGCGAGGTGCTGCCTGAGTTGCTAGTAGAGCCGGAAGGTTTGGAAACCGAATCTTCGAATGCTTCATTCGTCCAGGCATCGCCTGACGCAGAAGACACGCTGCTGGGACTATTTCGCAGCCCGGCCGCGCTTTCCGCCGATGCTTTTCTGGCGGAATTGCGCAAGCAACGTGGAGTGGCCGCTTCGAGCGGCGCATCAGCGTGAATCCCGCCGATACGCGGAATGTCGTCCGTTTGGCGCTTTAGCTACTGCGGCAGGGGCGTTCCTTCTGCCGGCCCGCCCTTCGGCATCTCCGTCTTAACCGTCGATTTCTGATTGGCCACCAATTCGATATCAGTCTCGAAGGTCTGGTACCCCGGCAAACTGATTTTGATTGCGTGCCTGCCGGGCGCGACGAGTAGAGCCTTGCCGACACCCTGAAATTCGGCGACATGGCCTACGAAGACCCCATCCACAAACACGGCCGCGCGATCTGGTTTCACCTCCAGCTTGATCTCTGCAGTGACCCGGGGCAGAGCAACCCGGGTGTCTTTTTCCATCGTTACGGCGATGCTCTGTTTTTCTCCCGCCCGGACTGAGACATTTCGCACGAAATCCAGATATCCGCCCTGGCGCACGGTGATTTCGTGCTTGCCAGGAAGAAGCAGAAGCTTTTTCGATCCTTTGAGCTCGCTGAGGTAGCCGACATATTGTCCATCGATCCAGACGCCTGAAGTGTTCTCGATCTTCGAAGCGCCCACGAGTTCGACTTCTCCGAGCACGTCGTTCCCCGCATGAAGGGTGGTTATGAAAATGGGAGAGCATAGGAGCACGAGCAGGCAAGAAAGAGCCCGGATTTTGCAGAAGGGATTCATAGAGAACCTCCGTGCATCTGGGATGACACGAGGAACGAAAAGGTAGCCGATCGAAAGACGTGGGTCGTCCTGATCTGAGCGACCTACTAGATTGCCTGTCCCTTTAGAACGTCCTGCGGAAGAGCCAGAAAAGGGATCCTGAGAGCAACATGGCTACGGGCAGGGTGAGAACCCAGGCCAGGGCCAGATTGCGCACGGTGGACCACTGAATTCCGGAATGGTTGGCGGCCATGGTGCCTGCGATTCCGGAAGAGAGCACGTGGGTGGTGCTGACGGGGAGACCGAATCCGTCGGCGGCGCCGATGGTGGCCATGGCGGTGATTTCGGCCACTGCTCCCTGGGCGTAGGTCAGATGGCTCTTGCCGATCTTTTCTCCCACGGTGACGACGATGCGCTTCCATCCGACCATGGTGCCGAGACCAAGAGCCATGGCTACGGCGACCTTTACCCAGAGGGGAATGAAGCGCGTCGAGTGATCGATGTGCTTTTTGTAGTTGGCGAGGATGGCAGCGTCGGCGGCGGAAATCGCAGGCTGGCCATTTTTCTTCATCAGGCGCAGGGCTTCGCTGATGATGTACAGATCGTTACGGAAGTTGCGCACGCGGTCGTTGGGGATGTTCTTCATCTCCTTGTAGAGAGCGGTTTCGTTGCCAATGTCGCTGACCAGGGTACGCAGGGCGAGCATGGTGTTGGCAGTGAAATTCTTGTCGCGGATGTAGGCGGTAACGTCGTCGTGGGCGTCGGCGACGGAAGCGTTGGGATCAACGTACTTGGTGAGGGTATCGGCGGCTTGAATGGAGACTGCGATAAAGTCCTGCGAATCTTTGAAGGTGACGGCGTGGTTGAGGGCGTAGGCGGTGGGGACAGTGCCGATGAGGATGAGCATGATGAGGCCCATGCCTTTTTGACCGTCGTTGGAGCCGTGGAAAAAGCTGACTCCGGTGCAGGTCAGGATGAGCAGGCAGCGGATATAGAAGGGCGGCGGCTCGGCGCCCTCGGGAGCGGTGTAGAGTTTGGCGTCCTTGATGAGCGCCTTGGCGGCTAGCAGGAGCAGGAAGGCGCAACCGAAACCGACGACGGGCGAGAGCAGGAGAGACCAGCCGATGTTCTTGGCTTGTCCCCAGTCGACTCCGCTGGTGCCGCTGCGGCCGTTGATGAGCTGGTTGGCGATACCGACGCCGATCACCGAGCCGATCAATGTGTGCGAACTGGATGCGGGGAGTCCGAACCACCAGGTGCCTAGGTTCCAGATGATGGCTGCCACTAGCAAGGCGAAGACCATGGCGAATCCAGCTTTGCTGCCGACTTGCAGAATTAGTTCGACCGGGAGCAGCGAGATGATGGCGAAGGCAACCAGGCCGCTGGAGGCGAGTACGCCGAGGAAGTTCCAAAAGCCGGACCAGACTACGGCGATGTGAGGCTCGAGCGAGTGGGTGTAGATGACTGTGGCTACGGCGTTCGCGGTGTCGTGGAATCCGTTCACGAACTCGAAGCCGAGGGCGACCAGCAGTGCGACTCCGAGAAGCACGTAGGGCAGGATCGATTCGCTGTGGACGGTGCCGAGGTCACGCAGCAGGCTGGAGCCGGCGTAGAGAATTCCGACCAAGAAGACGGCGCCGAAAATCAGCATGCCGAGTCTGCCGGGAGAACGGGAGAGCTTTTGGTCGAGAACGCTCGATGCAGTGGCCATGGTGGCTCCTCAGGTGGTAGGTCGTTGAGAGTGTTACGAGTGCTAAAGGTCGCCACTATACGGAAAGATTGTTAAGGTAGTGTGAATCTAAGAGCTGTTCTCCGTTCTCAGTTACGACCTTGAGATCGGGGGTATTTCTTGCGCGGCTCAGGTGTCCCGAAAACGGGGCCTCGCGGGGATTGGGGGCATTGTTTACAATAGAAGGTTCGTCCGCCTTAGTGCAGCATCCCCGTGGGACGAAGCATACTTTGGAACCGTCAAACCACTTGGAACCGTCAAACCACAAGCCTCGTGTGCCGGCCGTTGCTGCCCCTACCGTGTACTGGCGGGTGGAGGGGAGCCTGCTTGATCTGACGGTGGTGCAGCCGGTGGCGTTCTTTACGTGGAACGCGCAGACCTTCGCGGAGCGGTTCCGGAGGCGGGGATTGATATTCCTGATGGCGGCGCTGCGTCCTTTTCTTTACTCGACCAATCGGAAGTTCGCGACCCGCGTCGTACACACAACTTTGCGAGGAGTGACGCGGGACCGGCTGGATCTGTTGGGCGAAGAATATTTCAAATACAAGTTGAAGCCTGAACTGAAAACGCACGGAGCCGAGAAGGTGCGGGAACTGGTTCGCTCGGGGGCGGATGTGGTGCTGGTGAGCCAGGGGCTGGAACACGTGATGAAGCCGCTGGCACAGCATCTGGGGGTGAAGCGGGTGGTTGCGAACCGGCTGGAGTTTCGCGATGGCGTGGCAACGGGGCGGTTGCTGGAGCCTGTGATCCGGCCGCGGGGAGCGTTCGCGCGGATACGGGAGCAGAGTCCGGATGGGCGGCGGGCGCCGAAGACGCTGGCACGACAACTTGATATTACGGTGGAGGAACTGCGGGCTGCGGTGATTGGATCCGGGCGGGAATCGACGGTGCGGGAACGTCCGATTGTGCACTTCGAGGGGCGGCGGCAGGAGGCTGGATTTTCGGTGCGGCGGGCGCTGGCCGGGAAGCACGTGATGCTGATCGGCGTGACCGGATTTATCGGAAAGGTGTGGCTGGCGAACACGCTGACGGAATTGCCGGAGATCGGACGGATCTATCTTCTGATCCGGCGGCAGAAATCGCATCCGGCGCAGCGGCGGTTTGAAAAGATCGTGGAAGAATCGCCGGTGTTCGATCCCCTGTTTGAGAAGTATGGGCCAGGGCTTGGGGATTACCTGCGGGAGAAAGTTGAAGTCGTGGAAGGAGACGTCACACGGGCGGGGTTGGGGTTGGATGCGGAGGTGGCGCGGCGGCTGCAGAAGAATCTCGATCTGATTGTGAATAGTTCGGGGTTGACGGACTTCAATCCTGATTTGCGGGATGCGCTGGCGACCAATACGGATGCGGCGATGAACATCCTGGAATTTGTGCGGGGGACGGAACACGCGGGGCTGCTGCATCTGTCGACATGTTATGTGGCGGGTGAGCGCGACGGGCGGGTGACGGAGAAACTGATTCCGAATTACACGCCGCGCCGCGTGCCAAACTTCGATGCCGAGCAAGAACTGCGATCTCTGCATGAACAGATCGCGAAGGCTGAGGCAGAGGCTGAGGGCGCGGAAGTGACCGCGGGGCTGAAGTCGCAGTCGCTGGCGAAAGAACATGCGGCGAAAGGGTTGCAGGGCGCGGCTTTGGAGAACCAGATCCGCAAGAACCGGATCCGCTGGTTAAAGACTTACTTGACGGAAGCCGGAACGCGGCGGGCGAAGGAGTTGGGCTGGCCGAATACTTATACGCTGACCAAGAGTTTGGCGGAATCGCTGATTGTGAAGCATGGGGCGGGGCTGCCGATCGCGGTGGTGCGTCCGGCGATCGTGGAGACGTCGGTGGCGAAACCGTTTCTGGGGTGGAATGAGGGGATCAATACGTCGGCGTCTCTGTCTTATTTATTGGGGACATATTTCCGGCAGTTGCCTTCGAATGAGAGCAAGCGGCTGGATATTCTGCCGGTGGATGCGGTGTGCGCGGGGATGACTTTGATTGCGGCGGCGATTGTGGAGCGGCGGCATGATTCGCTTTATCAGCTGGCAACGTCGGTGACGAATCCGTGCGATATGGGGCGGTCGATTGAGTTGACGTCGCTGGCGCACCGCAAGCATTACCGGGCGCAGGAAGGATTGGAGTCTTGGCTGCGGCTGCGGTTTGATGCGATTCCAGTATCGAAGGAGCGGTACCAGAGGATGTCGGCGCCGGCGCAGAAGGCGATTGTGAAGTCGATTCAGCGGATCATGTCGCCGCTGCCGCTGAAGAAGACTCCGCTGGTGAAGGCGGAGAGAAATTTGGAGCGTGTGGAGAAACTGATCGAGTTGTTTGAACCGTTCATCCTATTTAATGAGCACGATTTCGCGGCCGACAATGTGGAGAAGCTGTCGCACGCGCTAGCGGAAGACGAGCGGGAAGAATTTGGATACAAGGCGCGGCTGCTGGATTGGTGGGATTATTGGATCAATGTGCATATTCCGGCGTTGCGCAAGTGGACTTATCCGTTGATTGAGGGACGGCCGTTGGAGGCGCGCCCGGTGCGGAGTTTGCTGAATGGAGAGACGGTGAAGACGGGGACGTGAGAATCCGGCTGACCGTGGATCAGACGATAGGGATCTTTCGACTTCGCATGCCGGCTCGCTTCGCTCTCCGGCCTGTTTCGCTCAAGATGACAAGGAACGGAATTATTGAATGGCAATTTTTCTTACGGGATCGACGGGTTACATTGGGGCGCATGTGGCGGCGAATTTGCTGCGGGATCATGGAGCGGCGCTCAATGTGCTGGTGCGGGCGCGGGATGCAGGCGAGGCGCAAGGGCGGCTGTGGCAGGCGCTGCAACTGCATCTGGAATTTCCCCAGTTTTATGAATTCCTGCAGACGCGGGTACGGGTGTTCCGAGGCGACTTGACGGAGCCGGGCTTCGGGCTTTCGCGCGATGAGTACGACCGGCTGGTGCACACGACGGATTCAGTGATTCATTGTGCGGCGTCGCTCAACCGGAAGTCGGAAAAGAGCTGCCTGAATGTGAATCTGCGGGGGACGCTGGAGGTGCTGACGCTGGCGCGAAGTGCGGAGCACTATCACGGGTTGAGGCGGTTCAGCCAGGTGAGCACGGTGGCGGTGGCGGGGAAGCGGCACAATGAAGTGGTGAGTGAGGACCGGTCGATTGATTGGGAGCGGTCGGATTACGATCCTTATGCGCGGACGAAAAAATTCTGCGAGCACATGATGCGGGTGCTGCTGCCGGAGACCCCAAAGACGGTTTTCCGTCCGAGCATTGTGTTGGGAGATAGCCGCTATGCGGAGACTACACAATTCGACATGGTGAAAGCTTTTGTGTTTCTGGCCGGGCTGCGGGTGCTGCCGTTTCGTGCGACGGACAAGATCGACATTGTGAATGTGGATTTTGTGGCCGGGGCGATTGCGACGCTGCATCAGAAGGAGCATCCGGAGCACGATACGTATCATCTTTCGTCAGGAGCGGGATCGCAGACCTTTCGCGAAATTACCGCGGCGCTGGCTGCGGCACAGCAGAAACGTACGCCGGTGTTTGTGCCGGTGGTGGAGCGTCCGTTTGCGGGGTCGGTGAATTTTCTGGCGAACCGCAGGGGTGAGATTGGAAAAGGTGCGTCGCTGCTGAAGGTGTTCCTGCCTTATCTGGTGTGGAATACGGTATTCGATAACACGCGGGTGACGAAGGAACTGGGGAAGAAGCCGGTTGCGTTTTCCGAGTACAGCTATCCGCTGCTGAAATTCAGCCGTGAGAATAATTTTGCTTATAAATACCAGCCCTGGCCGGCGGCGGCGGGTGGGACCGCGGCATGATGGACTTCATCCTTGAAGCGTGGGTAAGCGGCTCGATCGAGCGGGCCAAGGCGGGATGGATGCTGGGCGAAGGCACGCGCTGGCAGCCGGGTGAGAAGCTGAAGCTGTTGTTTGCGGGCTATAACGGCACGCGGAATATGGGGTCGGATGTGCGGGTGGAAGAGATGCTGCGGCAGGTCCGACATATTCTAGGTGCCGAGCGGGTGGAGTTCAGCGTGATGAGCCAGAACTTCGAGTTCTCGAAAGGATATTTTGAGGGCACGAAGCAAGTGCATCTGCCGGATATATTCCCCCCGTTTCTGGCGAATGAAGTGCCCAAGCATGATGGAGTGGTGGCGTGCGAAGGATCGATGTTCAAGAGCAAGTTCGCCAACGCGCTGACCACGATGATGATTGGGTCGCTGGGAATTGCGGCGGTGCAGAACAAGCTTTCTGTGGGATACGGCGCGGAAGCGGGGCAGATGGATCCGCTGCTGGCTAAGATGTGCGGGCGGTATTGCAGGAACTCGTTCGTGATTACGCGGAATGAGGAATCGCGGACGGTGCTGCGTCAGCTGGGCGTACCTACCGAGCTTGGAACCGACACGGCGTGGACGTTTGAGCCGTGTCCGGCGGAGTATGGGCAGAGTGTGCTGAGGAAAGTAGGCTGGGATGGGCGGACGCCGGTGCTGGTGGTGTGTCCGATCAATCCGTTTGAGTGGCCGGTTAAGGCTTCGGTAGCGAAGTATGCGGCGCACAGTTTGACGGGAGCTTACAAGGATAGCCACTACCGCACGGTTTATTTTCACAATTCAGGGCCGGCGGCGGAGCAGGCTTATCAAAAATACTGGACCGCGATTGCGAATGCGGTGGATGCATTCCGGAAGAAGAAGAATGTGTTCGTGATTCTGGCGGCGACGGAGCGGCTGGATGCGCGTCCGGCGAAGCGG
>Ga0307478_10002050_pt1 | contig 16505 bp, 25 predicted proteins | sample atmos_gasesECM4C_2_FD_203713 | JGI IMG/M metagenome (GOLD analysis project Ga0307478, IMG submission 203713) | Hardwood forest soil microbial communities from Morgan-Monroe State Forest, Indiana, United States - atmos_gasesECM4C_05 | ecosystem: Environmental > Terrestrial > Soil > Temperate...
TTATGCGCTGTCGCCGGTCGCTGCTGATCGCCGGTGGCTGCTGCCGTTGCTGTCACCGTTGCTGTCAGCAGCGGTCCGATACGCGCCGTATTCTCGCTAGGCAACGAGTCGTGTCGTCGCGAGGGGAGGCTGGCGCCGGTGCCAGACATCGATCGCACCGTGGATATCAAGGTCAATGCGGACCGCGGGATGGTGACGGCTGAGATTCCGCTCGCTGGGCACGCTAGCGAGCACTGGCGGGAGCTCTTCGGCAAGCTGGCGGGGCACGGCATGCAAGGGTCTCGTGCGGAGGCCGAGGAGCGGGAGGACCGTACCTGGGTCATCGTCTGGCTGTCTCCCACCCGCCTGGACTTCCATCCAGAGCCGACGCTGGATGCTGCAAGTGCTCTGATCAGCCAGGTCAATGGCGTAGAGCAGGAGTGGCAGTCAGGCGCCGCCCAAATCGAGGCCGCCGTCCGCAGCTGGTGGGCGCGGCAGCAAGGGTAGTGGCCAGCCCGCCGCTCGCCCTGACCCGCTGCTTAGAAGGTCTGTTTGCGCAGCGGGTCAGCCTGCCCGTCCGCAGGTGAGTCAGCCTATTGGGCTGTCCGGGAGTGACCGTGAGTTCCCCGTATTGACCGGCCGATCGGGCACGCAGCGGGCACGCCGCATCCGCTCGGGTCCGTAATGCGTAGGCCACGTTCTCGGCGGGACGGCGCTATCGAACGACCTTCCGCTTCCGGCTGTCGTGAATACTCCTACGGCGGGTTCGGGGGACGACACCCGCACTTCAACCCGCACGCCGTCTTCGGGAAACCCAGCCAAGGGTTTTCAAGAGCGGTCGTGGCGTGCGCAGGAAGATGGCGAAGGTGGCTGAGGCCCCGGTGTCGGGGTGGTCCTCGCCCAGGACGCGGCGGCGGCGGGCCAGGATGTCTTCGTTCAGCTCCTTGGCCGCCTGGTGCTCGCCCAGCTCGAACAGCGCGGAGGCGAGGATGAAGGCGGAGGTCAAGGTGTCGGGGTGGTCCTCGCCCAGGACGCGGCGGCGGCGGGCCAGGGTGTCTTCGGCCAGCTCCCGGGCCGCCCGGTGCTCGCCGACCCGGCCCAGGATCATGACGAGGTTGTCGGCGGAGGTCAAGGTGTCGGGGTGGTCCTCGCCCAGGACGCGGCGGCGGCGGGCCAGCGTGTCTTCGCCCAGCTCCCGGGCCGCCTGGTGCTGCTCGGGGAACGCAAACAGGCCGACGGCCAGGTTGTCGGCGGAGGCCAAGGTGTCGGGGTGGTCCTCGCCCAGGACGCGGCGGCGGCGGGCCAGGGTGTCTTCGTTTAGCTCCCGGGCCGCCTGGCGCTCGCCGACCGCACGCAAGCTGATGGCCAGGCCGCTGGCGGCGGCCAGGGTGTCGGGGTGGTCCTCGCCCAGGACGCGGCGGCGGCGGGCCAGGGTGTCTTCGCCCAGCTCCCGGGCCGCCTGGTGCTCGCTGGGGTGACGAACGATGGTGGCCGGGTTGCTGGCGGAGGAGGTCAGGGTGCCGGGGAGCCCGCCGACCGCACGCAGGCTGATGGCCAGGCCGTCGGCGGAGGCCAGGGTGTCGGGGTGGTCCTCGCCCAGGACGCGGCGGCGGCGGGCCAGGGTGTCTTCGCCCAGCTCCCGGGCCGCCTGGTACTCCCCGGCCGCACGCAGGCTGACGGCCAGGTTGCTGGCGGCGGCCAGGGTGTCGGGGTGGTCCTCGCCGAGGTCGCGGCGGCGGCGGGCCAGGGTGTCTTCGTCGAGCTGCACCTGGGCCCTGCCGTCATCACCAGCCATCCCCGCATTGTCGCCCCGGCGGCGCGTGCGTGCCAAGCTCCCGCCATCGAAGAGCATCAGAGTGTGAGCGGCTTGGCTACGGTCGGGGCCGGTTCATGATCGCAAGTGGCCTGTGGCCTGGCGCGCTCGGAGGGACTCGAACCCCCAGCCTTCAGATCCGTAGACGCCCGTACTGGCGTCCGGGACTGTTCAGACCAGTCCGTGGCCTGGGGCTCGCCTCCTCCCGCCGTCCAGGTGAGTTCGGAGCATCCCAAGGGTGTTCATCCGCGTGTCATCTGATTGAAAGGCACGTCAAACCACGCATCGGCGGGATGCGGCTACAGGCTGTCCGGCCCGCTCAGATCACCAAGCTGTACCGGGATCTCCTGACAGAAGGCGGACGTAGCGGCGCTGGCCTTTCAGCTAGGACGGTGGAGTACGTGCATGCCGTGCTGAGGAAGGCATTTCGTGATGCGGTTCTGGTAGATCAGCTTCTTCCGTCAAATCCGGTCGAGCGTGCCAAGCGACCGCGTAATCCAGTTCGTGAGCGCGGGGAGATCTGGTCAGCCGGTCAGCTTCGCGTCTTCCTCGATCTGGCCAGGAGTCATCGCCTGTCCGCCTTTTTTCATCTGGCTGCTTATACCGGTGCCCGCCGCGGTGAGCTGCTCAACCTGCGCTGGCGTCATGTAGACCTGGCCCGCGCCGAGATCCGCATCAGCGGTTCGGCTGCCGTCATTGGCGGTACCCGGATCGAGGGAACGACTAAGAGCGGCCGATCGCGGACGGTCAGCATCGATGACGGGACAGTTCAGGTGCTGAAGGCGCACCGTGTCCGCCAGGCGGAAGAACGGCTCACCGCTGGCCCGGACTGGATGGGCGGTCATGACTACGTGTTCACCACCGGATGGGGCGGTCCTGTGCATCCGGACACAGTGTCGTCGTTGATCGGGGATCTGATCAGGGCGCATAACGTGACCGTGGGCGACGGTGGCGCCAGTGAGCTGCTTCCTCATGCGCTATTGCACGATCTGCGGCATGTCCACGCCACAACCTTGCTGCTGGCCGGGGTGCCGGTGCATGTGGTGGCGGCTCGCCTAGGACATGCTGACCCATCGGTGACGTTGCGGGTCTACGCCCACGTGATCCGGGATCAGGTCGCTGAGGCGGCGGACATCTTCGCCCGCTCGATTCCGGCCGGTGATAGCTCTGTTGTTAGCAAATCCGTTAGCAAGGAGGCCGCTGCTGATGGACGATAGGGCCTCTGACCTTGGCGCGCTCGGAGGGACTCGAACCCCCAACCTTCTGATCCGTAGACTGTGTCACGCGCACCCGCTACGTGCCCATTCCACTGCTGACGTGCCCAAACGGTACTCATTAGTACGCACTAGGCGGCAGCGTTGAGCGTCCTTGTAAGGCCAAAATAGGGCCAGCCATGTCTGACTATCGATCTGAAGCTGCAGCCGATCAGCCGTCAAGACCGGGTTGACGTCAGCTCACCTGGAGTGCTTCCTGATCAGCTCGGCGTCTGGCCTGTTTGTGGCCGCCATCTGGATGCAAACTACCGGCGCGTGCCAGGTCCGGACGAGCTCGGCAGCTCACGAGTGCTGTCTACGGTCGTGCGTGCAAGCGGTTGTGCACCCGTTGCCGTACTTCCTGCTGTACGGGGTTGACGCCCGAAACATGGATGCCACGCCAGTCATTGGCCCATTACCATCGTCGCGGAGCCTGCGGCGCCCGCGGCGCTTGCGGTGCCCGCGGGGCGAAGCCGGGGAAGGGCGCGGCGGCCTGGGCCGGGTCGACTTCGGCCAGTCTTGCCGCTGCTTCGGAGCGGATATCGGGATCGAACGCGTCATCGGCCACGATGCTGCGCAAGGCCTCGGCCGCCTGGGCCGGGTCGACTTCGGCCAATCTTGCCGCCGCCTCAAAGCGGGTATCGGGATCGAATGCCTCATCGGCCACGATGCTGCGCAAGGCCGCCGCGCCCTGAGCCGGGTCGACTTCGGCCAATCTTGCCGCCGCCTCAAAGCGGTCGTCATGTTCGTCTTCATACATGAAGCCGACGCTACATACCTGCCTGTACCGTAAGGAATGAAGCATCCACCCCTCTTCAACCGGGGGGTTTCCCCCGGGTCGGCAGGCATCCCAAACTAATCCGGCGAGTGATCCTCTGGATGCGAACTATCGGCAACGACGTCAACGACGGTCGTTTGCGCAGGTGGCCTGGTCAACTGCGGCGATTCGGGATCGGCGAAAAGCAGGTTGGTTGCTGCACTTGGTGCTGCACTTGGTGCTGCACCGCGTCCCTGCGCCTGCCCGGCCGGTGACCCGCTGCTTAGGAGTTCACTTCATGGTCGGCTTCGACCTCGATGCTCCCAGGTCAGAGTTCGTTTATGACGTCTTTGAGTGACTGTCAATGACCGTAGTTGTCCCCATGTCATGGCACGCATGTGGCACGTAGCCTGCCACTGCGCTCCTCAAGGATCCCCGGCATCGCTGCATGCACTCGCGCGACGAAGATTGGTGACACCATCGATCGGGTGCACTGGGAACTTGGAGACCTTGCTACCTGGTTCGGTTCAGTAGGTGTCGTTGGCGCGCTTGCAGCGGCTTTGTACCAGATTCGTACCGAACGTATCCGACGGCATGACGATGAAGAGCACGAGCGGCAGCAACTGCGCCGTCAGCAGGCCGAACGGATATCCGGGTGGCCAGTAGATAGTCGGCCTGGGCGTCACGACACGTCGCTGATTCTCCTCAACCGGTCTGACGAGCCTGTTTATGAGGCCGTTGTCACGTTTGTGTTTATTCAGGGCGCCGGGCCTCGGCGTGGTGAAGATGGAGTCAACTCGTCCTACCGCAGGACCCTAAGCATCCTTCCGCCTGGCCGTTGGCGAGTCGAGGTACCAGGAGGGTGGGCAGGTATGTCGAGACGGCCAGGCGTAGAGGTGGCTTTTACCGACCGTGCGGGAATCCATTGGATTCGGCGAGCAACAGGCGCGTTGGACGAAATCCAGAAGGCACCTATCGACCATTAAAGCTTCATCGTCCTCAAATGCTTGCCTTCCCGGTTCCTGATCAGGAACTCCCGCCTTCGCCACCGTCCTCCTGACGGTCCCAATTAGCCGATGTTCGACACGTGGCCTCTTCGTCCCGAAGGCAGAGCGACATGCGCATAACCTCTGTCGGTACCGTGTCTACCGGCTGGTCACTGTTCACTAGGGTCCGCCAGCGTCCGCCCAAGACCGTGTGGGTTGTCACTCAGTTCGTCACTCAGCTTGGCTGTCGAGCTGGGCGGGTTGGCACATAGACTTGCTGTCCTCTGGCACGGCCAGCAGCCCCACGGGGCTTCCCCCACGGGAGGAAGATCAATGATCAAGCTCACACGCGCTGAGAACGACATTCTGCGTCCCTGGCTGATCGGCCGGATGCGTACCGGGAGCCAGACCATCAGCGACCAGGCCCTGGCCGAGGAACTAGACCCGGACGGCAGCCTGGGGTGGAACGACGGCGGCGATTACAGGGGTCTATCTCACGCGCTTTTTCATATCGCGACCTTCGAGGTAGAGCACGGCAGGCCGGTAGGCCTAGTCGCGCTAGCGATCAGCCCGCCGAAGCAGCCGTCCGATGACGGGATCCACGCGATGGCCAGGCGACTCCTGTTCGATCTACCGGACGGCGCCACGGCCCCAGAGGCCTGGGCTCAGAAGCAATTCTGGACGTCGAAGCTGGCCGAGGCGACGTTGTACTGGACCGAGGGCCATGAAAATGGCCCGATGCCCGACGCCCAGTTCGATGCGATCATGGCCGAGCTGTCCAAGATCAAGCAAATGATCCGCCAGCTCCAGCACGGCCAGCACACGGCTGGATGATGGCTTGCTGACCAGAGGTCCGCTGCGCGTGTTTCGGGCCTGGCCTTCGACCTGGCCCTGGCCGTCAGGCCGCTAGGTCGGCAGGGGTTCCGGGGTCCACGGCGCGCCCAAGGCGCATGTGACCGGCTGCTTAGAAGGTCGTTTCAGGCAGGGGGTCAACCTGCGCACGCCCACGTGGGAGGTCGTTCGCGGTGCCCGTTGGTGACCGCTGGTGACTGCGGTTTTCCGTCCGTTCTGGCACGGATGTGGCACGGCTGCAGAGCGCTGCGGCTCATGCTCGCCCACGCTGGGCTGTACGCTGATCAACCATGAATACACCAGTTACGGGCGGCTTCACTGGTGGTCGGGTCTACAGCTCCGGCATGATGATGAGGCGGTCCTCACGGTTCTTTGCTCTGCCGCCGCAGCCCGCTACGGCACTCAAGACCGACTTCGAGGGCTTGGGCCTGGTCAAGAGCTTCGTTATCAACGAGTTCGAGGCTATCGATGGATCTACTTCCTTCGAGCTTATGGTCGACGGCAAGTCGGTCTGGCTCGGCATGGGAGACGATCAGGCAGACGGCCTGTTGAAGGCCATAATGAAGATCACTGAGCAAGAACCGGAAGCACCGGACAACTTATCAGATGTTGTCACTTCACGGTCAGCCTCGGCCTCGGTGTTTCCAGATCAGAGACCGTTTATGGTGTCCTTGAGTGATTGCCAATGACCGCAGCTGTCTCCATGTCATGGCATTGAGGATCAGCCCGCTAGCTAAAATGTGCGCGAGTTGGTGCTTCATGGTCGAATTTGACCGTTCAGTAAAGAGGTTGAGTCGCTAATGGAGCGCGAGAGCGCGGCATCGGAGCGGGCCATGGACTCGCTGGACCGCGCCACGGAGCAAGCTGACCACGGGCAGAATTCGCCTAAGCCGCGAGACGATAATCACGATACTCTACTCGTAGAATCGGAACCAAAAGTCGCCAGCAAACCTATTGGCAACTTCTATTTTAAGCGCTATCGCGCAACTTGGATTCTATTGGTCCTCTTTATTGTCACGGTAGCCGTGGCATTTTCCATCTATCCCCGCCGGTCAGCCGTCTACCGGCCGTAGTCATTCACAGTGATAGTTCAGGCTCAGGAGGCGCAAGTCCAGAGCATCGGCATCCAAGTGAAGCGGCTCCAGCCGGACCAGTTCAGCCTGACCATCGGAACACTGGTGAACTCGCCAGGGTTTCAGGGGAAGGTGCCCTTGCTGCTAATCATAGATGTTCCAGCGACCGTTACACCGCAAAGCTGTAGACCACCTAGCTGCACCTCAATTTTGGCAAACTCTCTTGAAGGAATCTATCAAGTTGAAGAAAAAATAATCACCCAGCTTTCACGATCGGTCACGAAACTTATTGTTGACGCCCCAGTGCTCGCCTGGGACGCGAATGGCCTAGACGTAGAGGCCGAGCTGCCGGAAGTTGAGGTGGATTATACTAATCCACGCCAACCTCAGAATAATCCCGAGGTAGGTATAAGCTACACCTTGCCCCCAGGCTATGACTGGACCACTCCAGAACCTTACTATTCACCTGAATCTTACATACTAGGTGATCCTAGTGGGGCAACCGAGGCCTTGATCTGGCGTGAGACTGCCAATGACCTGGAGAATCCAGTGCCTATAAGCGGGACCGATAACAGTACAGCGAGCGGAGACAGCTTCCGCACTTTTATTTCGGGAGCGCTTCTGGGCATCGCGGGCGGAGCGTTGGTGGGTGCAATACAGGAAGCTACTCACACAAAGCGCCGCGCTAAGAAACCGGAGCCAATTCCAGCATTAGCCCTGATCTTTCATAGGGGTTGATGGCTTCCGCTGGCGTGCGGGCTGGCTGGTTTCTGGATCTGGATTTTAGGCCCGGGGTATGACGGTGGCCCGGCTGTCGGGCCGGGTAGCTGGGGGTTCCACGGGCCCCTGGGTTCCTTCCTTACTCGGCGGGATGGTTCGTGTTGGTCAGGTTGGGTGCGGGATGGCCTGGACGCGCTGCCAGGCGGTGGTGATCTGTTCTGCCCGGGGCCAGGTGGCGGCGATTTTCAGGGTTCTGCGGCGGCCGCCGCGGACCAGGCGGGCGGCTGCGTGCAGGACGCGGTAGCGCATCGTCTTGGGCTCCGCTTGTGCCAGGTCGCCGTCCAGGGCCAGCAGCTTCAGCCAGGACAGCAGGATGCAGGCGATCATGGCCGCGTCGAGCCACGCCTTGTTCAGCCCGTAGTCATGGGAGGGGAAATGTCCCAGGCCGGCCTGCTTGCCGGTGCGGATGACGTCCTCGACGCGGGCGCAGCCGCGGTGCGCGGCGTCGATGTAGGCGCACTGGCCGCGCCAGCCCTTCGTCGTGGCGGGCAGGTTGGTGACCCACCGGCAGTAGCGCCAGCCGCCGGCGGCCTCGAAGAGGGACAGCTGCGCGCCGGGGTGCGGGCGCTAGCGGCGGGCGAAGACGCGCATGGTCTTGGGCCAGCTCTTGAGCTGGTCGCCGCCGGGTCCTTCGCGCAGCAGCCCGGTCAGCTCGGCGACGTGCGCTTCCTCGATCCAGCAGGCCCGGTGGGCGCAGCGCGGGTCCGCGCAGGCATGATCGGCGCGGCGCTCGCGGACCTGGCCCCTGCCGTCGACGGCGATCTGCCAGGCGGCGCCGGGGACCGTGCCGATCGCGGCCTTCTCCCGCGCGGCGAGCTCCCAGCCCACGGAGCAGGTGACCTGGTAGCCGTGCCGGGCGGCGAGCCGGTCCAGCTCGGTGACCAGGGCATGGCTGGCGCCGGCGCCGTCGCAGGTGATCATCAGCCGGCGCCGCAGCGCGGGCGGCAGCGCGGCGATCGCCTCGCCGAGGAGGCGCAGGTGATCGGCGGCGGTGTTCGACCCGGCCGAGCCGGGGCGGAGCATCCAGGCCAGCGGCTCCGCCGTGTTATCGCAGGCCGCGATGACCGGGTGATGGCCGTAGCCTTTGAAGTCCGGCTCTGCCAGTTCCTTGTCGCTGTGCGCGGTCACGACGGTCGCGTCCAGCCGGATGCAGGTCACGCCCTCCAGCTTGCGGTCCGCGATCCGGACCGGGGGCAGCCCGCCGTGCCGCGCGATGCCCTGGTTCCACGCGTGCCGCCGCGCCTTGTTCACCGCGGCCGTGACGTTCCGTCTCCGGCGGTCCCCGCCGACGGCGATCTCGTTCAGCGCCCGCCACGCGGTCGGCACTGAGGCGACCGGCCCGAACAGCTCCCGCTGGTCGCCCATCACCCGGAAATCGCTGATCACCCGGCCGCCGTCCGCGATCGCGCACGCCAGGTCGGAGAAGACCCGGCCCCGGTCATGGCCGCCCAGCGGCGAGGGCAGCGCCGCCGACAGCCCGGATGTCAAGCCTGTCCGGTCCGACAGCTGCCGCAGCAGGGCAAGGCCCGCGTGCGACACGAGCCCGCTGCCGCCGCCGGCGACTTCCAGACCACGCGACCATCCTGTAGCGTGCACGGAGAAAGTGCTCCTCGAACCTGGACCGGTAAGTGCCTAGACAACCCTTATCGTCCCAGGTCAGGAGCACTTTTCCATTCAGGCGCGCCGCCCAGCCGCCGAACCCCCGTGAAAAGCCAGGGCTAGCCCTAGCCATACCAAGCCGAAACCCCCGCCTGCCATGCCGCGCCAGGGCGTGCCGCGCCTAGCCTTGCCTCGCCTGCCGCTCCCGATAGCCTGCCCCGGCCCTAGGGGTACTTCCTTGCGGTGCAACGAGCCGCTCAGCCGCAGCGTTCCCGGGCCCGTCAGGTCAGGGAAAGCCAGGAGGGCATTCGTCAGGAACGGGAAAGCCCAGGACAGATGGGAACGCGGCCGGGTGTCTGCCCACCGACGGCTACACCCAGGTGATCCGCCGCACAACCACCCAGCCGGTGCGTAGCATCAAAGGCGGGTGGCCGCGGACCGCTGCTCCCATTTCCTAGACCATGTGTCGCACATAAACTGGCAGACATGCGTCGCACATCTGTTGTCGGATCACAGGCGACAGGCGACAGGCGGCTGTGTCCTGTGCCGGGTCACGCCGTGGCGTCCCGCTTGATGCTTGACATAGCTCCGACTGAGGGTTGACACGCGCGGTGGGCCTAGAGCTTTGGCTACAGCGGTTGGTAGCTGCGCAGCTGCCTTGTTTCGTACTCGCCTGGTGGCTGCCTGCTAGATGGTGTTAACTCGCAGTACGAGCATGCCGCCGCGGATGGCCGTGAGGAGACCGGACGGTGACGGGCTCAGGGGAGGGAGCCAGCTATGGCTGTCGCAAATCCGCAGGCCGACATCCCGGATGCCAGCCAGCTTCAGGGCAGCGAGACACCGGCAATAACAGCAGGCTCAGCGCCACCGGTCCCTGAAACGGCTCAGCAAGCCGAGCGCCCAACCGAGCCTTGGCTCTACGCCGACAAGCCCCTGGAGCCGGGCAACCAAGACGCCCTGGGCTTCGGCGCGTACGCTGACGCCCTTGCGCTACTGATGGATTGGAAGGACACCAGCACCCCGCTGACCATCGCTATCAACGGGCCGTGGGGATCGGGAAAGACCTCGCTGGCCAAGATGGCAGAGGCCCGCCTCCCGATCGGCAGCGATTGGGACGCGCCGCACGTCATTTGCTGGTTCGACGCATGGGCCAACGACGACGCGCCATATCTCGGTGCTGCGTTCGCTGCGGCTGTGGCTAAGGGCGTGAACAGGCAACGCCCCTGGTGGGTGCGCCTGGCAATGCCCCTGCCGTCCGCCATGCTCTCCCCGGAGCAGCGCTGGCGGCGCGGACTGTGGCTCGGAGTCGTCGCGGTCGTGCTGGCTGCTGCCGCGGTCTTCTGGCCGACCGGTGGCTCCCTGCTCGCGCCCTTCCTGCACGCGGGGAATACGGTCTCTGGTCTGGGTCGCGGCGCGGCTGCCGCCCGTCTCGCGTGGCCGCTGATAGCGGTTGCCGTGATCGTCCTGGCGCAACGGCTGGCACCGAGCATCCAGGGGGTGGCGCGCTGGATCGATAACCCGGGGTCAGAGGCTGCGCGCGGCTCGATGCAAGACGCCAACCGGCAACTTCGCCGGTTGATTGATCAGGCCCTGCGCGGCAGGCGACGTCTCATGATCTTCGTGGACAACCTGGAGCGATGCCGACCGCCCCGCGCCGTCGAGGTGTGCGAGGTCGTAAGTCAGCTCATCGGGCACCCCGAGGTCGTCACCGTACTAATCGGTGACATGGACACGATCGCTTTGTCCGCGGAGATCAAGTACGCGGCGCTGGAGTCCCTATCTCCTGGCACAACCGGGACATCGGGGCCGGGCGGAACCCCGGGAACGGTCGGCGGGGGACCGGCTGGCGCGTATGGGCGGGCATACCTGGAGAAGCTCATCCAGATTCAACTCAGGCTGCCGCCTCCGCTGCTCAAGGACTTGCGCAAGATGCTCGTGCCCGTCGCTGGTGAACGGCCAGCCTTCCCGCCGAATGCCAGCAAGCCAAAACCCAGCAAGCCAAAACGTAGATCCGCGGCGAGGGCGGTAACGGGCTCGTTGCTCGCGCACCCGTGGCGCTGGACCTTTGCCGCGTTGGGTGTGACGATCGCGACCTCCTGGGTTCCCGTGATTGCCGGCATTGGGTTTGCGGTGGCTGTGATGGCCGCCATCGTAGGACTCCGGCAGGCCCTCGCGCAGCGCCAGAAGCAGCGCCAGAAGGAGGAAACCCGGGAGGCGCTCGATAAGGCGGTATCCAGCGCGGTGAAGCCAACGGAGACCGAGTTGAGGCCAGAAGCGGTCGAGGAACTGGCACAACAGGTCAGCAACACCGATGAGAGGGAAATCCGCAGGCGCATGAGGCAGCGCATCATTTCGAACAACGAGCTGCGCACCGAGCTCGATCACGCCGTGCTCAAAGTCCTGCCACCTTCCCCTCGCGCGGCCAAGCGCATGTTCAACCACGCTCACCTCCTGCTCGACATCGGCGTCGAACGAGGCATCTTCGCCACGCAGCCGGGGCTGCGGGCTCGCCAGCTCGCCGAATGGGTCGCGCTTACCGAGCGATGGCCAGCCGTGGCGGCAGCCATAACCGGTGATCCCACGCTGCTCGAGAGGCTTGAGGACGCTGCGCGAGACACGGCTCATCAGGCCCTCCGGCCCGAGCAGCTGACGGCGATCGAAACCGGTATTGGGATCACTGGGCTGGAGCCCAGCCTCCTGGAATACCTGCGTCGCAGTGACTCACTTATGGCTTGCATCCGCTTGCTGGTGAGTTTCTCTCCATACCCAGATGAAGAAGCAGCGCCAGATGTGGCGGCGCCGGTCGCAAACACTGACGGCATCGCCGGACCCTAGAAAACGTCAACCATCAGCTGATGCCGATTCGTCAACCATCAGTTGAACCTAGGCATGGACCTAGGCATGGATGATCACAGTCAGGCATGCAGTCAGGCATGCTTGTGTCAGGCATGCTTGGTTGTCCTCCGGCGACTGACGTGCGACATTCTTCCGCCGGGTGACCTGCGACAGTGGCGGGGTTTCGGTCACCCTGGTACGACGTTTCCGCGGAGCGTCGGACTGGGGAGGCCGGGATTGGCACTGGTTGTCTTGCCGGTTGTCGAGCAGCGCCTAGACGCGGTCCGCGCGGCGGTGGGCGGTACGGACAGGCGGCGCACGGTCGTCCGTACCCCGCCCTTGCCCAAGATGGGGAGCCGCCCGTCCCAATACGGGTTGTTCTGCCCATACAGGCCGCCCGGCCCGGGTGCCATACTGGCCGCAACGGCAGATCAAGACGGCCGCAGGAGGCAGTCATGACCGAACCCCGCGAACCACAGGCCGAGGCAGCAGCGGACCCTGGGCTAGAGGTCAGCCCTGAGATGATCCAGGACCTGGACGTGACAGACGACGACGCCGGCAGCCCTGACGTCCAGCCCAAGCAGACTTACGGCAAGCCCGTCCACAAGGCCTGGGCCGGCAATAGGCCGCCTTCTGATGCTCCACCTCCTCCGCCCTGACGCCAGCCCATCCACAAGGCTTGGCCCGGCAACAGGTGATGCTTCCTGGTGACCGAGGCCGGGCCGCCACCCCGCCCACCAGCTGAGCCGGTCCGGGTCCAGCGCCGGGCCAGCAACACCGGCGTGATCATGGTCGTGGGGTAGAAGATCGCCCTCGGCCGCATCCACCAGCACCAGACCGGCGCCGTACTGGTTTCCGACACCACCCTCGCCGTCGAGTTCGCCGACGGCGACACCCGGGTCATCCGCCGCACCACCACCGAGCCAGTGCGTAGCATTAAGGGCCAGCGGGCCGCGGACCGCTACCTCAATTTCCTAGACCATGTGTCGCACATCAGCTGTCGGATATGCGTCGCGCATCAGTTGTCGGATCACAGGACCTAGGCATGGGACCTAGGCATCCTGGGTTATGTCAACCGGTTACCGCGTTGGAGCGTCCCTCGGTAGAGGGGTGGCCAGAACCTGGAGTCTGTCAGGGGTGGGTATGCTCGCAGGTGCTCTGACTTGTGCTCGAAGCGATCTGCAAAGCCGTCGACGCAATGGTGTAGGTATGCAGGTTCAGGTGCTCAGCGTTGATGCGCCAGGCGACCGTCAGCTGCCACGGCCGACATGCCCGGCAGTCTTGAACAGCGGCGTTGGTGCGTGCTGATGCTCACCTCGGGCGTCTTGGTCACCGCTGGCCTGGCCGCGCACAGCGGAAGCGAAGCTGCCAGCGGAACCGGCGTCGCAGGCTGGATCGGTGCGGTTACAGGCCTTGTCACGGCTTTCGGCGTGGTGGCGACCGGCGTATTCGCCTATTTCAAATTCTTTAGAGGACGGCTTTTTGAGCCGCGTGTCGATTTGGAGCTAAAGGCGGCCAAGCTGAGCCTTGCGCAAGGGCCTGCTATGAAGGTCGATGTTACTGTGAGAAATATTGGACAGACAGTTCTCATGTTTGCCGATGAATACCTTCAGCAGCTGCTTGTGGTGGGGTTGGAGTATTCACGTTTTGCTTCAGCCCGCAAGGAAACTGAACCAGTCAGATGGGCGAATCCTGTCTGGGTGTTCGAGCAGGATATCCTTGCCGATGAGGGCAGCTCCTTTGCGTTGCGACAATATCGGACTGCGCCGGAATATCAAATCGAGCCTGTGGAGAAAGATGCAGGCGAGCCATTGGAAGCCGGAGTTGCGTTCCGGCGCTCGATATTGGTGCCAATTCCTGAAGATCGTGATTGTTTTCTTGTTATCGTCCGCGTTAACGCCTGTTCCCATTACGGGGGCTTGTCGCGGCACAGCCACGAGATGTGTAGGACGGGCCAGCGGCCACCGGTACTGTGGGAGGCACGTCAGGTGGTCCATCTAGGAGGAGAGGAAAATGAGCTCGCCAGCGTACCGTCCTCCAGGAAGCCGCGAACCAGGTCGGCAGACGTGGCGGTGCCCGACGGACAATAAAAAGGTCTTCCCTGGGACGGACGGGGTGTATGTCTGCCCGACCTGCGGAACTGTGTTCGAGGTGGCAGACGGCCGGGCGCTCATTCTGGAAGGGCCATCGGACAAGAGGTAGCCGGACAGGTGAAAGCCTCGGGCGTGGGTCATCACAAGCTTCTGTGGCTCTGATGCTGACCCCTGGTGTGACCTGTTGACTGAAACTTGCAGTTCAGGGCATGATCATCGGATGCTTGCGCCACTGTTCTTGAACAAGCCCCAGCGATGTCCGTACGGACATTCGCTTGCGCCCGGTATGCCGCAGAAAGTCTCGTGGCGGCCCTGCATGTGCGGTCCAGCACGCGAGGCCGGGAGACAGGGCCGGGGTCTGGGTCATATGACTGTGTGGTGCGGGATGTGCAGCGCCGAGGATCACCGGGATACGACGTTATACGAGCCCGCGCATCAGGTCGGTCACAGCCGGGCGCTCAGCGGTTGGGTAACGCGGCCGGACGCCTTACGGAGACTACGGCCAGGGCGATGGCTATGGCCGCAGGCCGGTCTACAGCCTGGACTGTGACGATGCTGATGATCTTCTCAGCTGTGTGCGCGCTCATGATGCTGGCGCTTCGGGCCGATGCTGCCCGCTCGGCTGCTACAACGAACTCAGCCAGGCGTGGAAGTTGGTCGCTGTCCTTGTCCACGGTGACAGTAACGTCGTAGCAGCTGGGTGATTCGGTCATGCATGGCACGATAAGTCCGGTATATGACATTTCCTACCGGAGGAGTTCGTCGCTGAGCTTGAAGCGAGCGACTTCGAACCATGTCCTGCTGTCAGAGCCAGGCGCGGTTGCGGCAACCTGAGCAAGGGCCGTGTTGTGGTGACAGCCGTGTGTAGCTTCGCCAGCTCCAGGCACCACAGTGCTCTTGGGCTGGCCTGTTCGCCGGACTGGGCTTCTTCGAGAAGCTGCTCAGCGGCCCGGTAGTGATCTGGTCCATTCATGGCTCTCCTGGAGGATCTGCTCGGGGTGGGTTGTCAGTGTCAAGTGGATGGGAGAGGCTATGTCTGTGCAGTGGTATCAGGTGCAAGTGGTACTTAGTGATCTTGAAGACGCACGAACGCTGCTGCGCAGGTTGGTTGACGAACGTATTACCGTTTCTGGCACGGTCTCGGGTCCTGTGACTTCTATCGTGTGGAATGGCTATGTCGATGAGACTGTCGGCAAGTGGCTTGTTACCGCGCTGAGCACTGAGGGTCGTGTGCATGACTTGGTGAAGAGAATCTGTGAGGAATACCAAAACCCGCTTGAGCTAATAGTCCTTCCCGTGTCTTTCGGTGACCGCAGGTATCTTGACAGCCTGATTACGAAACAGGCCGAGGCGCCGTTCTAGCCGCCACGAGACCCACTCACACGTTCGGTGCTGGAGCGTTGGAGTTCTCTGTGAGCGCGTGGAGCTGGTCAAGGTATGACGTTGTAGCGCCCTCCTTCGGATAACGCTCATGAAGGACTCTAGTAAGGTCGCGGCTAACCATTAGTAGGGACGGTATTGACTTTCGCTGGCCGCTGAGTGCTTCCTGACCGTGGTGAATCGCATCTGCCAGATCCCCTTCACGCGCCGCCACTACTCCGAGCGTGACGCGCGCTTCAGCTATACGCATCGGTGCGCGTTCTGTTCCATCGAAGTCGGTAGCAGCCCGGATTACCTCTTGGGCAAGAGTGCTTGCCATCCGATCCTCGGCCAGATGCCGGTAACAGTCCATGGCGTAGAAGTCGAACTTGGTCGGGTCCGCTCATCCGCCGTCCGGTCAAGACCGTATCGTCCGAAGCGCCCCTGCCTCTGCCTGAGCTATGCGTGACGGCGCTGAAACTCCGCGGCGCATGCCAGTCAGGAGATCGTGAGCGAGCTGGAGATTCATGGATTGAAACCGGGCTGGTCTTCACTACGCGCCATGGCACGCCAGTCGAGCCCCGCAACTTTGATCGAAGCTTCGACCGGCGTATTGCCATAGCCGATGTACCACGGATCACCAGGCACAGCACCCGCAAGACATGCGGGTCACTGCTGGCCGCCCTCGATGTGCATCCGCGTGTGGCCATGCAGATCCTTCGGCACAGCCGGGTCGCGATCACGATGGAGATCTACACCGAAGTACCCTCGGCAGCCACCCGCGAGGCCCTCAGGAGGCTCGGACAGTGGCTAGAGGACGCAGAGACATGAGCGTCGTTGCTGCACTTACTGCTGCACTGACGGCCATGAGGGACCGGTTACAAGATCGCAATTGGCCGTTGATCTGGGCGCGCTCGGAGGGACTCGAACCCCCAACCTTCTGATCCGTAGTCAGATGCTCTATCCGTTGAGCTACGAGCGCAGTCACTGCAGCATACTGCACACCGACCGTCGGGGTGCGTACCAGAGACCGGCGGCCAACCCCTATAGGAGATAGAGGCTCTGACCTGGTCGGCCCCTAGCCGCACTCCCTCTCGGTCGCGGCGCCACGAGCTAAGCCCGCTGC
>Ga0307478_10002051_pt1 | contig 16498 bp, 12 predicted proteins | sample atmos_gasesECM4C_2_FD_203713 | JGI IMG/M metagenome (GOLD analysis project Ga0307478, IMG submission 203713) | Hardwood forest soil microbial communities from Morgan-Monroe State Forest, Indiana, United States - atmos_gasesECM4C_05 | ecosystem: Environmental > Terrestrial > Soil > Temperate...
TCGATGGGCCGCCGGTAATAATCCTCCGGATGCGTCAAGTAATAAATTACAGGAAAGAAGAGGAACACGAGCAAATAAGGAACCGCAATGCTGGGGTCGAGGCGCCAAGACTGGCGAAGTCCCGCCAAAGTCAGCACAGTAAGTCCCGTGCAGAAAATCATGTTGAACGGGTCGGCTGGCTCTTCCTGCAAATAGCGCGGGTGGAAGCTCCAATATCCGGTCCACAGGTAGACGACGCGCCGCACCGTTTGCCCGACATAAAGCGCGCGATGTGAGTTGATGAACGCCAGCCCTTCGTGAAATTTTTTCGAGGTGTACGCGATCTCGCCGAGCTGCTGATATTCCAGCCACTCATTTTCGTTGTCCGACGGGTGGTAGCCCGGAGGACCCCAATGCCACGAATCCGCATTGTTGCCAAAATAAACTTCTAATCCGAGGCAGCTTCGGAACGGAATCACTTTGTGAAACGTCTCATAGTTCCGAATGAACCACGACGAGACCACGAGTATTACGGTCAGCACGGCCCCCAGCCCAGGAGCCAGCCAGCGGCTGCCGCTTTTGTAGAGCCGATACCACGCCCATGCCCCCAGAAACGGCGCCACCGACATCACGACCGGGTCGGTCAAGCCGCCCAACCCGCTGAGCGCACCGAATCCCACCCACGGCCATACGGAAGAGGATGTCTCGAGATACAACGCGATCAGAAAGATCAGGCTCATCAAAAACGTAGTCAGAGTGGTGGCCCAGATAAAATCAGCGGAGAAGAAAATTGCATAGGGAAAGAGCGCCCACACCCATCCGGCCCAAACGGCCGCATCTTCGCCAAAATGTTTCTTCGCGATGAAGTAGATCGGGATGCAGGTCAACGCCGAGAACAAGCAATTCAGAGCAAGTGCTGCAATCGCCGAAGCATCGCTGTAGACGCCGAATATTTTGAATATGCCTGCCAGCAGATAGGGATATACCGGGGCCAGCCAGGAAGTTGGTCCGGTCTTGCCGAACAGAGGATTGCTGAAGCCCTCACCGTGCACAATCGAACGCGCGATTCTGCCGGCTTCCCCTCCTAATCGCCAATGGTCGCGAGCCGGATCCGTCCGCTCCGGATACAAAAAGGACATCACCGCCAGCCGCAACACAAGCGCGACTACGACCATCAACAACAGCGAACCCCGCGTGCTCTTCGCCCCCGGGTAACCCGTGTTCGGTGCGTCCGTCTCGAGTTCCGTCAACGTGTCAGCAGAGCCCATCCGCCCCGATTCGAACCCGAAACTCTGGCCTGAGTTGCATAGTGACAGCTTCTAATGTGCCATAACAAACACTCCCAGTCTGCTATCGTTACAATTTTTTACTTATGAACTCGATCCATCGTCCTGATTTGGAAAGCAAATCTGGCCCGCTAGTCGCAATTTGCTCCGTTTTCTCCTGCGCCGTTCCGCCTGTGTGCTTGCGCCTTTTCCTTCCTCTACGTAGCATCTAACTTGATGGCTGCTGCTCTCATCCCCGAGCGCCTTCGCCCTCAGATGGCCTTTGGCGAGATCGTCGCCTTCGCCTACGACACTTTTTGCACCAACAAAGTCCGCTTTATGCTGACGGCGCTGGGCATGGTCATAGGCACGGCTTCGCTCATCCTCGTTGTCACCATCGGCATGACCGGACGCCAGTTCGTGCTCAACCAGATTCAGGCCATCGGTACCAACGAAATCTGGGCCGAGTATCTGGGTGGCGCGCCGCACATCAGCAACTCCAACCCAGACCCGCTCACCATCGATGACCTCCACGCTGTTCAAGAGGTCGTTCCCGGCATCGCCGCGTCCTCGCCCGTAACCCAGCTTTCCGACCGTGTCCCCATCGGCAACGGCAAAGAGAAGGATGTCACCATCCTCGGCGTCAATCCCGAGTATGTTCGGGTTCGCAATCTGCTGATTCCCTCTGGAAGATTTTTCGATCAGGAAGATTCGCAAGCTCACAATAAGGTAGGAGTCATCACCGAAAAAATGGCGATCGAAGTTTACGGCTCGCCGCAAGCGGCCGTGGGCAAAGTCATTAAGCTCACCGGGCTTCCCTTCACCATCATTGGAACTTTCAAGGAGCGCGTGGAAACCTTCGGGCAATCCGAAATCGTGGACAACACCATGCTGATCCCGTTCTCGGTGAGCCGCTACTTCATGGAGGTGCCAAACGTAAAGCTTCTTTATTTCTCCATGGAAGATCCCTCGATGGTGATCCCGGCAACCGCACAGATCAAGCGTGTGCTGCAGTCGCGGCATCGTTCCGAGTCCGTCTACGACGTCGCCAATCTCACTGCGCTGCTCTCCATGGCCGACCGCATCGCCACCGGCCTGACATGGGTGCTGCTGCTGATTTCCATGGTGACTCTGATCGTTAGCGGCATCGGCATCATGAACATCATGCTGGCCACCGTGACCTCGCGCATCCGCGAAATTGGCATCCGCAAAGCTGTCGGCGCCACCAACCGCGAAATCCGCTTCCAGTTTCTCGCCGAAGCCATCCTCATCTCGCTCATCGGAGGCTTCGCCGGAATCGTGATCGGCCTTGCGATCCCATACTCGGTTCGCTTCCTCACCGAATACCGCGTCCCCATTTCCGGCCTGTCGGCAATCATCGCCATCCTCGTGTCGTCCCTCGTCGGAGTGATCTTCGGCACCCTCCCCGCGGCGCGCGCCGCACAGCTCGATCCCGTCGAAAGTTTGCGATACGAGTAGATCGTTTCTGGACCTTTGCAGATTGCCTTTTTCGTATCGGCATCGGAGCGCGGTAGACTTATCCGAATGTTGCTCAAGCCTGCCGTTGAAGCCGATTACCCGGAGATCATTGACCTTGTCAATATCGCCTTCCGGCGTACCGGTCCTGGCGCCAGTTGGAACGCCGAAGCGGGAGTCATCGAGGGGCAGCGCCTCAACGATTCTCTGCTCAGAGAAGATTTAGCCAACAACCCTGCTGCGCACCTGCTCATTCATCGGGATGAAGCCGATGGCGCACTTCTCGGAACCGTATGGCTGGATCCTGCCGACGACGGAATCTGGTATCTCGGCCTCCTCAGCGTCAGGCCTGATTTGCAAAACAGGCAGCTGGGCCGCACTCTACTCGCCGCCGCGGAACGGTTCGCGCAAGAACGCGGCGCTCATCGTATCCGTATGACGGTCATGAATATCCGGGCAACTCTGATCGCGTGGTATGAACGCCGGGGCTATACGCTGACCGGCGAAACGAAACCTTTCCCCTATGACGACCAACGTTTCGGCAGGCCGCTTCGGGATGATCTGCACTTTCTTGTGCTGCAGAAAGACCTGGTCTGTCAACAGTCATAGGTCAGCGCAAATGATCTAGTGCTAGCCCTCTTACTGATACGACAACGCCAGATTATCCAGATAAACCGTGTACGAATCCTGCTTGGCGTCGCCATCCATCTGGTAGTTGATGGTTAGCCCATACCAGCCCGGCGATGTGCTGGCAGGAAAAGTCCAGTTCAGCGTACCGGTCTGCCCGTTGAGCGTGATCGATTGATACACGAGATTGTTGTTTGAATCTCGTTGCACCTGAATCGTCAGATGGTTCCATGCATTGTTATTCGGGTAGCACGGGATTCCGGTCGGCACCCATTTCTTGTTCTGATTGTCCCAGACATCCCACTCGTTTCCCGAGGCGAGGCGGCACTGGTGGCCAAAGATGAACCCCAGGTTGTTGAAGAACTGATTAATGTCGAACTCAAGCGCCTGAGAAAGGCCGAAGTTGCCCCCGTAGAAGTACACGTCGTAGGTGAAGTCATGGAGAGAGGGAAGAAGAGTTTGATTCGTATCCGGCTGGCCCTGCGATGAGCCGGGGCCGATCATGTGATTCATAAACAGCGCATCAGAAAAGGGCACTGTTCCCCCTACGCTGAATCCAGAAGCGTCCCCGCTCATGGAAGGTGAGCTGATTCCCTGGCCCATCCAAAAGGTGATGCCGTTACAAGGAGAAGGCGAGCAGTCCACATAATTGGGTCCCTGTTGCCCGTACGAGGACCACCCGCCGCTCTTCTGCACGCTGGAGAACGATGGCGCCTGGCTTGCCGGCGCGGGGGCGGGAGCGTTGGCAACTGTGATCTGAAAGGACTGTTCTTTCGAGGCTCCCGTGGAATCGGAAACAGTGATCGCAAAGTCGGAAGTTCCGCTGGAACTCGGCGTCCCGGAAATCGCTCCCGAACTGGTACTGAGCGACAGACTCTGCGGCAACGAGCCGGACGCGAAAGTGAAAGTGTAGGGCGCGGTGCCACCGGTTACGACGATGGTGGCGCTGTAGGTCGCTCCGACTGTTCCTGAAGGCAGCGAAGACGAAATATTCAAGCTCGAACTGGTTGTGCCAGAACCAGAGCCCGTGCCGGCAGACGTATTGCCTGGCATCGAATTCCCTGAGCAGGCGCTATAAAGAAGAGTCGAACAAACGACAGCAAGTAGTAGCAAGTATTGTAAGCAAGCCCGATTCGCGCACACTTTGCGCGTTGGTGTGGGGGAGACGCGAAACATAACATCACCTTTCAATGGAATAAACGGGATTATTGGGCAACAGAAATCCCTGACCCTTCAATTTGAACTTTGGGACGAACTCATCGAACACAGCGGCCAGAATAGGCGCCGGTATCCAGGCACCTGGGACTTTCAAGACGGGATGACGCCAGGCCCGCAGAGACACATCGGAGCGGAAATCGATGGCTAGGGGTAGAAGTGGCGAAAACTACTGTACGAACAGTATAGCCACAAAATCAGGCAGCGCAAGAGGCGGTACGGTTCTTTTCAGCCCAGAAAGCCCAGAAAGACGGACGAGTTGCCTAGGGCGCAGTTAGGGGCCATCGCTCACTCGCAGAAGGTTACAAAAAGGTTATCCGATGCCAAAATTTCCACACCGATGCTGCATGCCACGGAAAAGTTGCATTTTGGGACCAATCCGAAGTAATATCCATTACGGGAACTTTACAATCGATTTCCCGGAGTTCCTGACCCTGTACCGCTAATAACTTCCAGAATCGCTGTTTCAACTTGTGCAAATAACATAAGAGGTGGTTCGTCCGCCTCCGTCCCGGTTCGGAGAGTTCGCTATGTCGTGGTACGCATACTGCCTTACCGAGCATCAGACCCTCCCAAATGGCACCCGTTCCCGACGCCCCTTTGTAATCGAAAATGTCCAAGGCGTGAATGGGTCCCCCGTCCTCAGCTATCCCAGCGGTGAGTTCGCTGTGATAGTGAGCGAGTATGACCAGAATGCTGGGCCTCTTGATCACAAAGCCGCCATCGACCACGCTCGCGTGGTAAGCGGCTGCTTTCGCAATTCCACCGTGCTGCCGTTCCGTTTCGGAACGATCTTTGAAAGCGACGACGCGCTCCGCCAGGCGGTCCGGGTCAACCGGCGCGCTTTTGGCTTGAGTGTGGCGAAACTCCGGGGCAAGTCCGAGATGCACATCAAGCTCACGGTCACCGACGGCTCCCTCCGCGAGGCCATGATTGATGTCGTCCTGCCCGATACCGTCGGCGGCGACTACCTTTCAAAGCTCCGCGTCAAAGCTTCTCGTGAGCGCGAACGCCAAACCAAGGCCCGCGCCCTCTCAGTACAGGTCCATAAGCTGTTCAATCCGCTGGAAGAAGAAATAAGCTGCAAGAAAGTCGCTCCCCAGGGAATGCTCATCGACATCGCTCATCTCATTGATTCGAAGTCGGTTGAGAAATACCAGAACCGCTACTCGACCGCCGCCAAGCAGCTCAAAAACTGCCAGGTAGCAATCAGCGGACCTTGGCCTCCGTACCACTTCCTGCCCGGGAAGCTGCGTACCGTGGCCGGAAACAGCTAGATCACAAGTCCATTCATCGGGCCGCCAGTTTCGCTTGTCGCTGGCGGCTCGAAGCGTTTGCTCGACTGTCGCAGCCGTCGTTGCTGCAAACAATGTGCATCGTTGTGCACTTCTGGCAATCCCAACGACCCATTTCGGGAAGGAGGGATGGCCTCTTAGCGTGACTCTAAGTCAAGCCCCATCAATCACTTACTAAGTCGCTGCAGATTACTCCGGTCTTCTCCGCTTTTGGCTCGGCAAGTGCTTCTTTCTAATGTAATAAAGAGGCCGCAACCTCAAAGCAATGACCTTCACTATCGCTTCGTTTGAACATTTCCCGAAGTGCCGTTCCCCGCGGAATGGCTACTTCCATCGCCTTTCCTGACACGCCTACCATTTCGCCTCTTTGAATCGCGGCCCCAGAAATGGGGCCGCTTTTTTCATGTAGGGACAGCCGCCCCCGGCTGTCCATCGGGCGCACCCGATATTCAGTCTGCTATCTCGCCTAGAAAATCCTCCACACAAAATGCGCTAGGAACATGAACAGCAGCAGCATAAATACCCCGCCAACCCAGATCAGAAAATTCCACGTCATCTTCGGTGAATTGATTTGTTTCTTGTCCATAACCTGACGCTAGCACATGCTGGCCGCGGCACAATACCCGGCTTACAGCACCGCTGCTCCCTCATCACTTTCCTCAAGCTTCTCCACTCAAGTACACTGCCAGCACCTATGACCAAGGCCGCTCGCATCGCAATCGCGTCACTCACTGTTGCAATTTTCAACGCCACGTTGTTCACGCCTCTGCCCACCTTCGCCCAAAACCCGCCGCAAAAGCCGCCAACTCCACCCGTGTGGATGACTCACCCTCAAAACTCCGAAGCCGAGCAGCGAAATTTTCCTCAGCTTCTTCTGCAGCAGCTTTCCGCGATCAAAGCTGCCGCGCTTAACGACGATTATGCTTATCGCCAACTCGCGCATCTCACTGAAAATATCGGAGCTCGTCCTACCGGCTCGCCCCAAGCCACGGCCGCCGCACAATATGTCGCAGAAGAATTGCGCAAGCTCGGCCTCGATGTTCGCCTTGAGCCCGTCACCGTGCCCCACTGGGTGCGGGGCGCGGAGACGGCGGCGCTGGTCGAGTATCCCGGCATGGTCCCCGGTGCTTCGCAAAGAATCGTTCTCACCGCTCTCGGCGGAAGCTCATCAACTCCTCCCGATGGCATCACCACCGAGGTTGTCACCGTCGACAATTTCGACCAGCTTACCGCTCTCGGCCGTGACAAAGTTGCCGGCAAGATCGTCCTGTTCAACGAACTCTACGACAAGCAGAAAGCCGCCGCCGGACTCGCCTTCGCCGCTTATGGTGAAGCGGTGCGTTATCGTGCATCCGGAGCCAAAGCAGCCGCCGATCTCGGTGCCGTTGCCTCGCTCGTACGATCGGTTGGCAGCGCCGATTTCCGCCTTCCGCACGCCGGCTTCAGCACTCCCGCCGGCATCCCCGACGCCGCGGTCACTGCCGAAGATGCCGACCTCATCGTTCACCTCGCGGCTCAGGGAAAAGTGCGCATACACCTTACACTCACCCCGCAGAAGCTCGCCGACGAAACCAATTACAACGTCATCGCCGATCTCAAGGGCTCCGAGCATCCCGAGCAAATCGTAGTCGTCTCCGGACATCTCGATTCCTGGGATCTCGGTACCGGGGCAATCGACGACGGAGCCGGCGTAGTCGTCGCCATGCAGGCCGCGGAAGTCTTGCAGCGTCTTCACCTGCGCCCGGCTCGCACCCTGCGCGTCATCGCCTGGATGGACGAAGAGACCGGAGGCTCCGGCAGCCGGGCTTACACCGCAGAATATTCCAACGACTTCCCCCACTGCGTCGCCGCCATTGAGAGCGACTCGGGAGCCGCGCATCCTCTCGGCTTTGATGTCAAAGGCACAGCCGCCGCCATCGAATCGCTCCACCCCGTGCAAGGCGTTCTCCTCAGCTTCGGTGCCAGCGTCCTTCAGCCGAGCTCCTATTCTCCTGGCGCCGACATTACCGCGATGTCCGATGCTGGAGTTCCAACCTTCGGCATCCTTCAAGACAGCCGAACCTATTTCAACTACCACCACACTGCCGCCGACACCCTCGACAAAGTAATTCCCAGCGAGCTCCGCGAAAACGCCGCCGCCATGGCAGTAATGGCCTACGCGCTGACTAATATGAAAGATCCGCTGCCACGATAAGTTCTGGTGTAGGGACAGCCGCCCCGGCTGTCCCGGAGCGAAGCTCCGCGGGCCTGAGCCGGCAATATGCCGTCAACCGTCGGTTCATACCGGAACCGCAGTAACTCCAGAACCCGCTTCCTGTAGCAAACAACGCCCTCTCGCCAAACTTCATCTCTCTCGTCCGATGGAGCGAACTGGATTCGCTCCATCCCCACGAGGAGGTAGAGATGTGGCACACATTCTTTTCACGTAGCTTCTCGTTGCCCTCAGTTCTGTTTTCGTTAGCGCACAAGAGGTGGAACCAATATCGGGAGAATCACTGCCTAATCGTCCGGCTGCGAGCGGCGGGAGCGCTCTAACATGCTCGGAGCACCTCACCATCCGCGTTCCGTCGCCCATCGCGGAGCGGGCAAGAATCAAAGCCCGTCTGCTGATTCTCTTGCGAGAAAGTCTCAACGACGATGCCAGCGGTATCGTGAATATCGCGCGGGAAAACGAGATAAAGAAGCTTGCCGCTAAGCTGAAGAGCGACCGGAGTAACTAGATGTAGATCGACTATCAAGAAGGTTCAAGCGCTAGGAAGCTCATGGAACAGAACGCGGGCACCGACCCTTTACGAGAGAATACGAGTACTTGAACTCCTCCGGCCACGAACCGTGCTGTCGGGCCACAGCCCGGGGCTTGATGGCCTGAGTCGCGTGGTGTAAGCGGATGGCCACTTTGTCGCCCCGGCTATATCGGTCTGGTCATCTTCGTCGCGACCAGCACTCCCAAAATAGTGGCGCTGTTGCGCACGCTTCCCGAGATAGTCATGAGTGCCTCCGACACCGGCGGATGTTGCTCAGCCAGTATGGCAAGACGCTCGCTGACGTCATGCAGTTGCTCAACTTCGCGCAGGATGGCCTCAATAGGCATGCATGGCACCGCTTGGGACTTCGCCTTCGGGAATGGTCAAGCCTGTCCTGGTGACAACGCGGTTCACAATGTCTTCCGCATAATCACGGTACAAGGTATGCAGCGTGCTGCGCCAGCCTGTCAGTTCGCCACGCGCGAATTCGGTTTCCAAGCCCGCGGGGTCTTTCCGGTGTTCATTACGGAATCTCTTCAGAAGGAATTCGCCCTGTTCTACCAGACGATTGATGGTTTCCGCGTTTTGCAGCGCTAGGTGCATGGTTCCCTCCTGGCACGATCGCGTGCATCCCATTTGAGTGGCCCGAGAAGGCGGAAGCAACTCCGCCTCCTCGTGCCCAACAAACTCAGCGTCTTCTACGCTGCTGCGAGTTCGCGCTCTTGAAAGGTCGAGGTGACAACGTCAAAGGTGTGAACCTGGGGCGTACCCTCGATGAATCTTGCCAGCGTCTTCAACACCTGCGGATAGGTATTGGTGTTGTATGCGTCGGCATCGTTCTTGTTTTCCCACATACTGATTGCGGTCACATCAACTCCGCCGGGACCGGCGAGAGTTAGTTCGTCCTTAAAGCCATTCTGTTTACGAAGTAAAGGCAGGACGTCTTTTTCGAACGCTCGCGTGTAATCGGACAGCATGTTCGATTTCAAATGGATAGAGACATTGCGTGCAAACATAGGCAACCTCCTTAGGGTTGGGAGTTGCTAAGAGAGACAACTTCAGATGGGCTGACTTAGTTCAGGGAACCTGAAATGAGGAGAAGGTGACGACCACCTCAACTACAACCCTAGGCTTCTGCGCCGGAACTGTCAACCAGGCTTCCGCAACACGGCATTAGTCAGCACCGACCTGATTATTTGGAATCGAAAGAGAACGCCAACAAAACATTTCCCGCCATTGCATTGGTGTAGCCAGTATTCACATAGACCATGCCGCTGACAATCATCGGGCCAGCGCCGTTGAGCGAACCTCCATGCGCCTTAATGCCGTTGGTCGTACGAAAGTCCTGAGCGGTATCGAAATCCCACAGCACGCTTCCGTCCCGCGTATCGTAAGCGCGTAAATGACCATCGAGAGAACCGGCGAATACCATCCCCGAAGTTAAAGTTGGAGGAGCCATCTGCGCGGCGCTGCATCCTTCCTTCCCCGCGCACGGTGGCGTCGGCGGAGCGGCATACCAAACCTGCTTCCCGGTGCGCAGATCAAGCGCGAACAGCCCTCCCCCGCTGATCGGATGATCAAAGTTGTAGTCGGAGATAGGAAAATATGCGTAGCGGCGGTCGGCGGCACCACCCCACTCAATGCCGCCGAGCGGCCCACCATTCGCAATGCGGCTCTTCCACAGCAGCGCGCCGCGATGCGCGGGGTCCAGCGCATACACTACCCCGGATTTCTGCGCCAGCAGCAGAACATCGCGACCGTCCCCCAGCGATCTCAACATGGAAGGCGCTCCGAAATCGAAATCGTCGCCGGGCTGTTCTGGACAATTGTCCTTTTTCTCCGCCACGCAGCCGGCATTCCACAGATCGCTCTTCGTGAATTGCCGCGACCACACCTTCTTGCCCGATTTCATATCGAACGCCATGACCGCGTCTGAGGAATCGGTCGGCGGGTCGGAATAATTGTTGCCCGTCGCCACATAAATAAGGTGGCGCTTCAAGTCTGCGGTAGGCGCGGACCACACGGCCGCGCCCGACGGTCCCCAGTACTGCACGCCCGCGGCGCTTTCGCCCGTAGCTTTTGGTTCTTCCCCGACGGTGTAGGCTTTCCATATCTGTTTTCCCGAGGACGTCTCCAGCGCAACGACGCTGCCGCGAAATGTGCAACACGGATAACTCGGGTCAGCCGCCGATCCTTCCTCTCCCGAAGAAAACGGCACGTAAAGTGTTGCGCCAACCAAAAGCGGCGATCCCGTGATGCGCGCCGCGGAGTGCGAATCCGGACGAACCTTCCAAACCAAAGAGCCGTCGACGACTCGCACTGCGTAGACAAATCCATTGGTGTCGCCGAAAAATGCCGTGCTTCCTTTCTCGCCGACGGAAATTGCTGTCTTCACCGTGGCCGACGCCTTGAATCTCCACCATGGGCATCCCGTCGCGGAGTCAAGGGCATAGACATTGCCGTCTTCGCTGCCCACGAATAATCTTCCGTCGTAGGAGGTCGGCTGACCAAAGGTAGCTGCGGCTCCGGGAAAGCCGAACGCCCATTTGAATTTCAAGCCTTTGACCTGGTCGCGGTTCAATCCTGCGGCGAGCGCCGGTTGAAAACGGCTGTTCTCCACGTCGCCTCCCCAGCCGGCCCAACCCGGAGGATTCGGTGGCGGATCCAAATCGCGGGCGCAAAACCCCGTCATAACTTCTGCCGTAGCGGCATCCAGAGCACCGACGGCATCGGCGATCGCGGACTTTTCCGCCTTGGATAAAAACTTCCCTTCCCACTTCATGCGGCCGGACTCAAGCGCAGCGAGGATCGATGCCATCGACATCCGGTGCAACGCGTCGAGAGTAGGAGCGCGCATATCCCCGCCGTCCTTGTGACAGCTGGCGCATTTCTTCGCGAACAGCGCCTCGCCGTTCGGCGGTGGAGCAGGTTGCTTCCTCGCGCAGCCCTGCAGGCAAAGCCCCGTAGCCAGCCATAGAAGAAATGGAAGCGCGAAGCGCGCCCACTCCGGTGAACCACCTCGGAAAAGCATGGAAATCTTTCCCACTTGAATCCGTGATCGAAATTGCTGGCGCATGAGCGTGTGCGGTAAAGCAGTTTTTGTTGCTGGGCGAATTCCACAGATTTACCCGCGCTCCTTTGGATGACAAGCCGAATGCCAGCGAATGTTTTCTCTTCGTAGAAAAAAGTAAAGAACTGCTCCAGGCACAAATGTTTCGACGGCGATTTCATTGCGAATACACGATGCACTGTATCTACGCCTTTCAAACCTTAGGATGAACGGCTACACTCCGATCTGAAACGTCATGTCGATTAATTAATGGACCCAGACATTAGTAGAAACATTTATTTCCGAGTGGCATCCCCCCATAATCAGGAGACCCACTCTACAGCGGAAACTGTATCGAAGTGGATTGGGCGAAACCGTAGAATCCGGCCAGTCCCAAAGAAACATTCTTGAGAGGAGAAAATCGTGATTCAACGATTGGGAAAAACAGCAGTAGCGGCAGTAATTATCGCAGCGCTTTCATGGTTCGTTGCGGTACCGGCGGTACGCGCCGATGACCGTTCACATTGTCAGCATGCCGTTGAAAAGGCCGAGGCCAGACTAGACCGCGCCATCGCACACAACGGCGAACACAGCCGTGAGGCCGAAGACCGCCGGCGCGACCTTAACGCTGAACGGCAACGTTGCTGGGAGGCGCACCATCAATGGTGGAACGGCCACGAGCATCGCTGGGAGACCGAGCAGAACTGGGATCGCGACCACGATCACGATAATCACTAAGCGCACGCAAGAGTAGCGTCGATCCGTCGAGTTGGCTAGTGGCAGAGTATCCCCATCCTTTCGCGTGGAGGGATGGGGATTTTTCTTTTGAGCTAGGCAGACCGAACCCATCACGCCAACAGCTTGGCAGCATCCTTAGCGTGGTAAGTAAGGATAATGCTTGCGCCGGCGCGTCGTATGCTGAGCAGAGATTCCATGATCACGCGGTCGCGCTCGATCCATCCGTTGCGCGCGGCGGCTTCGATCATGGCATATTCGCCGGAGACTTGATACGCCGCCAGCGGCACGTCGAAACGCAAGCGGGCGGCGGCGATTACGTCGAGGTAAGGCATGGCCGGTTTGACCATAATCATGTCCGCGCCCTCTTCAATGTCGAGCTCGATCTCGCGCATGGCCTCGCGCAGGTTCCCGCCATCCATCTGATACGAACGCCGGTCGCCGAATTGTGGCGCGGAGTCCGCGGCTTCGCGGAACGGCCCATAAAAACCAGAAGCAAACTTCGCTGCGTAGGAAAGTATCGGAGTGTTCTCAAACCTGGCTTCATCGAGCGCGCGACGAATGGCGGCCACGCGGCCGTCCATCATGTCAGAAGGAGCAATGATATCGATGCCGGCACGCGTGAGTGATACCGCCGTACGGGCCAGAAGCTCGAGCGACCCGTCATTGTCGATTTCAAATTTCGAGTCAACCACATGTGCCACAATCGTTGCCAGTTCGTCGATGACCTTTAACTTTTCCTCTTGGCTCTTCACCGGTGTCACCGCAACTCCCCGCGAGGCGCGCACCGCATCTCTCGCCGCCGCTCCCAGAGACTGTGGGGTCGCCGTGGTCCTCACGATGCCGCAGTGCCCGTGCGACATATATTCACAAAGGCAGACATCGCCCATCAGAATCAGACCGGGGATTTCGCTTTTCATAGCGCGGGCGGCTTGCTGCACGATGCCATCGTCAGCCCACGCTCCGGTGGCGACTTCATCTTTTTTGTCGGGAAGTCCGAACAAAATCACTGATGGTATGCCGAGCGAGTGCGCGACACGCGCCTCGCTAACCGCCTCATCCACCGAGAGGTTGAACACTCCAGGCATCGAGCCAACTTCCTTACGCACGCCTTCACCGGGGCAGACAAACATGGGGTAGACGAGCGCATCCGGCGTAAGCCGGGTTTCACGCACCAGGTCGCGAAGTTCGGAGGTACGCCTTAGACGCCGAAGACGAGTAACCGGAAAGGCCATGAGAACCACCTGCGGAAAATTGAGCGCCTTTCAATTCCTAGGATTTTAGCAGGCGAATGAGTTCGGGAGACGATTATCCTGCCTCAATTTCTCGGGCCGCATTAGCCAGAAGAGCTCCAGAAACGTGACGAAAGTAATACACCCTGATCCGAAAGCGATCTGGGAATCGCAGGTTTCATCCATATGATAGATGCGGATGAGTCTGCTCAGACGAAATCGCTGGTTTTTGCTGGCGGGCGCGATCACGCTGGTCTTCGCGGTAGTTTCAATGATGGCGCCGAGCGGTCCTTGGTTGACCGTCTTCTTTGACATCGGCTACCTTGTGCTGGCTCTGGGCACCGGCATAGCCATGCTGGCCACTGCCTTTTCCGCGCAGGGTGCGCACCGGCGTTTCTGGGTTCTGATGGCGGCCGGCATTATGCTGCTGGCTTCGAATCAAGCTTCATGGGTCTACTGCGAAGTTCTGCGCCATGCACCCGTACCGGATCCCTGGTTTCCGGACATTTATCTTTTCCTCCATCTAGTACCCATGATTGCAGCGGCGGCGTTGCGTCCGCATCGGGCCGAAGGCAAGCCGAAATTCCGCGTAGGTACGCTGGACTTTTTTCTGTTGCTCGTGTGGTGGATATTCCTGTACGCGTTCGTGGTTTTCCCCTCGCAATACGTTTCGGTGAATATGCCGGACTATGACCGCAGCTTCAGCACGCTCTACGTGCTCGAGAGCGGCGTACTCATTCTTGTGCTCGGAATCGCCGCACGCGGGGCGCAGGCGAGATGGAAGACGATGTACCTAAACCTGATGATGGCGAGCGCGTTGTATGCGCTGGCGTCCCAGGGACTGAACCTTGCCGCTGCAAACGGTAACTACAGCACCGGTAGTCTGTACGACGTTCCGTTGCTCGGCGCCGTGAGTTGGATGGCGGCATCCGCACTCACCACCTGGGAGCAACAACCGCAGGCGGCTCCCCTTGAAGTGAATGACAAGTGGGGGGCGATTACGCCTCGGTTGGCCATGCTTGCCATTCTCTCTCTGCCGCTGCTCGGACTGTGGACCTTCTATTGGGATGAGTCCCCAGCTCCGGCGCGAACCTTCCGGTTGTTCACGATCCTGGTGGCGATGCTCGTTTTGGGTACGTTCGTATTTTTTCGCCAATATCTTCAGGACCGAGCGCTGATCCGTCTGCTCGATGATTCCCGGCGCACCTTCGAAAACGAGCGGCGATTGCAGAGTCACCTGGTGCAGCGCGAGAAACTGGCGTCTTTGGGTCAGTTGGTGGCAGGCGCGGCGCATGAGATTCAACACCCACTCTCGGCCATTGTTGGAAATTCCGAGAAGCTGTGGTCGAACCAGCGGCTCACCGCCGAACAGGAAGCGCTGGTGCGTAAAATCATCAGCCAGTCCCACCGTACCGGCGATCTGGTCGCAAGCCTTCTCAGTTTTGCGCAGCAAAGCTCCGGCGAAAAAGCGATGGTGGATTTATCCGTGCTTCTGCAGCGCAGTGTGCAGATGCGCGGCCTGCAAAAGCACGACCAAAAGATTCGCATCGACACTTCTATGGAGCCAACACTGCCGCCGGTCTGGGGAGACGGTCACCAGTTGTTTCAGGCCTTCGCCCAGATCGTCGAAAATGCGATCGATGCTCTGGAGGAGGCCGGCGGAGGTACGCTTCTCGTCAGCGCCCAGCGCCAGGGATCAGAAGTGGTGGCGCAGTTCACCGATAGCGGTCCAGGCATAAAAGATCCAGCCCGCGTATTCGACCCTTTCTACACGACGAAGCCAATCGGCAAAGGTACAGGCCTTGGCCTGAGTGCGGTCTACGGTGTCGTCCAGGATCATCAAGGGCAGATCACCTGTCAGAACCGGCCCGAGGGTGGCGCCGTGTTCGAAGTTCGTCTCCCCATGGCGCGCCAGGCCGATTCTCAAGCTCTTGCGGCAACCCACTCCTAAGCGAACTGTTCATAAACGCAGCACGTGCATTTGCAATCTTTAATCTGTAACGTGTGCGGCTAGCCCCAATTTTTCTTATCTGCCCATTCCTGTAACATAAATTCGATGTCTCAACCGCTCATCCACAACTCTGGCCGCGTGCTGGAGTTCGATGCTCTTCGCGAGTTGCTGCGCGGCTACGCCTCTTCGCCGCTGGGTCAGGCGAAGATTACGGCGCTTGCTCCCGCGACTGATTCCGCGTGGATCGAAGAGCAACAGCAGCTCACGCAGGAAGTGCGAGAGTTCCGCCGCGTCGGCGGTCGATTCGATTTTTTCGGCCTGCTCAATGTTACAGAATTAGTCGCGAAGTCGCGTATCGCCGGAGCCGCGATAGAAACCACAGACATACGCGACGTGGTGTTGTTGGTAGATCGCGCCGCCGAGTGGCGCGAGATCGCTCTTCACCCACCCGCAAGCATGCAAACCGAATGGCGCCGCACGCTGGCGCTTTCACAAAGCGTGCCCGACTTCACGGAATTCCTTCGCTTTTTTCGCAACAAGATTCAGCCCGACGGAACGCTCGAAGATCGCGCATCCCCTGAACTCTCGCGCATTCGCCGTGAAATCGAAAAGCAAAGACGCGTGATCCAGGAATCGCTGCGCGGATATCTCCGCAAACTTGCCGAAGACGGCGCGGTGCAGGACGAATTAATCACGATACGCGGCGAGCGCTTCGTGATCCCGGTAAAGATCGAGCAAAAACGCCGCGTGCAAGGCGTTGTTCACGGAGCGAGTTCCAGCGGTCAAACCGTTTTCGTTGAGCCTCTCGAAACCATCGACCAGAACAACGAGCTCGTTCGCCTGCTCGACGACGAACTCGCCGAAGTTCATCGCATTCTCCTCGAAATGACTCGCCGTATCGGCGAGCATGCAACTGAGATTCTCGCGTCA
>Ga0307478_10002052_pt1 | contig 16496 bp, 14 predicted proteins | sample atmos_gasesECM4C_2_FD_203713 | JGI IMG/M metagenome (GOLD analysis project Ga0307478, IMG submission 203713) | Hardwood forest soil microbial communities from Morgan-Monroe State Forest, Indiana, United States - atmos_gasesECM4C_05 | ecosystem: Environmental > Terrestrial > Soil > Temperate...
CATGGGAGCCGAAGACGCGCTTCCACTACCCGCAGGATCATGGCAGCCTCTCCGAAGCGACTCTTCGCTGCGTTGGAGTCGGCAAGTGCCGCCGCGACGAAGGTGGCGTGATGTGCCCCAGCTACCGAGTCACGCGCGAAGAAGAACACTCCACCCGGGGCCGCGCGCATCTCCTCTGGGAGATGACTCAAGGCCCAGCTCGAAACGATGGGATCATTCGCGATGGCTGGCGCAGCCAGGAAGTCAAGGATTCGCTCGATCTCTGCCTCGCCTGCAAAGGATGCAAAAGCGATTGCCCGGTCAGCGTCGACGTCGCTACCTACAAAGCCGAATTTCTCTCTCATTACTACGAAGGCCGCATGCGCCCGCGCAGTGCTTATGCATTCGGCAACATCGATGTATGGGCCCGGCTCGCATCGATTGCTCCCGGCCTGGTCAACCTGACCACCCAGTTGCCGTTCCTGCGTGATATCTCCAAGCTCGTTGCGGGCATTCCGCCCCAAAGAAGCATCCCCGCCTTCGCTCCCGAAACTTTCAAGTCGTGGTTCCACCGCCGAAGAAGGCAAAATCCCCACTTCTCCCAAAATCAGGGAGAGGCGGGGCACCCGCAAAATCCGAGTGGGGGCGCCCCCTTTCTGACTGACGTTGCCAGAAGGGGGGACTTTGACGGCCCTACCAATGCCCCGCCTGTTCTCCTCTGGGCCGACACCTTCAACAACTACTTCCTCCCCGCCACCGCGCGCGCCGCCGTCGAAGTGCTCGAAACCGCCGGCTTCCGCGTTATCGTCCCGCGCGCCAACCTATGCTGCGGACGCCCCCTCTATGACTTTGGCATGCTCGATCGCGCCGAATCCCTGCTGCTCGAAATCCTCGACGAACTGGAGCCCGAAATCGAAGCCGGAGTCCCCGTCGTCGGACTCGAGCCCAGCTGCATCGCCGTCTTCCGCGACGAACTCGTGAACCTGTTCCCGCACGATGAGCGCGCCCAAGAGCTCTCGCGCCAGACATTCCTGCTCAGCGAATTCCTGGAACGAGCGTTGCCACAGAACTCCGCCGGCACCCCGCTCCCACAGCTCAACCGCAAGGCGCTGCTCCACGGCCACTGCCATCACAAGTCGATCATGAGGATGACGGCCGAGGAGTCGTTACTGCGCCGCCTCGGCATCGACTTCCAAGCGCCCGCCCCCGGATGCTGCGGCATGGCCGGATCCTTCGGCTTCGAGCGCGACAAGTACGAAGTCTCCGCCGCCATCGGCGAACTCGAACTGCTACCCGCGGTCCGCCACGCCCCGGACGACTGGCTCATCATCGCCGACGGCTTCAGCTGCCGCGAGCAGATTGCCCAAGGAACAAACCGCCGGGCCCTCCACCTCGCCGAAGTCCTGCAGATGGCGCTCGAAGCAACGCCCGAATCCGCTCCGGGCCCGTTCCCCGAGTCGGCCTTAGTCCTCCAGCGCGACGCCGAAGTCGGCGGCTCGATAGCCCGCGCCGGACTTGGACTGGGAGCCCTCGCCGCCGGGGCCCTAATCCTCTGGGCCTCCACCCGCCACCGCTGAAGGGTTTCTCCCATCTGGAAGGGACACTCCCATGTGGAACGGACACTCCTGTCCGTCGCCGTTGAATTCGACTTTGATTTAGACCTGCCCCAAGACCTAAACCTGCCCAAATCGGACTTAAAAACCAAGTCAAAAACACGGACAAGAGTGTCCCCCCCCCACACGCCCCAACTCATTGCCCCTCAACAACTTACCTCTATCTATAGCCCAATCCCCCCATTTCTGGGACAATAGAGTAAGTTGTTAGCCGCTCCGGCGCCTTCTCGAAGCGCACCTCGCAAGGGATCACCTCATGGACCGCGAAATCACAACCATCGTCGGCACCGAAGTCGCCCACGCCCTGACCACCAAGCTGCGGGAGGCGACCCAGGCGCTGCCGGTTACCCCACTGCGCGGCTCTGTCCTGGTCCTGATCCAGTTTGATGTGTGCGAAGAGATCCGGCTCGACGTTCTCCGCAACATCTTCGGAGCGCGTACCGCCGAGGCCAGTTTCAAGAAGGCGCCGGCGTATGTCCGCTACCAGCGCACTCCGGTAGAAGAAACGCTCGAGCCGCTGATCCTCGATTCGGGTGAGCGCCTTGAGGGAGAGATCAAGTACTACGACTACGGCGTCGTCAGCCTGGTCTTCGAGCTGCCCTTCACCGGAGACTGGGACAAGCTCATCGAACTTTCCTGCCGCTGGACATCCGACACCAACTTCGAGAAGCTGGCCTCGCGCGTGGTCAGGCAAAAGCTGGAGCGCGCCGCCCCCGCGCTGGTCAAGCCTTATTCCGGCGAGTGGCTGACCGAGGACTACTTCATCTTTCATGTGCGCGAGATCGAAGGCTCGCCCCTGGCCGACGATCTGCTGGCCGCACATCGCGATCACATTGCCCGGGTCGTGCGCGGCGAAATGTCCCAGCTCTCCGATGGCGAGACCCAGGAAATTCTTTCCTCGCGCATCTCGTACTATCCCAGCGACCTGGCGGTCATCGGATGGAATGCAGCCTTCATCTACGACACGCCTGCCGGTGCCGAAACCGCTGTCCAGCTCCTGCAGTATGCCAACTCCCAGCTGCTCGAATTCCGCCACTACGATGAGTTCCTGACTCGCGAGTTGCAGGACGTCTATGACTTCCTCGACCGCGGAGGCACCGGCCTCTGGTCGCGCTGGCGCACCGCTCGCGCCGCATCAAAACTTCACACTGTGCTGCTCGACGTCAACGAACTGACGGAGCGCGCCGACAACGCCATCAAGTTCCTCAGCGACATGTTCTCCGCGCGCCTCTACAAACTCTGCGCACAAAAAGTCGGAGTCCCCGACTACAAAGACCTGGTCAAGGAAAAGCTGCAGACCGCCGAAGATCTCTACAAATTCATGGTGGAGCAGTTCAACCAGAGCCGCGCGTTTGTTCTCGAACTGATGGTCGTGGTCATCCTGATCATCGAGCTGATCTACTTCTTCAAAGGCCATCCAATTTAAGGATTGTCACGAAACCGGGTGCCCCATTTCTGGCCGCATTTGCCAGAAGTGGGAAGTTTGACTTTCTACCGGCGCTAGTTTTCTTTCCCCTTCTGGCTTGTTCTCTTTCTTCGTTGCCGGGTGCCCCATCCTTGTCTCGTTTTGGCAACCGGGCGGGGATGTGTGACATTCCTGTCCGCCGCCTTTGATCTTGATTCTAGATCTCGTTTTGGCCCAGATCGAACGGAAGCCAGCAGAGCGTGACTTCTTTTCCTATGCTTGTACTCAGAACTCCTGAAACGTCTTCAAGGCTCACGACACTATCCCGCAGATGTGGGGTACTGAGCGCCGCTTTTGGCGCAAGCCATCATGGTATTGGACGGCTCGGACGCAACTGTCAGGGCGTGAAGTGCGCGGGGTGAAAGCCAGGTATCACGGATGAACAGCAGCGCGTTGTGCCCGTGATTTTCCTGCCTGCACCATAGCCCTAATCCGGGTGCACACCCGGTCTGGCACGATTCGGTGGTTTCGCTTCCAGTACCGAACCGATCCGCCGTGTCCCTGAAGACCGCGAACACCAGGTGGGCCCCGGCCTCGAAAAGCAAAGGAGAGAACATGAACCCGAAATCAAATGCTGCTGCTTCGCCGCACCTAGCTCGGGAAGCAAAAATGCCTTCCGAACAGCATAGAGGTGTAAAGGCATCCAAACCGACGAGAAGGATTCTCATCTTCGTGATCGCGATGGCCACATGGGCGAGTTCTGCGACGTCCTATGCCCAGTCGATTCTAGGCAGCTCTGGAGCCGGTTTCCAAACTTGGACCACAGCAGATCTCAATAACAACGGAGCACCTTATTGGGACGCCGTCACCGAAAACTACCTCGGTGATCCAACCAATAAGAATGTGGGGTTTTGCCTGACGGGAACTGGTGACTGTGTGGGTATATTGACATCGGTCTTCGTGCCCGGGCCGATCCCCTTCTGGGGGATGACATACAACTCAGCCGGAGACGCGCAGGGGGCTATCGATCCCCTGGTCTACTTCAAGCGCGCTGGGGAGCACCTCAAAGCCACTCTGCAACTTCAGTTGTCGAGCAAATCGACTGAGATCAATGAATTTGGCTGGTTTGAGACTAACAAGACCGGCAGCGCCCTTGGGCCAAAGCACCGGCTCTTTCAGGGCTCTGGAGTTCCGCCGGGCAGTTTGACGCCTGACGCGGTTGGCAAGGCTGTCATCTTTAAGCCAACCCCGTATTTCGGATACTACTATAGCGATGTGAGCGAAAACGGATGCCTGGTTTACACACTCTCGACTTTTACGGACCCGTCCTGCTCAGATCACAATTTTGCAGTCTTTGCCACGAAACCCGGCTCGCATCGGAATACATACGTCATCGCCGGTGAAGACCCGCCCGGTTGCAACGACGGCGATTGTAACCTTACCTTGGTGAGGGTCGCCCCGCTCTGGAAATAGGCACGAATGCACTCAAGATCACACCCGCGGGTCGACGAGTGCAATCGTGATTTTGAGGGGGTGACTCAGTTCGGGCCGCCAGTCGAGCTGACCGGTTGCAGGACGGCTTCCGGCCCGTCAAATTGCATGGGCCGGTTGTAATCAGTGTAGGAATAGTGGCCGCCGTTATCCGTGGTCATCTCGTAGGGCAGATGATCTGCCAGTCCGATGCACACCGAGCCTCTCACGCCCGAGGTGGAGGAATGCATCGTGTAGTTCCAGTCCTGGCAACGGACACCATTGACCGTTTTCTTGTCACCCTTTCCAATCGTTGCGCTCCTGAGCATCGCCCTGACGTCTGGCACCAGATCGCGAACCGTGCCTTGCGCAAGGTTGTCGCAATACCAGTTGGCGGAATAGATTTTGGGTTCATACTTGGTTTTGTCCCAGGATCCGTCGCTGGTGCGCGTGTACTTCTGGTCGCTGCCTACCATGTACTCATCATCATTCACTTCCACAGGATTGGCGCCGTTTGGCAACTCTTTTGACTGCTTGTGGACGATGCCCCGATTGCAATCCACCTCCCAGAGCCTCTCGGAGTGCTGGGTATTCGGCGTGGTCCCGACGAACGTGCCGCGGAAGCTCTTGACCTGCTCCATCGCTTCCAGCATTTTCTGAAACTCCGCGTCCCCGTTCTCCGGGGTCAAAACGTATCCCACTCCCCAAAAGAACAACACCGCCAGCAGAATCGCGCCAATCCAAAGACGGTTACCCATAACAAAGTCCTTTCCCCAGCGCCCTCCGGCGTAGGTTAGAGGAGAGAACCGGACCCGCGAAAGTTACTGACGTACCTGACAAGCAAATACCTGAAAGATCAAGTTTGCTGCCGAAACCTCAATGAGGCTTGGAGGCTGCTCTCGTGTTTCAAGGATCTGGACAGCAACGAAACTCTGCGTTTTCGCAGCATGTGTAGCAAGACACAGCCCAACGGGAGTCAGATCTTTTCATCACGCGACAGGTTGACGCCGCTTGTTGAAGCAATCAGGAAGGGGATAACGCTCAAAACTGCTCGGCGAGGGTTATGCGATCTTTTAACAACAGGGTCGTGGCGCAATCCTTAGACGCGGCTGTAGTTTCAGCGGAACTCTTATCGGTCTAGTTCCGGTCGAGCGTTATGTGCCAACAACACTTTGCAAACGGCGAGTAGACTTGAGACCTCAAATGAGGTCAATGAGTGATTAAGCCCTCAGGGCGTCTGTCGATACCCAGTCGACTGAGCGTTTTGCCGGAGCCAGTACGATCAGGGCTATGCCAATAACAACGAAGGTAGCTACGCCAGCCAGTTCTCTGCGTGGGATCAGATTAAGAAACGCTTGTACGGCCATAAGCGCCGCGTGGGCAAAGCTCGACCACGCCGCGAAGGCGATAAGGCTCCGATGCTCAGATGGGTTTCGGGATGCCAGCAGGAGGAAAACGCCGAGCGTGGTGTACAGGCTCATCATCATGGCCAGCGCCGGCTCTTGCCTGACCATCATTATTAAGGGATAAACGCCAGCCGAAAACAGCAGCCCGACCAATACCAACACAACCTTCAGGGTTCGTTCTCTGCGCATGTCAGCCCTCCTCACTACAAGTTCGGTATGAACCGCAAGCATAGAACAGCAGACGGGGAAGGCCCAGTAAAATCTGTCAGGCTTTTAAACACAAAACCATATCGAGAACAAGCGATGACACTCACGACCTTGGAGATGGTCCGGACCTCGTCGAAGTGTATTCAAAGCATACGACCGCGCCGGAATGCAGCGCATAAACTACGGACGCTTCAGGGATGACAAGTCAAAATCCGCACCCTGCCGCTGAAGAGCGCGACGAGGATGGGGCACCCGGAGGGGCGTACTCTCTCGGAGAGTCAACTCGCGGCTATGGAAGTGGTTTAGTGTGTTGCTGAATCCAATTGAGGATTTGGGGGAAGCGGAATTCGTGACGCTTTAATGAGCCATCGATGAAGTCGTACCCGTCGACCGAGTCGACGTCTAGCAGGGATCCATTTATTTCCAAAAAGGTTGCCGCGGCGGCGAAAGCGATCCTCTCATTCCCATCGACGAAGCCGTGATTGTTGGCCAGCGACTCCATCAACGCGGCCGCTTCTTCTTCGATGGAACTGTAATAGCCGGTTTGAGGACGGAGAACGGCGGCCTCCGCCGCGTTTTTGTCGCGAACGCCGTGAAGGCCGCCGAAGGTTTCGATCAGGATGTGCTGCATCCGGTAGACTTCCGCGACCGTCAGATAGATGTCTGCCATCTACTTGGCGAGACGATCGAGGAGATCGCGGTTGCGGTCCACGACCCGCGAAAAGGCCTTCATCACGTTCGAGCGCACCAGGTGCTGCGAGGGAACCACGTTGCGCAGATAGTGCGTCAGCGCCTGCTCCAGAACGTAGCGCTGAGACTGACCGTTTTGTTTAGCGACGGCTACAAACTTCTCCCACAGTTCGGCATCGACCTCTGGAGCAATCTTCTTAGTCTTTGTCTTTATGGTTGGCATATCTAGCCCCCCGTCTCACAAATATCTTACGAAGGCCATCTTGTGAATTCAAGTATTATCTAGATACAACTAGACGAGCTGTAAATGGTTGCCTTGTTGCCCGCTAAGTCTATTATTCCAGCGCATGTAGCGACCATTTGACCGCGCGCGTCCGCTGACAATGACAGGCTTCGACACTCGTTTGAGATAATCCTTAGTTCTACATTTCTTGGAGGCTGCTTGAAGGTTCTGTTGCTGGAGAACATCAGCGCGGTTGCGGTCGAGGGGTTTCGCTCTGCCGGATATGATGTCGAGTCGCACCAGTCGGCGCTCGAGGAGCGCGAACTGATTGAGAAGGTCCGCGGCGTGTCGATCCTGGGCGTGCGCTCGAAGACGCGGATCACGGCCGCCGTGCTGGAAGCGGCGTGCCCGTCGTCTCTAGAAGCAGGATCATCGGTCGGGAGAGAGTCCAAATCCCCACTTCTCCAAACATCAGGGAAGAATGGGGAACCCGCGGAATCCTCAATTCCGGCAAAGTTGGGAACTAGTGGGGCAGCGCCGGGGCTGATCGCCGTCGGAGCATTCTGCATTGGCGTCGACAAGATCGATCAGAAGGCGGCGAGCGAGCGCGGCATCACTATCTTTAACGATCCGCACTCGAACTCGCGGTCGGTCGCCGAACTCGTGATGGGCGAGATCGTAGTGCTCCTCCGGCGGACGTTTGCGGTTTCAACTCAACTGCACGCGGGCGTGTGGAACAAGTCGGCCGCAGGTGCACACGAGGTCCGCGGGCTGACGCTTGGCATTGTGGGATACGGCAAGATCGGATCGCAGGTGTCGGAGCTGGCTGAAGCGCTCGGTATGCGCGTGGTCTTCTATGACGTGTCACACGTGCTGGCGCGCGGCAATGCGCGCGCGGTTGGCTTTCGCGAGTTGCTGGAAACATCGGATGTGGTCACGCTACACGTCGACGGCAAGAAGGAGAACCAGGACCTGTTTGGCGATGAGGAGTTCCGGGCGATGAAAGACAGCGCGTGCTTCCTCAATCTGAGCCGCGGGTTCGTAGTGGATCATGACGCGCTTGCGGCCTGTCTGAAGACGGGCAAGATTGCGGGCGCCGCAATTGACGTGTTTCCATCGGAGCCGGAGTCGGGCGCGCGATTCAAGAGCGTGTTGCAGGGGCTGCCGAACGTGATTCTGACGCCGCACGTGGGCGGATCGACGGAAGAGGCGCAGCAGAACATTGGATCGTTCGTGTCGGCGAAGCTGCTCGACTATGTGAAGACGGGCGACTCGACACTGAGCGTGAATCTGCCGCAGTGTCATCTGGAGTATGAGGAAGGGTCGTACCGGCTGATGCATATCCATCACAACGTGCCGGGGATTCTGCGGGCCATCAACGACATTCTGGGCGATCGCGGGATCAACATCGAGCGCCAGGCGCTGAATACGCGCGGAACTCTCGGATACGCGATCTATGACATCAACCGTCCGTGTGACGAGGAGTTGATGCGGGAGCTGCGTGCAGTACCGCATACGGTTGGAGTGCGAGCGATGGGATGTTGAGATGAACCATCTAGGGACGACGAATGCGCCCGTCCCTGCATGTACAGAGGAGACTCCATGCGAGGCCTGAAAGACAAGCGGGTTCTGATCACTGGAGGTGCGAGCGGGATTGGAGCGGCGACAGCGGCACGCTTCCTGGAAGAGGGGTCACGCGTCTGCGTGCTCGATCGCGACGCGACGGCTTGCGATCATATCAAGCGCGAGCTGCCTAGTTTGGGAGAGGCCATCATCGCCGACGTGACGGATCTCATGCAGGTAGAGGCGGCATTTGCCGAGGCGGTCCGGCGGATGGACGGAGTAGATGTGCTGGTGAACAATGCGGGGATCAGCATCCGGCACAAGTTCCTCGACATCACGCCGGAGGAATGGGATCGCGTGATCGCTGTGAACCTCACGGGAGTGTTTTACGTGGCGCAGACCGGTGCGCGGCACATGTGGGAGCGCCGAAGTGGAGTAATTCTGCAGACGGCCTCGACGAATGGGATTGTGGGACAGCCGCTCTACGCCGACTATAACGCGACCAAAGCGGCAGTGATTGAATTGACGAGGACAATGGCGCTGGAACTGGCGCCGAAGGTGCGCGTGTGCGCGGTCGCGCCAGGATACGTGCTGACGCCGATGCAGCGCGCGGAGTACAGCGACGCAATGCTGGAGGAGGTGAATCGGAAGGTGCCGCTGGGAAGACATGCCGCGCCCGAGGAGATGGCAGGGTTGTTTGCGTATCTTGCGTCGGACGATGCGGCATATGCTACAGGGCACGTGTACACGCTAGATGGCGGCGAGACGGCCGGTGGTTTGGCGAGCCGGTGAGGATGCGCCAAACGCGCGATTAACGCGTCGGGCAGTGCGCGACGCTCCGCGCCAGATCCGTCGGCGCGCAAGCGGCGTGCACTACAGGATGAAAAGTCGTTTCTGATACGACCACCTATATGAAAGCTACGGTGTTTCTTGGCGGCGGGAGGATTACCGGTGCATTGGCTGCCGGGTTGCGGCTGGCAGGAGATCGGCGGACCATTGTTGTCTATGACCGGCATCCAGAGAAGCTGCGGGCCCTGCGTCGGGAGTCGAGAGTCGAGATCGCGCGCGATCTCAAGTCGGCGGTCGATGCAGCGGAGATACTGATCGTCGCCGTGCGACCGGGATCGGTGCGGGAGATGCTGGGCGAGGTGGTGGCTTCCGGCGCGAGGCTGCCGCGGCTCTGCATCAGTCTGGCGGCAGGAATTCCGTTGCGGAACTTGCGGGCGTGGTTGGGAACACCAGCGCAGTGGGTGCGCGCGATGCCGAGCCCAGTATGCCGCGTTGGACGCGGGTTGACGCCGGTCAGCTATGACCGCCGGATTGCCGGGCCCGAGCGCACGCGAGTGCGGCAGTTGTTTGGACAGGTCGGTCCTGTGCTGGAGATTGCGGAGCCGCAGATGGATGCCATCACAGCAACGCACTCGCCGACCCACGGATATCACGCACTTGCGGCTTTGGCGAAAGCGGCGCACGATGCGGGGCTCGATAGGAAGACTGCCTTGATCGCGGCGGCTCATGCGCTCAGCGATGGCATTGTCTACTGGCGGCAGAGCGGGGAGAGCCTTGAGGATCTACTGCACGAGGCAGCGACCCCCGGAGGGATTGCAGCGGCGACAATGGCCGCGATGGATGAAGCGGGATACACGCGTGCGGTGGCTGAAGGAGTAAAGGCAGGGATTGATCGGGCGCGGCGAAATGCGCGGCTTTAGCGGCAGTTGCCGACGATAGGCACGCATCTGCGTCGTTACTTTGGTCACCAATCCGGCCGGAGCGATTCTGTCAGAATAGGGAGTGCGAGCGGCTCCCCCCATTTTCACGCGTGAGCACCATTTGAGATGGAAATTCTAACGCCCAAGGCGACGCGACGCAGCACACGGCTGCGAGTGGAAATTCCGGTCAGCATAACCAGTCTCGACCGGCTGCGGCCATTCGCGGAGCCATGTGTGGTGGTAGTGGTTTCGGCGCAGGGGTGCGGATTTCGCAGTCCGCGGCCGCTGCAACTGGAAACGCCGGTCATGTTGAGCGGGTTGCCGGGCGGCGGCAGCGTCACCGCGCGGGTGGCGAATTGTCTTCCGCTGGGAGCAGGTAGTAAAGAATTTCTGATTGGGGCTTCGCTCTATACCCAGGGAAACGTGTGGGGGATCGCGGATCCTCCGGAAGATTGGAGCATTGCGGCCAAGACCGCGCCGGCGCCAGCACCCGTCCAGCGCGCCGCCGCCGGCGAGGCGCCACTGAAGATCAACAAGAAGCAGTGGCCTTACAATCTATTCCCCCACGGCGCAGAAACCCATTCCAAGCAGAAATAGAGTTCTTCCGCACACAAGACCACAGAAGCCACTTGAGGATTACGAACGGGATCACTTTGTGTTCTTCGTGACCTTCGCGATTTCAATTGTTGTTCTTTGGTAACTTCTTTTGCCGGTTACTCGCTGGCATACTCGCGGCATATGGCGGAACAGCCTGAAGCGGCGACCGAAGTTTCTCACGACAACAAACTCGTGGCGCGGCCGTTTCGTGTAAAGCTGCGGGGATCGGTGCTGGTGCTGCTGCGGTTGCCCAACCGGCGGGATGTGCGCGCGGCCATCCATCAGCTTTCGATAACGGGTGGAGTCGTACATCTGGAAAAACCGCTCGACGAGAAGCTGGAAGTGCAAATGATCTTTCATCTCAAGAGCGCCACGATCCGCGAGAAAGCCGAAATGTTGTTTCCCATGTGGGCGACGCAGGGATGGATGCAGCCCTTCCGCTTTGTCGGTCTCTCCGACGCTACCCGCGAAGAGTTGGACGCAAGTCTGAAAGCAATGATCGGAGAAGCGGCGAAGGGCACCGCAGCCGGATCGTAAGCCTCCTTCGGACTTTACCTACACCCATCGCGCAGGCTCTGCATTACTCCAGTTACCTTGGTGATCTGAAAATCAGGAATATGATCCGGAAATAAGGATGTTTTCATGAAACGACTCAGCTTTCTGGTCTCGCTTACGAATAACGACAACGATTATCAGCAGGAACAAGCCACGGCCGCAGAAAAGGCAGCGCGGCGGTTGGGCATAGATGTGAAAATCATTCACGCCAACAATGATGCTGTGGCTCAGAGCCAGCAGTTGCTGCATTATGTGCAGGATTCGTCGGTGGCACGGCCAGACGCGATTCTGTTCGAGCCCGCGGGTGGAACAGCGTTTCCGCAAGTAGCGAGGGCCGCAGTGGCTGCGGGGATTGGCTGGGTAGTGCTCAATCACGATGTGGACTACGTGATGGAACTACGGCGAAGCTACAAGGCTCCGATCTGCGCGATCAGTTCGGATCATGAAGAGATCGGCAAAATTCAAGGGAAGCAGTTCGAGGCGTTGCTGCCGGATGGAGGAACGGTTCTCTACATTGAAGGGCCGGCAAACAGTTCCGCAGCGAAGGAACGCACGCGGGGGATGAACAAGACGAAGCCGGCGAATATCCAAGTGAAATCGATGCGCGCGAACTGGACTGAGGAGAGCGCGTATCGCGCCGTCAGTTCATGGTTGCGGCTGCAGACTTCGCAGAAGACGCATCTGGATCTGGTGGGCGCACAGGATGACAGCATGGCGATTGGCGCGCGCAAGGCATTCGGTGAGGTGATGGGTTCCGAGCGCGAGCGCCGGCTCAAGCTGCCATTTACCGGGTGCGATGGAATGCCGAAGACGGGGCAGACATGGGTGCGCGGCGGCTTTCTAGCGGCGACCATTTATATCCGTCCAAATACGGATCTGGCCCTCGAGATGCTCGTGGATGCGATGAAGAATGGAACGCCTTTGCCAGATCGGAAGATTACGGAGCCGGAGTCGATGCCATCGTTGGCCGAATTAGCCGCAGCAGCGCAGAAGAAGAAAGGCGCCGGAGCATAGGGTACTCGCGGGATTCAGGCGTCCTGCGGGACGCCTTTTCTTCTTGGTCGAGCCCATTTTTGAGTGTCCCTTCTTTCCGACATCGGCAATATCAAAAGCGAAGTCAAAATCCACAGCCTAACCGCAAAAACCGCGCGGTTAGGATGGGGCACCCTGCTCTATCGAATCCCTAGATCTGTCGAGCTGCGCTCGACGAAAAGCCGAGGGCGGCTGTTCCCACATAGAACCCCAATTCAGCCTTCCATGGTTGAGACATCGCCTGCGTCTACGCCGGCTTCTTTGGCTTTGAGGAAGCGGCGAAGGATCTTGCCGGAACGCGTTTTGGGGAGTGAAGCTACGAACTCCAACGACGATGGCGTTGCGATCGGCCCCAGTTCCCTGCGAACGTGCTCAATCAACGCGGCGGCCAGAGAATCTGACGGGACATGGTCGATGCGGACTTGCACGAAAGCTTTGATGGTTTCACCTTTCAGTGGATCGGGCACGCCGATCGCTGCGGCCTCGGCCACGGCCGGATGGGACACCAAGGCACTCTCGACTTCGGCGGTGCCGATGCGGTGTCCGGCAACGTTGAGGACATCGTCGGATCGCCCGAGGACGGCGATGTATCCATCTTTGTCTTTCATGGCGACGTCGCCGGTGACGTAGCAGCCGGGGAAGAATTGCCAGTCGCGCTCATAGCGGGCGGGATCGCGCCAAACAGTGCGCAGCATGCAAGGGAACGGGCGTTTCAAAACGAGTCGGCCACCGACACCGGGAGGAACGGGCTTGCCTTCTTCATCGAGGATGTCGGCCTCGGCACCGGGGACGGCGACGCCGACTTTTCCTGGCCGCATGGCCATCGAGGGCGGAGTGCCGAGCGCCGGGCAGCCGAGTTCGGTCTGCCACCAGTTGTCGATGACGTATCCCCACTTGCCGTCGCCCGCGAGATGGGTTTGCGCCCAACGCCAGGCTTCGGGATTCAGCGGCTCTCCAGCGCATGCAATCACGCGCAATGTAGTCAGATCGTGCGCCGCGGGATAGGCTTCGCCGTAGCGCATGAACATTCTGAGGGCTGTCGGCGCGGTGAACATCTTGGTGACACCATAGCGCTCGACGATTTCCCAGGCGATGCCGGGATTGGGAAAGTCGATGGCGCCTTCCCGGAAGAGCGTTGTTACGCCAGCGCAGAGTGGGGCATAGACGATGTAGGAGTGGCCGACGACCCATCCGATGTCGGAGGTGCACCAGAAGATATCCCGCTCACCGACGTCGAAGAAACTTTCCAGATGATACGTGGTGCCGACCATGTAACCGCCGTGAACATGCAGCACGCCTTTGGGCTTGCCGGTCGAACCTGAGGTGTAGAGGAGGAAGAGCGGATCTTCGGAGTCCATCTCTTCGGCGGGACAGTCAGCGGGGAATTTGAGAAGGTCGTTGAAATCAATTTCGCGTGGGGCGGTGATCGCGGCCTTGGCGCGCGAGAAGACGATTACCTTTTCGACGAAGTCGATGGAGTCGAGAGCTTCGGCGACGATGGCTTTGAGGGCGACGGTTTTGCCGCGACGATAGCCGACATCTCCAGCGATGACGATCTTGGCCTGAGCGTCGGTGATGCGGTCGCGTAGCGCGGTGTGTCCGAGTCCGGCATAGACCACGGAATGTATCGCGCCGATGCGGGCGCAGGCCAGCATGGCGACAGCGCCTTCGATGGTGAGGGGCATGTAGATAACGACGCGATCACCTTTCACGACTCCCAGAGATTTCAGTCCATTCGCGAAGCGGCAGACCATGCGGTGGAGCTGGCCGTAGGTAACAATGCGTTCAGCGCCGTCTTCGCCGAGCCAGATGAAGGCAGCGCGATTGCGGCGCGCAGAGTTGGCATGACGATCGAGGGCGTTGATGGTGATGTTGGTCTTCGCACCGGTGAACCATTTATGGTGGACACCATCCCACTCGAGAACCTTGCTCCAGGGCTGTGACCACGCGAAACGGCCGGCGTAGGCGGCCCAGAAAGCTTCAGGATCTTCCAGAGCGCGCTCACGCTCCTCGTTCCAATTTTTCTGCAGGACATTGTTGGCGACGATCGGGGGAGCTGCGTATTCCTGATCCATGTTGAGCAGGTTGGAGATATTTTCTGGTTTGCTGATGGGAAGCGCGCTCATGACTGACCTCCACGACGGATGTGGGCCCCAAAGATGAGGAGGATTGTGCTTCGGTTCAAGATAAGCGGCAGTGATCAGGATCACAAGTGCTGTCTTTAAGGTGCGGCGGCAGCGCCTGGAACTTGGCCCCGGCAGGGCTGGAGAAGCGTAAAGATACCCCTTGCTCTGCCTGAGGACCTTCAGATATAAATCACAGCGCCGGAGTTCCCGGCACATCTTACCCTGTCCTTTCTGTGTGGCGTAGGAGAGCCGACCCTCAGCAATGCGATTGCACAGGGCACTCGGCCTCGGGTCCTTTTTATTCTCTAGTGGCGTTATTTTCTGATGTCGGTTTTCTAATTCTGAGAAGAGGTATAAAGTAGCTCCCTCGTCAGGTCGGTACCGGCCCTGAAATGACGCGGCCCGCAGGCCGGGGCGTTGGGGCTTCGAGGGAAAATGAGGAGCGACAACTATGGCAACTCAGGCAACCGCGAGCGATGTTAAAGGGTACAGCATTTGGAGAGTGATCATGGCCTCAGCTGTAGGAACCATGATCGAGTGGTATGACTTCTATATTTTCGGAAGTCTAACTGCGGTGCTGGCTCTGAAGTTCTATCCGACAGGCAACGATACCTTCGCCTATGTTGCCTATCTCGCTACGTTTGCCGTGGGTTTCATAGTCCGGCCGTTTGGGGCTTTGTTCTTCGGGCGGATCGGCGATCTTGTGGGCCGAAAGTACGCCTTTCTGGTTACGCTCTCGATCATGGGAGGGTCGACTGCGATTATCGGGTTTTTGCCCACCTATGCCACTGCAGGATGGTTGTCCCCGGTCCTTCTAATCGCCATCCGCGTGCTGCAAGGACTCGCGCTGGGTGGAGAATACGGCGGGGCCGCGGTCTATGTGGGCGAGCACGTTCCGGACAACAAACGGGGATACTACACCAGCTTCATCCAAATCACAGCGACACTTGGGTTGTTCCTGTCGCTCCTGGTAATTCTCACGACGCAATCGGCGATGTCAAAAGAGGATTTCGCTGCCTACGGCTGGCGGATTCCTTTCCTGATTTCGATTGTGCTGGTGGGGATCTCGCTCTACATACGGCTGAAGATGAAGGAGTCGCCTATCTTCGCGCAAATCAAGAGCGCAAATATGCACTCGACCCAACCACTGAAAGACGCTTTTACCCATTGGGACAATCTCAAGAACGTGCTGATCTCATTATTTGGAGCGACAGCCGGTCAGGGCGTGGTCTGGTACACCGGACAGTTTTACGCTCTGTTTTACCTGCAGACGATTTTGAAGGTCAATCCCCGGACCGCGAACATTGTGATCGCCATTGCGCTGCTGATCGGGATGCCTTTCTTCACAGTGGTGGGAGGTCTCTCGGACCGCGTTGGCCGTAAGAAGTTGATGATGGCGGGGTGCCTGCTGGCCGTCGTGACGTATATTCCGATTTACAAGGCAATGCAAGTCGCCGCGGGGAATAACGTGGTGACGGTGAAGTCCACCCGCAATAAGGTGACCGGTGCAATAGCCCTCACCCCCATGACCACCGACGCGACGGGGACGCTGGTTCCAGCCAAGGAAGCGTCTAGTCCTAATCTGCCGATCCTGGTAGCGCTCGTACTTATCCAAGTGCTTTACGTTTGCCTGGTATACGGACCCATCGCCGCGTATCTGATCGAGGCATTTCCGGCTAAGGTGCGCTACACATCTCTCTCATTGCCGTATCACATCGGGAATGGGGTATTCGGAGGGCTGTTGCCGTTGATCGGACTCTCGTCGTGCGCCGCCACGGGAAATATCTATGCGGGACTTTATTACCCGATGATCGTGGCCAGCATGACCTTTATTGTGGGCAGCTTGATGCTGAAGGAGACGCACGGGCGCCGGATTTGGGACGAGGTCGGAGGACAGGTTTCAGCGGCTGACTGACGATAT
>Ga0307478_10002053_pt1 | contig 16483 bp, 17 predicted proteins | sample atmos_gasesECM4C_2_FD_203713 | JGI IMG/M metagenome (GOLD analysis project Ga0307478, IMG submission 203713) | Hardwood forest soil microbial communities from Morgan-Monroe State Forest, Indiana, United States - atmos_gasesECM4C_05 | ecosystem: Environmental > Terrestrial > Soil > Temperate...
GTGATAAGCCGTTCTTAGTGAATCGCGGCCGGCGCGGTCTTGGCTTTTTCCATTTCTTCGATCACGGAGTCAGCGAATTGCGACGTTCCCGCCTGGCCGCCGATATCTTTCGTCAGCTTCTCGGGATGGCGGTATACCTTTTCCAACGCGTTGCGAATTTGCAGGGACGCGTCGAACTCGCCGAGATGACGCAGCATCAGCAGTCCGGAGCGCAGCAGGGCGGTGGGATTCGCAAGATTCTTTCCTGCAATGTCGGGCGCAGAACCATGTACCGCTTCGAAGATTGCACAATGATCGCCCAGGTTGGCGCTGGGCACAAATCCCAGGCCGCCCACAAACGCGGCGCACAAATCTGAAATGATGTCGCCGTAAAGGTTTTCCATCACCAGCATGTCGTACTGATAGGGATTCATCACCAGCTGCATGCAGGTGTTGTCTACAATGTGCTCGCCATAGGTGATCTCGGGATACTGCTTGGCCACGGTGCGGCAGCAGCGCAGGAACAAGCCATCCGACAGCTTCATGATGTTGGCTTTGTGGATGGCATGAATCTTCTTGCGCTGATTCTTGCGGGCATACTCGAAAGCAAATTTCGCGATGCGGGTCGAGGCCTTCTCAGTGATGATCTTCAGGCTTTCCACCACTCCGGGCACCACTTCATGCTCCAGACCGGAATACAGACTCTCAGTATTCTCGCGCACGATGATGAGGTCCACATCGGGGTAGCGCGTGGGGATGTGTGGCAGATTACGAATCGGGCGGAAGTTCGCGTACAGCTCAAACTTCTGGCGCAGCGCCACGTTGATGCTGGAAAAGCCGCCGCCTACAGGCGTTGTGACCGGTCCCTTTAATCCCACGTGCGTACGCTCGATCGACTCGATGACCTCTTTTGGAATGTATTCGCCGTGCTTCTCAAAGGCATCGGCCCCAACCTGGAACGATTCCCACTCGAACTTCACCCCAGTCGCTTCCAGAATGCGCACCGTGGCCCGGGTCACTTCGGGCCCGATGCCATCGCCGGGAATCAGAGTTACTTTATGACTCATGCGTACCTCAGTGGCCAGTGGTCAGTGATCAGTGGCCAGTAAGAACATTCGGCTTTGCTTAACTGGCCACTGACCACTGGTCACTGGCCACTTTTTTTGGCTTTAACTTCGACTGCTTCTTTCGATTTCACCAAATCTGTCAGCTCATTCATGAATTCTTTCACGTCCTTGAAATCCAGATAAACGGAGGCAAAGCGCACATAAGCGACCTTATCGTAGCGGCGCAGGCGGTTCATGATGAGTTCGCCCAGTTCGCTGGTCTTACGCTCTCGTTCCTGTGACTCGATGACGAACGATTCCGCCTCGTTCACAATCTGCTCCAGCTTGCTGATCGGCACCGGCCGCTTCTCGCAGGCCCGCAGCAGGCCGTTCAGCACTTTCTGGCGGTCGAACTTTTCCCGGCGGCCGTCTTTCTTGACCACCATGTAAGGGATTTCGTCGATGCGCTCGTAAGTAGTAAAGCGCTTAGTGCACTTCAGGCACTCGCGCCGGCGGCGGATCGATTCCGCCTCTTTGCTTTCCCGCGAGTCAACTACCTTGTCATTCGCAAATCCGCAAAAAGGACATTTCATGGCGCTGATGTTGATCGAAAACCAGTCGGTCTAGCTACTTCGAATGTTTGGATTGATATAGAAATTGTAACAGGCGAGTGAGGTAGGGCCTTCCAGCCCGTACCTGCGTAATAGACAAAAACCTGCTTTACGCCGGAGGCCCCGCAATTTCCGCTTTTTCGGCTTGATGGCTTTCCTTCGATAACTTCCGCAGTGACAATCTTTCATGGTGCGCCAGCGCCAAGCCTAGCGGCACGACTGCCGCGAACGTAACCAGCCACAGCAGAATTCCACAACTCGCCGCCATCTCCGGAGGCACGTCGAACACGCTCGACAACGCGGCGATGGTCGCCATCTGCGAGCCCCCGCCTACCGCCGGCAACTGCAGCATCGAACCCACCATGCTCGCTCCCATGAGAATCAGAATCTGCGACACCGGAATTTCCAGCGCCGCCAAGCCGTAGGAGTGCGTAACTTCCTGATACGCGAGCGCAATGATGTACCACATCCCCACCGAAACCAGACTCAGCCAAAGCATCGACGCGGGCCCGTGAATCGTATCCAGTCCCGCGCCAAACTCGCGCACCCTCTGGGCCAACCGGTGGCCAACATTCGAGGAAAGATGCCCGAATTTCTCCTCTACCCACCGCGCCACTGCGTCTCCACTGCGTCGAATCACGATCGCTGCCGCTGTGGTTATGAGCACGACGCCGACCAGGAAAAAGCCGCCTTCCTGAAAACGCCGGTAGTACTCCGGATGCGGAATCGCTGGTAACGCGCTGGGCAGAAAAATCGCCAGCACGATCAGCACAGTGAATGCGCCAATATCGAAAATGCGTTCCACCGTCCACACCGCCAACTGCGAAGAGAACGGAAGATCTGCGCGGCGAGCGATCAGATAGGGACGAATGAATTCTCCTGCCCGCCCTAGCAGAGCCAGGCCGGTGAACCCGATCAGGGTCGGAGACAACATGTCCATCGTTGTTGCTTTCGGACGCACCGGCTTCAGGAAAATCTTCCATCGCAGCGCGCGCAGGAAATACGCGATATAGATGAGAGCGACGGCATGCAAAACGTGAAACTTCTTGATGTGGTGGGTTTGCGCCCAGAACGTGGCCCAATCAAAGCTCTGCCAGTGACGATATTGCAGGTAAAGCAAAACGGCCAGGATGAGGAACACCACCGTACTGGCCACGATGCGCTTTTTGTCCATGAAGAGGGCAGCCTCGCGCCGCGACCTCGCAACGCGAAGCGGAAACGGCACTCCCAAGGTAAATGAGTGGGAGGGGAGGGTCAAACGAGGGTGCGGGTTACTTGCTGGGTGCGGGGTTAGCTTTGGCTTGGGTCTGCGGAACTGCCTTATGCCGTTTGGCTGCCGGAACCGGCGTTCCGCTTGCCTTGCTTCTCGAACTCTGTGGAGCCGCGGCAGGCTGGGTAGCGGTTTTCGCGGCGAGTTTCTTCTTGTTGAAGTCGCGAACAATTCGCGCTACGTAGGCTTTGGTTTCGTAATAGGGCGGAACGCCGCCGTACTGCTCCACTCGCTGCGGGCCTGCGTTATAAGCGGCCAGCGCCTTGATCAGATCAAAGTCATAGCGCTCCAGCAGTTCTCGCAGGTAACGTGTGCCGCCTTCCACATTGGCTTGCGGGTCAAATGCATTCTGTACGCCCAGCTCCGATGCGGTCCGCGGCATCAACTGCATCAGTCCTTGTGCGCCCTTCGGCGAGACTGCCCGCACGTTAAAGCCGCTCTCGGCGCGAATCACGCTGCTTACCAGATCCGGATCCAGATGGTAGGTTCCGCTCGCTGTTCTTACCACTTCGTTTAGATCCGTCGAAGGCTGGAAGTTCTCTGCCGGAGATTGCGACTGTGCGGGATCGTTCTTCGCCAGTGGCTTTGCCGGTTCGCGCGGCGATGATTCCGCGGGCAGAGCTTCGAAGTGGTCGATCTCTGCCGTTGGCACATCCACAAAACTCGAGTTGTCACCATCGATATACAGGCGGGTGATGGTCCCGATAACCTGGCGGCGTTCGTGGCGGATGGAGAATCCGTTGCGCAGCACGGCCGCGTCGGCGGCGGAGCAGGGAAGCGCGGTCGTTGCGAACAGAAGAATGAACGCTGCCCATTGCCCGATCTGGATTGGCTTCTTCATCTCAGGGATTGCGACGTCCCTCAGGGGCTAAAGCCCCGGATCTTCTTGGCTCCTGCCGCGCCCTTTCAAATCGTTCGCTGCAAATCTTAGCTGCCCACCACTTCTGCTACCGCTGCGGCAACGCCGCAGCGATCATTGCCGAGGGTTACACTCCAGCCGCGCCCGCGCAACTCTTCGCAGGCATTCCCCATGATAACCGGATGGCCGGCGAACTCAAGCATTTCCACATCGTTGTGGTTGTCACCGATGGCCATGACCTGCTCGCGGCTATAACCCCGATGCGCGGCCCAGCGCTCGAGGGCGTGGCCTTTCGAACAACCGGCATTCAGTACATCGATCATAGACAGATCCCGCTCGGGATATTCGGTGCGCAGCACCGTGATTCTTCCTTTCATGCCGTTGGCTTCGAGCGTACGCAAAGCCCCGCTCATCCGCTGCATGGAGCCGCAAAACATGGCCTGCACGGGGTCGTTCACCAGTGCATTCTCGATGGGCACGACGAACTCGATGTAGGCCATATTCTTCTCCAGCCAGCGCCGGATGCTGAGGTTCAAGTCATCCAGGTGCTCGAGCACGATTGCGCCTTTGGAGTCCTTGTCAAACTGTAGAACGGTATTGCCACGGAACGCTTGCATGGTTCCGCACAGTTCATGGCAGGTCTCGCGGGGCATTAGGTCGCGATGAAAAGTTTCACCGGCCAGCGAACGGGTTACAGCTCCGTTTGAGCTGATCAGCCAAAGATCGAAACCCAATTGCTTTGCGATGGGCAGGGCAAAGGCGTGGCGACGACCAGTAACTAGTACGACTTCGATGCCCGCAGCATGGGCTCGCCGAAGCGCCGCGAGGTCGTCGTCGGAAATCTGGAATTGGGGATTCAGCAACGTGCCGTCTATATCGGAGGCGAGAAGACGGATCGGGCGCTTGAATGACTTGACCACTGGTGATTCTAGCATTCGCCCAAGCCCGAAAGCCGAAGCCCGAAGCCCGTGGTATTCTGCGCTGTCCATGGGATCACTTCTCTTCTTTCTCGGCGGATGGGGATTTGTTCTGCAGGCGGTGGCGATTGTTCACTTCATCCGCCGGCGGCCGGATACTTACTGGATTTTTATCATTCTGTTCCTGGGCTGGGTTGGTGCGTTGATTTACATCGTTGCCGAAGTGATTCCCGATGCCGGGCTGCTGCGCGGATCGTTTCAGGCGTTTCCGCGGCGGCGGCGGATTCATGAACTGGAGCGGGCCATTCTTGATAATCCTTCGGCCGGCAACTACGAAGAACTTGGTTTGCTCTACCTTGACGACGGAGATTTTTCGCGAGCACGCGCTTGCTACGATAAGGCCATCTCGTCGCGAACTGATTCGTCCGATCCCTTCTACCGCCGCGGGATCGCTGAAATCGAACTGGGCGATTTCGCCGCAGCGGTTCCCGATCTGGAGCGCGCGGTTGCGGCTGATCCTAATTACGACTTTCAACGTGCAAAAGGCCTGCTGGCTCATGCCTACGCGCAAACCGGACAGCCGGAAAAAGCTGAAGCTCTGTTTCAGCAGGCCACGAAAACCTCCACGAGTTCAGAGACTTACTACAACTACGCCCTCTTCCTGCAGTCGCAGGGGCGCGCCGACGAGGCTCGCGAGTGGGCGCAGAAGATCCTCGATAAAAGGCCAAGCATGCCGGGATACCAGCGTCGGCGTGAGCGTCCCTGGTTCCGTAAAGCGTATGCGCTGCTGGCGAGGCTGCGGCTGCAGACGAAGTAGCGGCTTCAAAGCCTCGCGGGAAATTGTCCCTAGAACTAGAAGCAAACCTCCGAAGAAAAATAATCTTCCAGCTATTGGACCGACCGATGAATTAGGACGATCGCTCCCAAATATTTCCACAAGCACCGTGTGACATCTGACCTTGTGCCGACTTTGAGTTTGCGTAATCATGGTCGAGGCCGTGACGGTCGGGTGATCCCACATCGTCGCGCCCCTAAGTCCTTTGCTTCACGGATTTTGGTATCTAAGTCGTTTAGGCTCCGGATTTTGCCGGGAATTTTCTGTTAACTCGATGATTCTATTAGACCCCCGGGGGAGGGGGGTACCGGGAAAAAGCTTGAACTCAGCGTCCGGTATGGCAGCTCGAACGGCTCACGACAAACTTTATTTCGACAGAGAAACCCACAGCGAGCGCGTCCGGTTCGTCGATGCTAATTGCGGTCGTTGGTGTTGATGTTGAAGCCGAGGATTGCGTTGACTTCTACCGGCTGAGTGCCGCGCATGGCGGGGCGGAACTTCCAATGAGGCAACGCGGCCATGATCTTCGCTGCCATGTCGGCCGAGCCCGGTTCGAGGACCTGGAGATTCTGCAACTTGCCGGAAGTATCGAGTGTGCATTTGATGACGACGCGGGCGTGGGGAAGGCCGGCGGGCAAATCGGTGAGGTAGCCTCGTGGGCCGGTGAGGGTTTCGGACTGAGCATGCGCGGCGGGATTAACCTCGGCGAATTGCATCACGACCGTGCCGATCGAAGTATCCACATAGACAGAGTAGTTGTCGCCTGGGAGCTTGCCGTAGAAATCAAACACTCCGCCGGAGCGCGAGGTAGCGACGATGGTGATGGCCGGCCCCTGGTTCGGCCTTGCCGGAGAGTGGTCGGGAGAATTGGGAGTGCTGCTGTCCGATCCGAAGCTGGGCAGATTGACGACGCTGGTGCTGCCGCCACGAACGTCGACACCGGGCACGGCGGGAGATCCTGTGGGAGCGCTACCGGCGCCGCCGGGGCCGGGCGTGGAAGAGATTCCGTCATGGACATTCTTATTGGGATCGGTCCCTACACCGGTTCCAGTCTTGCCCGCGCCTGAGCCCGTTGAATTTAAACCACTGCCGGAGCCGTCGCCGTGACCGATGCTCGCGCCACCGCCGGATCCGCCGAGGCCGGGCTTGTCTCCACCGGAGGGCGACATGGCCAGTGAACCTTTGCCGCCGCCCGGCATTCCAACCTTGGAGCCGGGTTGGGACGAGATCACGATTCCGGAACCGTCGCTGCTTCCAGCTTCGCTTCTTGGAGGAGCGAGAACTGAGCCGGAATCGCCCGGGCCACCGAGGCCAGAACCTTTTCTGCCCGAGCCCGATAAGCCGTTGCCTGAGCCGATTGAAGGAGGCGGTGGAACGACATTGTTCGCCAGTTGCGTGCCGTTACCCGGGCTACCGGAGTTTCCCGCTCCAGTTGAGGAGCCGTGGGTTGTGCCTGAGCTCGCGACGGATGGGGGTGGAGGGATGACGCTCGATGTGCCGAGGGACGAACCCGGCTCTCTTCCAGAAGCCGAGTTGCCGGAGCCCGCGATCGACGGCGGAGGCGGAACAATTTTTGCGGCGAGCGATTCGCCGGGCGCTCCGCCGGTTTTGCTGGCGGTTGCTGAGCCAACGGTCGGTGGAGGCGGAACAACGTTGGCCGCGACCGAGCCACCAGGCCCGCCGTTACGAGCCGTTCCTGATGCGCCTGCGGCGGAGACGGTTGGCGGAGGTGGCACAACATCCTGCGTGCCGAAAAGCTTGCCGATGACGGTGCTGACGAACGATCCGTTGCTCGTTGGTGTGGGTGGCGGAGGAACTATGGCTTTCGAGGGATCGGTGTTGCCGCTTTCGAGACGCCGCAGATCATGGGCGGAATCGGCCGAGGGCGGTGGTGCGACCACGGATGGCGCGGGCAGATTGAGCTTTGCATTGCGTGCCGTGTCGCGTTCGGGCGCAGACACTGGCGGAGGTACGACTGCGACGTTGTTCATCTGCACTCGCGTGGGCGAAACTTCGCTGTTGGCGGTGGCAGGAGCGGGGGGAATCACGCTCGCACTGAGTGCGAGAGCGGGGCGCGCCTGATCACTGGAGACGCGCGTGGATGCGGGGGCGATCACGCTTGTGCTCAGCGAAGGCGCGGCCCGGGTACGCTCCTGGGAAACGTGCGGAGCCGGGGCGATGATGCTGGGGTCGAGTGCCGGTGCGATCAGGGCGTGCTCAGAGCGGACGCTGGGTGCGGGAGGCACGATCGCCGCATTCAGAGCGGGAGCGGATCGAGACTTGTCGGAAGAAACACTCGGAGCGGGGGGAACGACGGAATCGAGGCCGTGCGCGGAGCGAGATTGATCGCGCGTAATGTTCGCAGGCGGGGGAGCGATCACGTTGACCGGAAGACTTGGAGCAACCAGAGAAGAGTGCAAGCCCTCGGACGGAGGCGGCCCGGGGTTGGCGGCTTTCAAGGCGAGTAGATTGGCGACGGCGCCCGCGGTGGATGGAAGTTTAAGGTTGGGAGCGTCGACAACTTTCGGAGCGAGTGAGCCCCCGCGAGCTACGTGAATGGTTTGGGTTCGATGATGCGCTTCGTGACCACCGGCGCGGCCGGTGGTTCCGGCCTGGGCGCCGCCCAGATCTTCAGTGCGCGGAAGTTCGTCGCCGGAGTAATAGATCACTTCATAAGGCTGCATCTTGGGCGGAGCATAGGGGCGAAGCTTGGCAATCTCCTTCGGGATAATGATCAGGATAAACAACATGAACGCTTCCAGCAGCAACGAAGCCAGAAGGCCTGCGTAGGGGAAAATACCGTGAGGGGCTTCGCCGGCCAGGCGCGCGCCGGAGCGGGCGAAGGCGGGACGGATGGAGGTGACGAACTCCTGCCATCGCGGCGACCACTCGATCAGGAGCTTGGGTGCGTCGTGGAGATCACGAAGCTCGATCGGGTCTTCGAGTTGGAGCGTATCGGTCACTGAGGGTTTTGCGGCCAGAGGGCTAAAGCCCGGGTCCTAATTATTGTTAGCTGGTGCGGCTCGGCTAGAAGCGCGCGCGTGTCTGGGAAGCGCGGAGTCTAGACATCCTCCTTTATCTTGATCTCAATTCTATCGCCGACTGCCGTTCCTGTTGAGGTTACCGTGTTTTGGGGGAGTTCCAAGACCGAGGCGGCTTGCAAACGGACGGGTGCGATGCGCCAGGGCGGTAGAGCGCGCTCGATGTGCACGACTGTGCCCGCGTGGTCGAGGTAGACAACGTCGATGGGGAACCGCATAGCTAGAGTATGAACGCCTCGGCAGGGTCGAATCCAGAGGCCGCAGCCGTTACGGAAGTCATCTTCGGAGGCTCTGAGCAGGCCAACCAGCCGGGACCAGTGCGTCTGGGCCGTGGCGAGGCTGGTGGCGAGAAAGAGCTGGCGGGTTTGGTTGAAAGCCTGGCCCTGCGGGACTAATCCCGGCATTGCAACTCCTGAGTTTTCTGGTTGGATGCACCCTGATCTGCTTCTCACCGCGCGCTATTTTGAAACGAGCGAGTGATAAGCCTGAATGAGTGCCGGTCCAACCGTGACGAAGAGGAACGGAACCAGAATGAATATCACAAGGGGAGGAACCATCTTAATGGTGGTTTTGGCGGCTTGTTCTTCGGCGCGCTGACGGCGCGCCGTGCGTAGAGAGTCGGAATGTACGCGCAAAGCTTGGGCAACGCTGGTGCCGAAGCGGTCGGTCTGGATGAGCGTGCCCACGAGAGAGCGAATGTCGTCGACGCCAGTGCGGTCGACGAGATTGCGCAGGGCTTCGGCACGAGGCTTTCCGGCGCGCATTTCGAGATTGACAAGGTGAAATTCATCGCTCAGGTCGGGATGGGCGTGATGCAGGTCTTTGCCAACGCGCATCAGCGCCTGGTCCAGCGCCAATCCGGCTTCGACGCAAATCACGGTTAGGTCAAGAGCGTCGGGCAGGGCGATGCGGATGCGCTGCTGGCGGTCTTTGATCATGCGCTTCAGGAAAAAGCGGGGAAGGAAGAAACCGAACGCGGGCACGCAGACCAACAGGCTCAGACTGGTGAAACCGGAGAAAAGCACGACACCGGCGAAGCCTAGAAACGCGAGCATCAGGCGGGCGCCGAGGTAGTAACTGGCGTGGCGCGATTCGCGAAGTCCGGCCTGGATCAGCCAAGCGCGAGTGCGGGAAACGTCAGACGGCGAAAGCGGAATGGCTTTGCTGAGGGGATCGAGCGCCTGCTCGAAGCGCTCTTTCATCTTCATCGCAGGCTTTTCGGTAGCCTGCAACCCCTGTCCGCCGAGAGCGCGGAGGCGGGCTCCCAGCACGGAACTGGGCGTCACTACTGCCGCGCCGAAGGCAAACACCACCAGCACGACGGTGACAAATACGACGATCGCGAGAATCATTGACGGCATTCTTAGCCTGTTATCGCTTAAGCCTGTTATTGCTCAAACCTGGATCTTAATAATCTTTCGTATGACGAAATAGCCAACGGTTTGCAACGCAATGCTCACCACCAGCAGAGTATGGCCAATAGGATCATAAAAAAGCGGCCGAACAAATTCCGGGCTGAAGACCGCGAGCACGGCCACGACGGCCGGAGGCATGGCCATGAGCAGGGCCATGGTGAGGCGGCCCTGAGCGGTGTGAACCCGCACCTGACGCTGAATCTTGAAACGCTCGCGGATGACGTACGACAAATTGTCGAGGATTTCGGCGAGGTTGCCGCCGGTTTCGCGTTGCAGCATGACGGCGGTGACGAAGAACTTCACGTCCACCAGAGGAACGCGCTCGGTCAGATTCATGAGGGCGTCGCGCACCGGCATGCCGAACTTCTGCTCCTCATAGAGCTTGCGGAACTCGCCGGCCAGAGGCTCGGTGGCTTCGTTGGAAATCATTTCCAGAGCGGTGGTGAAGGCGTGTCCGGCGCGGACAGCGCGGGCTAGAGTATCGATCGCCTCGGGGAAAAGCTCCTCGATTTTTTCAAAACGCTTCTGGCGGCGGTAGGACACGGAGGCATAGGGAATGAAGGCGCCGATGATCAGGGCGGCCCATGTAACGGCAGGATTGCGGCTCCAGACCAGCGCAGCGAATCCGGCGACGGCGCCTGAGACCATGCAGAGCACGAGAAAGTTGCCCGCACGAAACTTCATGCCTGCCTGCAGCAAGGCTTCCTGCATGGCGGAAATGCGAGCCGAGCGACGGAGGAGACTATCGAGGGCGGGGATCTCGCTGAGTTGCTCGTCGCGCAACAGCGCAAGTTCCTCGTCCGGTTCGCGTTCCGGCGCCTTCTGCACCGTCGCGAGACGATCTTTGATGAGCCGCGCCTGGGCGCGGCGCTGGTCGACAAGCGACAAACCCGCGAACGCGGCGAGGGCGACTACGACGAACACCAGAAATGTAATCAACAGTGCGGACATAGGGAACCGACTCGCTCAACCCAATTGCTGATTGTTGATTGTTGGCGGAACAACGCGCGCGACTTCGGCGCTTACTCAGCAATCAGCAATGAACAACCAACAATTTCCTTTCAAACTTCGGTCTTCGATTCAAAGAGTGACGGGCGTAGTTTTGTGCCCGCATTGGCCAGCCGCTCGGCAAACTGCGGGCGAATTCCGGTGGCGCGAAACGCTCCGCGCACCTTTCCGTTTTCGTCAATGCCGCGCCGATCGAACACGAAAATGTCCTGCATGATGATGGATTCGGTGTCCATGCCGGTGACTTCTGAAACCGAGATGACCTTGCGGGTGCCGTCGGACAGACGGGCGACCTGGACCACGGCGTGAATTGCGGAGGCAATCTGATGGCGGACGGCGCGCTCCGGAATATTGAGGTTGGCCATCGAGACCATGTTCTCGACGCGGGCCAGAGCGTCGCGCACGGAGTTGGCGTGGACCGTGGTGAGCGAGCCCTCGTGGCCGGTGTTCATGGCCTGCAACATATCGAATGCTTCTTCGCCGCGGACCTCGCCGACCACGATGCGGTCCGGCCGCATACGCAGGCTGTTGATAACCAGCTGACGCTGGCGGACCGCGCCCTTGCCTTCGATATTTGGGGCGCGGGTCTCGAGGCGCACCACATGCTCCTGCTTGAGTTGAAGTTCGGCGGCGTCTTCGATGGTGACGATGCGCTCCACATTAGGGATGTAGCCGGAGAGCACGTTGAGCAAAGTCGTTTTACCAGCACCCGTACCGCCGGAGATGAGCAGGTTCAAGCGCCCCTTCACCATGGTGGAGAGAAGTTCAAGCATGGCTTCGGTGAGAGTGTGGTTCTCGAGCATGTTGCGGGCTGTGACCGGGTCACGTCCGAAGCGGCGGATGGAGAGGCAAGCGCCGTCCAGCGCCAGGGGAGGAATAATGGCGTTCACACGGGAGCCGTCGGCCAAGCGTGCGTCAACCATGGGAGAAGATTCATCGACCCGGCGGCCCACGCGGGAAACGATGCGCTCGATGATCTGCATGAGATGTTGATTGTCTTTGAAGGACAAGCCGGTTAGTTCCAGCTTGCCGGCGCGCTCGATGTAAACCTTGTCGAAACGGTTGACCAGAATATCGGAGATGGTGTGGTCCTTGAGCAGCGGTTCGAGCGGACCGAGGCCGAAGATTTCGTCGAGAATTTCGCGCGACAGCCGCTCACGCTCGGCGAAACTGAGGGGAACGACCTCGCTGTTGACCGAGTTGCGGATGAGTACTAGAACTTCTTCGCGGGCGGTATCGCCGGTAGCGCGGCCGAGCTTCTCGAGGTCAAGGCGGTCGAGGATCTTGCGATGCAGATCGGCCTTTACCTGCTGGTACTCGCCGTGCTCGAAGGTCTGCAAATTGGCCATAACGTCTATATCGTCTTAACCCTATATCGCTTTAAACACAAACCGTTAAACCTCATACTGTCTTGAACAAGGACCAGGCGGCGCGTTTCACCTCGACATCGTTCTGAGTCAATTCCTGGGCCAGCCCGGAGAAGCAACGGGCAATCTCGGTGTGGCTTTGTTCCATCACCGGAGAGCCGCGGTCAATGGCGGAGGAGATGGCAAAATATTGATTGGGAACGCGCCACAACAATTTGACGCCGGCCGCGTTTTCCGCATCCGCTTCGCTAAAGCCGGGAACCTTGCGGAAACGATTGAGCACGAGCCGCAAGCGTTCACGGTTGCCAGTTTCTCCCAGGTATTGTTGAACCCTCGCCGCACTCCAGAGCGAGGCTACATCGGTGCAGGCAACGAGCAGGACGCACTCCGACAAATTGGCGACCAGGCGACTGGCGGCGTCCAGGCGCGAAGAGTTATCCACTACCACGTATCGATAATGGGTGACCAGCATGTCGAATAAACGGACAAACTCCGCCGTCGACGGTTCGACGGCGGCGGGGACATTGGTCCCCGCCAGCAACTGCAGACCTCCGCTGTGCCGGGTCATGAAACTTTCCAGCAGTGAACTATCCATGCGGTGCAGGTTGCGGGTGGCGTCGGCCAGGGTGAAAAGCGGTTTGAGATTCAAATGTAACGAGGTGTGTCCGAGAGGCGCGAGGTCGACCAGGGCGGTGTGGCCATGGGCAGCCTGCAGAGCGAGGGCGAGGTTCACGGCTACAGTAGTCGCGCCGCTGCCGCCTTTGGCATTAACCACCGAGAACACTTTGCCGCGCGGACCTTCTTTCTTAACCTTGCGCTGGGCCGTAGTCAGGCGAACAAAAGCTTCAAGAAGATCGGTGGTGGTGGTGGGGCGTTCGATGAACTCGCGGGCACCGGCGCGCATTGCACTCACGATGACCTGCGGCTGATTGAGACCGCCGATGGCGAACACGGCCGAGTCGGGCAGTTCCTGGCGCAGAAGTTCGACGGCGCGCATGGCTGTCGTGGGATTGTCGGCAGGAATGTCGACCAGTACAACGTCCGGGCTGGCGGCCTGGACCCGCCGCGTGACCGGATCAGAAGCAGCGAGCGGGAAACTGGCGCAGGTATGAACTGTGCGGGCTACACTGGTGCCATCGACCAACACCTGGAGCACGGTGCGCTGCTCGTTGTCCGTGGCCACAATGACGACTGAAAGCTCGGCCATAACTTATGACTTCTCCACTCCCCTAAACCCAGTTGCCAGTGAGATCAACGGCGCCATAATGTTTACTTTCCCGACGGCTTCTTTCCATCGAACTTGTCGTTATTGATGAAAGGCTGGGGATTCTTGGGGGTGGCCGGTGGTTCGGAACTGGGCGAAATCCGGTGCACGGTGCAGAGCACCATGAGTTCGGAATTGCTCTTCTGGATGCTCTTACTTTTGAAAAAATTTCCCAAGATCGGGATGTCGCCCAAGCCGGGAACTTTGTTCCAAATATCGGTGACGCGATTGTCGATCAAACCGGCGATCACAAAGCTTTGTCCATCGCGCAATTCGAATTCGGTCTCGGCCTTGCGAGTGCTCAAGGCCGGGACAGTGAAACCAGAAATGGTCAGAGCGTCGGCAAAGTCGAGAGTGCTGACCTCTGGCGCCACGGTGAGGTGAATATTGCCGTTGGGCATGATCACCGGGGTGAACTCGAGCCTCACTCCAAACTCCTTAAAGGAGATGGTAACGGCGGTGAATCCCTGTCCGGGCTGCACAATGGGGAAAGGAAATTGGCCGCCGGCGAGGAAACTGGCTTTTTTGCCATTGACGGCAATGAGATTGGGCTCGGCCAGAATCTGGAGAAGGTTCTTGGTCTCGAGAGCCTCGATCACAGTACCCAGGTGAATATTAGGCTGAAATAAAAACAAATTAAGAACGTTGCTGAGGGTTTCAGTGGCTGTAAGCGGAGGACTCTGTCCCTGGGTCTGGGTGATGGTTGGCGCAGTGAAGCCGCCGTATTGGCCGGTGGTTGTGGTTCCAAACAAATTGCCGGCGCCGGTGGAGAAGATGTTGAAGCCCATCTGGGTGAGGGCGGAGCGATCGACCTCGGCGAACTTCACTTCGAGTAAAACTTCCTGAGCGCCAACGGGACCGAAAGTGAGCACGTTGATTACGTTTTTCGAATAGGCAGAAGCGAGTTCCCCGGCGCGCTTGGCCACATCCTCGGTAGTAACGTGGCCGGAGAGCACGATGGCGGCGCGAGAAGGTGTGACGGAAATCTGTTCGTCAGGGAAGACGCGATGTTCTTCTTCGGCGCAGGCGCTGACATCAACGTCCACGCGGAGATCGAAGCTGCGCGAGCGTTCCAGTTCGTCCCAGATGAGCAAGGAGACTTCGCCGGGGGCGCGTCCATGGACCAGGATCTGAGTAGGAGTGATTACGGTGGCATAGGCGACCGTGGGGTCGGTTATTGAAATGCGCTTGAGCCGCTCCGTGGTGTTGATGAGCAGAGACTTGTCGACCATGACGCGCAGAGGAGCCGAACCTGTGGGCTGGGCCGATTGTGGCGGAAGTGTGGTCTGAGCGGCGGCCGGCGGGGTTGGTTCCTGGGGCGCCTGCGTCGCGGGGTCCTGAGTTGCGGGGTCCTGGGTCGGGGGGGCCTGGGTCAGGGGATCGAGGTCCAGCGCCTCGGCCAGCCCGAAGACGGGGAGCAGGAACAACATTGCGGCAGCTGCGAAAACTGTAGTGCGAACCTTCATCGTTTGATTCCTCTCCACAGGAGGAAACTTGCTATCAGCGTATCAACGCGGCCGGACGAACTTCTCTCCGACTACTTGGGATCTTCACCATTCTGTTCCGGGAACTTGACGACGTCCGGCTTCTTATCACCTTGATAAACCTCGATACTGAGGACCGAAGGAGAGGTAGGCGGTGGCTCAGTTTTCTGCTTTACGGGATGAATCGTTACCCGCGGCCGAGCCGCGATTGGCGTGCCGCCCATGTACAGGCCCTTGGCATTCGCCGCCTCGACGGGGTCCTGATGGGTGTCAAGCGGGTTACGCAAAACGAGTTGAATCTTGCCTTCGGAACTCGCCAGGGTCAGGCGTTCAGCGTCCTCGGGAGAAGCCAGCAGCGTGATCACCGGAGTGGCCTGAGCTTCCCCGGCGGCATTTCGTTCCAGGCGCTGGCCGGATGCGATGACGGCAACATTCTGCAGGACTGTGGTGGTTTGGGACTCGGAACTGCCGTTGGGGGTTCCGGTAAGGAGCACATCGACACGAGTTCCGGGACCGACGAAGCCAGCGACTGAGACCACTTCATTCACCCGCACCGAGACGGCGCGCATGCCCGGTGGAATCAGCGCGGGCAGTCCCGCTCCGGCATTTTCCGGAGCCAGCTTGCTGGGCAGAATGAATTCGCCTTTGGATATAGGAATGATGACGCCGCGGCCCATCACCGAAGACCTCTTGGTGTAAGCTCCGGGCGGCAGTCCCGAGGCGGGGAATCGGGCGATCCGCACGTCATGCTCTTCAACCCGCGATCCGACCTGAATGTCATCGGCGGCTACGATGACGTCAGCACCGGCTTCGACGGTTGCCGGCCGGCCTTGCAGGTTCTTGTAGACGAAGAGGCTGACAAAGGCTCCCAAAGCCAAGGCCACAACCCCGATCATCAACAAACGAGTGCGGTTCATAATGCTCTGTCAGGACAAGCAGAAGCGCGATCCACGCCGTATTCGTGGAGGACTGCCTCTTTACGATGCGCCCGTGCCGATCCCTTACTGAATCGAACTGGCAACGTTGGAGAAAACATTGTTCGCGTTAGAGCCGATCAGCCGAATGGTACCCACGACGATTACAAGGATCACCGCCAGCATCACGGCGTATTCTGCAATATCCTGTCCTTCTTCGTCGCGCCACAATCTCCAAAGACGATCCATAGTTTCCGGCCTCCTTAGAAATATCAAGGTTCTGAAACAAGCATTCAAAGCAGATAAAGAGCGCAGGCCTTGGAGACTTACGTCCCATGAGCTCGCGCTGCTCTGCAGGGAGATTTAACTCCCTCATAATAACCTGCAAAATGCTCCAAGAGGTGTACTTTCTTGCATACCGATGGTAACTGCTTTGCGGCCTTGGCATCGACTTCTAACCGTCTGTGGTTCTA
>Ga0307478_10002057_pt1 | contig 16441 bp, 19 predicted proteins | sample atmos_gasesECM4C_2_FD_203713 | JGI IMG/M metagenome (GOLD analysis project Ga0307478, IMG submission 203713) | Hardwood forest soil microbial communities from Morgan-Monroe State Forest, Indiana, United States - atmos_gasesECM4C_05 | ecosystem: Environmental > Terrestrial > Soil > Temperate...
CCTTGCGCGCAGCTGTCGAGCGGTTGGGCATGTCCGGAAGAGTGGAGGTTATCGACGACGCAGCACAAGAGCCGGGCGCGGCGGTCTTCGAGATGTCTCGCGGCAGCCTGAATGCCTCCATCGATTCTCAGCTCAAGGAGATTGAAAGAGGTCTAGTGGACCGCTTTCAAAAGGCGCGATGACGAATCTACCCGGAGTGAGCCTCGATACTTATTTGACACGGCTGGAGCAGGTGGATCCGTTCGTATGGACGGGCGAAGTGCTTGAGCTGGTCGGTCTATTAATTGAATCGCGTGGGCCCGCCGCGGCCATCGGCGATTTCTGCGAGATCCTGGCCTCGGGAGGCCGCGCCATCCGCACGCAAGTGATCGGCTTCCGGAGCGGCAACGTGCTTTCCATGGCGCTCGAAGAAATCGACGGGTTGAAACTGGGCGATCCCATCGTCGCGCGCCCCGACCAGGCTCGTGTCGGGGTCGGCCCGGCGCTGTTAGGACGCGTATTGGACGGGTTCGGCCGTCCCATCGACTCTCGTGGCGAACCGGAAACCGCCGACTTCTACGATTTGTACAAACTGCCGCCGAATCCCCTGGAGCGGGAGCACATCACCGAACCGTTGGTCACGGGCATCCGCGCCATCGACGGCCTGTTGCCTTGCGGCCGAGGCCAGAGGATCGGCATTTTTGGCGGTAGCGGCGTTGGAAAGAGCACGCTGCTCGGCTGCATGTCCCGCCACAGCTCGGCCGATATCAGTGTGATCGCCTTGATCGGCGAGCGCAATCGCGAGGTGCGCGCGTTTCTGGAACAGGAATTGGGACCGGAAGGAATGCGGAAGTCCGCTGTGGTCGTGGCCACCTCCGATAGTCCCGCGCCTATTCGCCTGCGGGCCTGCTTCGTGGCGCTGGCCATCGCCGAATATTTTCGCGATCAGGGAGCGAACGTCTTGCTGGTGATGGATTCTGTCACGCGGTTCGCCATGGCGCAGCGCGAGATCGGGTTGTCGGCGGGGGAACCGCCCAGCCAAAAGGGCTATCCGCCTTCTGTGTTCAGCCTGCTGCCAAAGGTTTTCGAGCGCGCCGGAAACTTTCGGCATGGCTCTATCACGGGATTCTTCACCGTCTTAGTGGAAGGCGACGATTTCAACGAGCCAATCTGCGACGCCGTCCGGTCGATGCTGGACGGCCACATCGTTCTTTCCCGTGCCCTCGGGGCCGCCGGGCACTATCCCGCAATCGATGTTTTACATTCGGTGAGCCGTCTGACTACACAGATCGCCACCAACGAGCAACTCGCGGCCCAACGGAAGCTGCGCGAAGCCTTGTCCGCATACCAACAGGCCGAAGACCTGATCCAGTTGGGCGCCTACGTTTCCGGATCGAATCCCAAACTGGACGCCGCCATTCGCATGCGCCCGGAGTTGATGCGTTTCCTGCAGCAGGATGCGCACGCGGAATCGCGATGGGACGATACGCTCGTGGGTCTGCGGCAACTGGCAGCGCAACTTCCGTAGACGCTCTGGCATTGTCATGAAGGCTTTTTCGTTTCGTCTGGAGCGAGTCTTAGAGTGGCGGCAGGCGCAGTTGGATGTCGAGCAATCGGCATTGGGCCGCTTAGCCGCAGAGTTCGCGCGTTGGGAGGCCGTGCTAGCCAGCCTCGGGAATGCACGCGCGAAGGCCGAGGGACTGGTGCAATCGGGTCCGGTTACTGGAACGGATCTGGGAGCGCTTGCTAGCTATCAGGAGCATATCGAACGGCAACGGAGGATCACACTAGATCGCCGTCGCGATTGCGCCGCACGACTGGAGAAGCAACGCGCTCGCCTGCTCCAGGCACGACGGGAACATCGATTGCTGGAAAAGCTTCGGCAGGTACGAAGGGCGGAATGGGAAACCGCCGTGGATCGCGAATTCGAAGCGCTCGCGGCCGAAACGTACCTCGCACAATGGGAGCCGCCACGCCGCCGCATTGCGAAACCGTAGCGGTGGCGGTGCGACCCATCCCACGGACGCCAGGGAACCCCGGGACAACTCACTCCTCCGGATCCGGGGTTCCCCGGCGTTCCGAACGAATCTAGCTTTTCTTGGCGGCGTCGCGCTTCGGCGCGGTATTCGGAGTCGCGAGCGCCGGGCCCACGTCGGGAACCTTCATTAACTGGTTCAGAACCACGATGTCGACGCGGCGGTTATGTGCCCGGCCTTCCTCGGTGTCGTTGGAATCCACCGGTGCCGTGTCGGCGTAACCGGCCACTGAGAAGCGCTCCGCGGAAAGCTGGAACCGGTTCGACAGCACGTCCAGCATGGCGATACTGCGGGCCGCGGAAAGCGCCCAATTGTTGCGGAAACGCGCCGTATGGATGGGAACGGAGTCGGTGTGCCCCTCCAGGCGCACGGGGTTTGGCAGATCCCGGAGTACCGCAGCGACCTTCTGGATACTGGGATAGCTCGCCGGCTCCACGCTGTCGCCGGCAGAGGGGAAGAATGCGGCTTGCCGGAGGCTGATCACCAACCCGCGCGGCTCCAGCCGCATCTCGATCTTGCCGGCTTTAATTTCGTCTTGCAGCTCGCCGCTGAGATATTTCATCGATGGCAACAGTTCGGCCACCTCGGGCGGCGGCAGGGGCTTGGGCTTCGGCTCCTTTGCGGCATTGTGGGTGCCGCCCGGCCCACGCATTTGGGCGTTGCCCTGTCCCCTCTCGTCCACCGTTCCCCCCAGGATCTCGTGAACCATCGCGGTGACGCCGCCGTGGTCCAGAGCTTTCGTAACGGCGTCGGAGACCTGGCTGGCCTTGGCCTTGTCGGTCTGGGAAGTGGCGAACATGACAACGAAGAAGGCGAACAGCAGCGTGATGAAATCCGCGTAGGAAACGAGCCAGCGCTCGTGATTCGCGTGGGAAGGGATTTTCTTGGCTCGGGCCATTGGCGCTGTTTAACCTTCCGCCGCGGCGGTGCGGGCGGGGGCCTTGGCGGCCTGGGACTCTTTGACGGCCTGTTCCTTCTTATATCCCGCGCGCCCGTACGCTTCCAGTTTGCTGCGAATCAGCTTCGGATTCAGACCTTCCACGATGCCGGCGACGCCATCGAGCATCAGCTCGCGGTTCTGAATGACCCCTTGGATGCGAGCCTTAATCTTGGCACCCGCCGGCAGAAAGAAAATGTTGGCCGATGCCACACCGTAAACCGTGGCCACAAACGCCACCGCGATACCCTTTCCCACTTCGTCGATGTTGGCCAAATGCTTCATCACCTGGATCAATCCCAGTACGGCCCCAATGATGCCGATGGTTGGCGCGTATCCCCCCGCGGATTCAAAAACCTTGGCCTCCGCCTCAGCGTTTTGCTCCTCGAGATTGATCTCGAGTTCCATGATCTTTCGGATGACGTCCAGGTCTGTGCCGTCCACCGCCAGGTTGAGCGCCTTGCGCAGAAACGGATCCTGAATAGCGTCAGCTTCCTGCTCGAGCGAAACGATGCCGCTTTTCCGCGCCTTAGTGGCGTACCGGATGATCTCCTCGATGACGGCCTGTGGGTTGTTGTCCGCTTCGAAGAACACCATGCCCAGCTTCTTCACCGCCCCGATCAGCGTGTGCATGGGCGTCGTAACCATAACCGCACCGATCGTGCCGCAGAGCACGATGATCGCCGCGGTGACCTGAGAGACATCCTTGACCCTGCCGCCCTCCAGCACTAGGCCGCCCAAGATGCCGCCGACAGCGAGGAATAGTCCGCCAATGGTCACCAGATCCGGTTTACTGCCCGATTTTTTCTTCTCCGCCGGACCTTTGTCAGCCATCGGTTTCGTCTAGTTTGTTCGCGTTTGCGAGGAGATGTTGGTAATCGTGCTGTTTCAGGGGGCAATCGGCTGCTCCCACGAACAGGGATCTGCGGAACTGGATGATGCGGTCCAGAACTTCTTCCGCAGACTCCAGGACCACAAACTTTTGGCCAGTGGTTAAAGTGACTACGGTGTCGGGAGTTACCTCCATGTGCTCGATCAGGTCCGAGTTCAAGACTAAGGGGACATGATTCAAGCGGGTAAGCTGGATCATCTGTGAGAACCGCCAAGATCCTTATCGGACCTTTCCCCTATGGTTTCCGGTAATTTACGGTAACGTTCCGCAGGAAAATACCTTATTTTGTGAAAAATTGTCGGGACAGGCCGATAAGCAAACTAAAGGTATGCACAATTTCGCCATGACCTCCGCCGCACGGGCCCAACGTATTCTGACGGTTTGGGAGCAGGAAGATCTGCCCGGTCTCCAGGCCGAGCTGCGGCTCGCGCAACAGGCTGGCGCCGCCGCCACCGGCGCGCGCCCCGAAGAACAGGAACGGCTGGAGTTGCTGGAGGGCATCGCCGGACAAATGCAGCAGGATCTCGTCCGGCTGCCGCTGGGGAATGGCGCCGGCGCTAGTGCGGCCACATGCTTCCGCCTTCTCGAACACCTGGCCACACGCCGCCCGCGGCCGGTCAGTCAATCTGAAAAGCTTTTCTCTTTCCCGTACTCACGATCTGTCCGGAAAATTTCCGCTTGCCGTTGACAAACCCTCCCAACGACTCGTCAATGGGATGATCGAACGCCAGAACGTCACCTTCTTTCAATTCCAGCAACTCGCGTACGCGCAACATCGGCCCTTCCAGATGTGTTTCCAGGGTACACTTGGCGTCGCGCACGAGTTCGAGGGTTCTCCCTTGCTCCGCTTCTGTGGCCTCCAGCTTGCGCGGGGCGGAAGGAGCATCGCCATCTTCGCCCTCTAGCGCCAGGACTTCTGAGGGCACGGCCAGATTCAAGCGCCCGCCGCCCTCCTCCAGCTTCACGTCAATGCTCACGGCCACCATCGCTTCGTACGGTGCGTGAATGAGCCGGGCTTCCTTACCTACCGAATCGAGCGTGAGCGTGACCGGGAGCACGTCCTTCCATGCGTCCGCCAAGGCCTGCATGATAATCCGGAACAGGCCGTCCAGCACGTTCTGTTCGATCTCTGTGATTTCCCGGTTGGTCGCGGTTCCCGCTTTGCCGCTGCCCCCTAGGAGCAATTCGATGATCGGAAACACCAGCGAAGGGTTCAGTTCCAGAACGGCGTTGCTCTCATGGGGGTACATTCCGATCGAGACCACGCAGGTGGGCGAAGGCAGGCTGCGTAGGAAGTCGCCATACGGAAGGTGGTCAACTCCAAGAAGCTGTGCGGTAACGCTCGAACGCAAATAAGCCGACAGACTGGATACGATGCGATGCAAAAATTTCTGCTTCAGCACCTCCACGGCGCGCATCTGCGACCCCGGAGCCTGGCCCGGCTTGCGAAAATCGAAAGGGACTGCCGCCTTCGGCACGGCCGATGGCTCCATCGTTTCCTCTCCAGCGATACCCACGGCGTGAATTTTTTGAGACTCTTGGTCCATAGTTTTCTTCAGGCCAAAAAGTTAAATAGGCTGGTCTTCGGCAATTGGCCTTCCGCCGTCATGGCAGCTTGCAAATTCGTTTGATCCTGCGTCAGTTGAACCGCCACTTGGGTGATATCGGCGTCCTGCGTCTGGCTCAACTGGGTTTGTAACTGTACGTTCTGCTGGCTCGCAAGCGTCTGCGCATCCTGTACACGGTTCTGTACCGAGCCGTAAAAGGCTAGCTGCGTGTTGAGATGGGTGCCAGCCAGTTGCAGCAGATTGATGGAGTTGGTGATCGCCGCCTGATTATTGTTTTGCAGGCCCAGGAGCAGGCTGTTCACGGCATTGAACACATTATCGGGTGCCGCCGAGCCGCCATTGTTAGCTGCGGCCACGGCAACACTTCCGGCAGTTGTGAACAAGGGGGACGGGCCGCCGGCGGCCGCGCTGGTGTCCACCACGCTGAATGTCGAGGCCCCTTCTAAGGAAATGCCCGTGCCGTCGCCTGTCGCGAGCGCGCTCACACCGGTTATGCCCGCGGCCTGCAACGTCGCGTTGATGGTGCTTACTGCGCCTGCGACCGTGGCACCGCTGGCCAGGCTGACATCGGCTGTATTTTTTCCGTCGCTGAGGGTGAACGTGTCGGCGCCGCTCAGCGTGTTACCGGCCCCGCTGAAAGCGGCTGACTGCACGTTGTACTGCGACGTGTTCACCGCATTGGCCGCCGCCGTTACCGTCGAAATGCCCGCCGTAGGGGCCGCCACGCCAGCCGTGAACGCGCCCTCGCTGCTAAACTGCACGGTCCCGTTGCTGGCGTTGATCGATGCCGTGATCCCGGTACCGTTCAGGCCGGCATTGAGCTGGTTGATCACCGTGGTCCCGTTGATGCCACTCACGCCGCCCGTCAGAACTACGCTGCGCGACTGCGCATTGTCGCTGTTGTCGGTGTAGTTGAACGTGTAGGTCTGCGTTCCGCCCGTGAGGAAAGAGGTGGCCGCGTTGTCGAGGCGCACGGCGTTGCCGGCGAAGCCAACACCGCCCGATTGATCGTCAAAAATCTGCTGCGCCGTCAGCGATACCGGGAACGTCGTGCCGTTTGAATCCGCGATCTGTTGTGTCGCGGTGGGGTTGCTCAGCAAGGCAGTGACTCCCGTTGGACTCGACGTATTCAACGTGTATGAAGGAGACTGGGACTGATCGCCGCTGAAAATAAACTTGCCGTTCGCCTGGCTGTTTGCCAATCCCACGAGCTGTTGCAGGATGTTGCCGACTTGTTGCGCGAGTGCTTGGTCTTGTGTCGCGGACGTTAGGCTGTTGGAGCCCTGCGTGGCCAAATTGGTCGCCTGGCTGACCAGGTTCACCGCGGTTTGGAGAGCTTGCTCGGCAGCCTGCGTGTTGCTCAATACAGGCGCCATGTTGTTTGTGACCTGCTGGTTGGAATCGATCTCGCTGCGAAGCTGCTGCAAAGTAACCATGTCTCCGGGATCGTCGGAGGGCTGTGAGATCTTCAATCCCGAGGAGGCTTCATTCGTCAACTGGTTGATCTGGTTCGTCAGTGACGAGACATTGGCGAGAAATACTTGCGCCGACGGATTAATGTCTTGGATCATGGTTTCCTCTAACTTCCATATCAAGCGAGTTGCGGCAGCATGTTGATCGTGTCCTGAGTGAGTGTGTCGAGAATATTCACCGTTTGCGCCGTCGCCTGGTAAGCAGTTTGAAACTGAACCAGCCGGGCGGCCTCTTCGTTGAGCGATACACTGGAGATTTGGCTGCGCAGGCTACGCGCCTGGGCCACGGTCTGCTGCTGAACTGTCAGTTGGTTTTGAGCGCTTGAGGCCTGCTGCCCCACCTGAGCCGCCAGCGATCCGTAATACCCCGTGAAACTGAACCCATTGATCTGCCCCGTGCTGCTTGTCGGACTAGCCAAGGCAGCGAGCTGGAGTGCGATACCGTTGCTGACTGGTGGCGGCCCTGGCTGAATCGCAGCCAGCTGACCGGGTGTAAGCGCAGGATTCACACCGAGCGTGCTGGCCACGGCGGTCGGTGTAGCTGCGTTATAGGTGAACAGCGGAATACCGGGAACCGGTGGCGGCCCGTCAGAAATGTTGCCCGAGGTGAGAATGTTGTTGACGGTGTCGGCGACGCCCTGCGCCAGCACATTGAGGCCGCCTTGTTGGTACGCGTTGCCGATGAGCGACGGCAGCACTGTGTTGTACACCTGCAGCTGGCCGCTGAGCTCTCCCTGCGAGATCTGGCTCGTGACATCGTTACCTTGCGCGTCCACAATGCGCGCCGGAGGAGCGCCCGCCACCACCGTTCCTGGATCGCCGGGCGGCGTGGAGAAACTAACGCTGAGCTGATCTGTTTGCGTGCCCATCACCAGTGGTGCCTGCCCGCCCGCCAGCACCGTCCAGGTGCCGTTAGACTCCTGCCTGGCGGTGACGTTCGTTAACTCCGACAAGCTCTCGAGGGTCGAGTGAATCGACGCGTCTAGCCCGGCGTCATTGCGGTCGCCATTTTGAATCTGCTGGTTGTCAGCGGCCAACTGGCTGGCGTAACTATTGATCTGCGTCACGGTCGCTTGAATCTGCTGGCCCGTGCCGGTAAGATCCTGGGACAAACCCGCATACGCTTGCTGAAACGCTCCCGAGACTTGCTGAGCGTCGTCAATAACGGTTTGCTGGGAAGAATTGCTGGTGGGCGACACGCTCCACGATGAGAAATCCGAAAATAATTGATTGAGCGCGCCGGCGACACCCCCGTCGGAATTCACCGGGAAGTTCGTCTGGATTGACGATAAGCCTTGAGAGGTAGCCTCCGCCGTGCCGAGCACTGACACCTGCTGTTGCACGTTCTTCTCTGCGAATTCGTCGCGAGCGCTCTGAATGGCCCCAACGGCGACTCCGCCGGGCAGCCCCTGGCTGGGCTGGAAAGGCAGCGCCTCGAGGGCCACCGATTGGTCGGCATAGCCGGGCGTGGACGAATTTGAGACGTTGTTGCCAATAGTCTCCAACGCCTGTTCGAACGCTTGCATGGCGCCAGCCGAGGTTTGCAGTGCAGTGATTAGACTCCCCATATCAAACCTCCAGCCAAACGCTCCGGCCGGGTTCCGGCTGCCCTGGCCTGCCGTCCGCCGTGTAACCCGCCACCATTGACGCCGCCAAACGCACCCATCCGATATGGAATGCCGCCGCCCCGTCCAGCAGAATGGTCAGCCGCGCAATCTCGGCGCGAAGGGTCCCGAGCGGTCCGCGGAGCGCGGCGTCCCGTTGGAAATTGCCGCTGGGCAAGCCCGTTTGCAACTGGTGCAACTCCTTCACCGCCTCCTCGATCCGGCTGCGGCAATCGTTCAGATTCTCGACCGTCGGCTCAGTCAACAGCAGGCGTGCATCGCCCACAACGCGCTGCAGGCGCTGTACCGTTGCCAGGTGGTCTGACGGCTGATTGGAATTGCCGCCCGAATCGGACTTGGCATTTTGCGCAGTGTTACGCGCCATCCTTGCCTCCGATCGCATCCTGGACCAGCGCGCTGCTGATAGATCGAGCGTCCGGCTTGTAGGTTCCGGCGCTGTACTGCTGCGCCAGCTCCTGAATACGCTGCGCGCGCCCGACCGTCTGCGTTGCCAACGTTTGTGAAATGCTCCCCGCCAGGCTGGAGATATCCGCGCGATCGCCGCCGGCCGGCCCGGAACCCTGCGTGCCGGACGTCGATGTTAACGCGTCAACCGCAGGTGTTTCGTTCGTCCGTCCCGGCTGTAACCCGGCCGCGCCATTCAAATTTGGATTGTCAATTCTCATATTTGCGCCGGCGAACAGATGCCGGATTCTTTCAACATGCGGCCCATCGCTTCTAACGCGCTGCGGTGCATCTGGGAAACCCGGCTCTCATTCACTCCCATCTCTGCGCCGATGTCTTTCATGGTCATATGGCGGCAATAGTGCAGCCGGATGACTTGCTGGTAGCGCGGCGTCAGGTTGTCAATCAGCCGGTCGAGCACTTCGCGTAACTGCCGCCGCTCGCAGATGTGGTCGGGCTCTGTTTCGGGAGCGCTCGCGGGATCCGGCTGTTGCCCATCCCGCGTCGCCGCGGGTTCTGCCGTCCGCGTCTGGCTCAATGCCAAGCTGCGGCTTCGCATCTCTACCGCGGTAATCATGAGCCGCTCGCAGAGTTCTTCTTCGCTCGGCTCTCGTTCCAGTACGGCCGTCAACTCCTGCCGGGCGGCGCTCACCTGTTTCTGCCAGCGGCGCAAACGTCGCGGCGCCAAGTCCTGGCGGCGAAGACTGTCGAGTATCTCGCCCTCGATGCGATACCGCGCGTAGATGGAAAACGGCACCGCCGTGCTGGGGTTGTAGCTGCGGCCCGCGTTCACCAAACCCAGCAGGCCGGATTGCGCCAGATCATGCAGGTCCAGGCCGGCGTTAGGGGGAAGTGTTCCGTACACGCGGCGCGCGATGGAATCAACCAAAGGCAAACAGCCTAGAATCCGTTCGTGAGCCGTTTGCGGCCCCTGGGCAGCGCCACAGTCTACTGACTGATCCGGCTCGCTCAGTGGTGCAACTGCGACTAGCGTGAGTGGGGGCGCGTCTACTGCGTCCACCATCGATTCTCTCCAATTGCCGTTGGCTTTCAATCTCTGCGGCTCGGTACGTCCCGTTCACTGATGCTTTTTTCCAGAAAATCGCTGGACTTCTCTCAATTGCAAATACTACGCACCGATAGACAGGTTAACCGGCAACTGGTCAACAGACAATATTGCAAATGGTGCAGTTCGAATGATTAACGAAGGTGCTACGACAAAAGAGTATGGATCGAATTTACCGTAAATTATGTGGATTTTACTCTATATTCCACAGAATTATGGCCGATAGTAAAAGGCACATGCGCCAGGGCATTCCTTTGCTGTGGATTCGAGCGACCCCACCCGGACCCGTGGAAATCAATCTGATGGAGCACCTCCAGCTCTTCGTGATCCAGGTGGTCCATAGTCCCAGCGAGGCCCTCGATCGCTTGCGTAATACCGGCGCTGCTCTGATTTTCGTTGAATTTCCCCTCCTGAATTCGGAGCCCGCGGATTTATTGGATGCCATTCAGGAAATCGCGCCGCGTGCCCCGGTTCTGGTGCGAGACCCGCGCGGAACCGTGGCCGATGCCGTTCGCCTGGTGCGGCTGGGCGCTGACCACTTCATGAGCGGCCCTCTCGACGAGAACGAACTGATCGGGCATTTGGAAATAGCGGCGGAGAAGCTGCGCATGAGCACACTGGCAGCCGGCCGCCAGGATTCCGAATCATGGAAACGCTTCTTCATCGGCGAGAGCCGCCCCATTCGGGACGTGGAACACATCATTCGGCTGGCCGGCCCCAAGCGCTCGACCGTCCTCATTGCCGGCGAAACCGGCACTGGCAAGGAAGTGGTGGCCCGCGCTCTGCACTATGCCAGCCCCCGGTCCCACCTGCCCATGGTGGCGGTGAATTGCAGCGCTCTGCCGGAGAACCTGCTTGAGGCCGAGCTGTTCGGCCACACCAGGGGCGCGTTTACCGGGGCCGTGCAGCAGCGCGTCGGGCGCTTCGAGCAGGCGCACAACAGCACGCTGTTTCTGGACGAAATCGGCGATATGCCGCTCGACCTGCAAGCCAAACTCTTGCGCGTTCTTCAGGAACGGGAGTTTCAGCGCATCGGCAGCTCGGATACGGTTCGCGTCGACGTGCGTGTCGTCGCGGCATCGAATACCGATTTGGCTGAAAAGGTTGCCCAGGGAACCTTTCGTGAAGACCTGTTCTACCGCCTCAACGTAGTGCCCATTACCATGCCGCCGCTGCGGGAGCGCGCATCCGACATCCCGCTCCTGGCCTATCATTTCCTGGAAAAAATCTGCCGCGTGGAAGGCATCGCGATTAAGCGGATCTTCCGCGAGGCGCTCGACCGCCTCTGCGCCTATCATTGGCCCGGTAATGTGCGGCAATTGGAGAACGCCGTCGAGAAGGCCGTGGTGCTCAGTGGCGACCGCCTGGATCTGTATCCCGCCGACTTTCCTCTGCCAGCAGCAAATTCGCGCAAGCCTCTTGGGGTATCCTCGCCGGCCATCGTTCCAGAGAGCGGACTGGATTTCGAGGCCGCCGTCGCCGGTTTCCAACGAAACATCATCGAGCAGGCCCTTCACCGTAGCGGCGGCAATAAAACCGTAGCGGCGGACCTGCTGCGCATGAAGCGCACCACGCTGCTCGCCAAACTGCGTAATCTCGAAACCCCCGCCAACGTAGTGTCCATCAAATCTGCGTAGGCGCGTAGCGCGCCTCTCGAAACGCCAGCACCGTCAAAGCCACCGACGACATCACCAGCACGCCATCCCGCAGAAGTGTTTTCACGCTGAGCGCCTCGCCCAATCCAAAGCACGCGCAATCGATCTCCAGGCCCTTGGCATAGGATCGCAGCATCACGCCGAAGAATACGACCAGTAGCAATGATGCCGTAAGCGCCACCTGCCGCAGCCAGAATCCCGTCAGCAGCAGAATCCCCAACGCCAGTTCGCACCACGGCAGCGCGCGCGCCAGAGTCATAACCGCCCACTGCGGTAGTATCCGGTAGGCGTCGATGGCCATCGCAAACAACAGCCAGGGCTGTCTTAGCTTGGAGTACGCGGCGTAAAGAAATACCACCGCTAACACCGCGCGCAGGACTAGCAGGAGCCAGCGCCGCATTTTACTTGCTGAGCAACTGATCTAAGAAACGGCGCAGGAGATCATAGTTCACCGCGCCCGATACGGGGTAGTGCTGATCTTTGTACGTGATCACCATCGTCGGAGTTTGATGAACCTTGGCTGTGTGTCCCAACTGGATATCGTGCTCGATGGAGGCGGTGATCTGCGGATCTGTCGCCCACTGGCGCACCAGTTTGGCCTCGCTGGGTGATAATACGCTGCACACGGTGTCCCCGACTTTTCCGTCAACGGACCACACGCCCTGCTGTTTGAATAAAACGCTGCACGCCGCTTCATACTTGCCGATCCGCCCCGCTGCGCAGGCATAACAGGCAGCCTCGTGCGCATGCGCGTGCATCGTCAGCGGAAAGTCGCGATGCACCAGGTAGACCTTGCCCGTCGCCACGTAGTCGTCTTCCAGGGGCCGCAAGGTCCCCTCATAGAGCGCCTTGCACGAGGGACATTGAAAGTCGCTGAAAACTTCGATCGAGATAGGGGCCGTGAACGTCCCCGTGGACTTCACGATCTCCGTAATCGCGCCCTTCGCACTTTGCAACTCGACCATCCCCGCCGCCAGCGCACAGCAAAGGAACAACAAAGAACGGCTCATAGGCTTACCCATCCAAAACCTATTGTAATGCGGCCGTGCTGGCCCTACCCGGCAGCCTGCGTCGCCCCCTTTTCCACTTGCTCGAGCGACATCTGATGCACCTTGAGCAATAGATCCACTTCATTTCGCGGGATGCTGAGCGCGGCCGCGATGGTTTCCGGGTTCTCTCCGCGGCGCCGCATGCGCAACACCTGGCCTCTCTTGTTTAGATTGAGCGCCGGCCCGGCCGCCGTCATGGGGGTTGGCTGCGCGGCTTCTTCCCGCTCCCTGCGCAGCTGTTCCGTCGCTTCCAGCACCTCAGCCAGTCGCGCCTCGAAATGCTCGCGCTGCTTGCGGCCCTGTTTCACCATCGTCTGCATCTTCAGGTGCAGCAGGAATGCGTACAGCAGGCTCGTTCCGGTGATCGCCAGAACCGCAAACAGTTCGAGCGGATGCATCAGAGGCAACCAGTCGCTCATGATTCTTTTTCCTCCTTCGGCGTCGCGATCGACGTCTCCAGGCGTTGCGCGCGGCTCACGATCTCCTGAACCCTGACGCCGTAGTTGCCGTCCACCACCACCACTTCACCCCGCGCAATCACGCAATTGTTCACCAACACCTCGACCGCCTCGTTCACCATGCATTCCAGTTCCACAATCGAACCCGTGGTCCACTTCAGCACTTGCTGTAACGGAACTTGCGTCTTGCCAAACGAGACGCTTACGGGCAGTTCCACGTCCAGCAGCAGATCGAGGGTTTCCAGGTTCTTGACCGGTCCCCCCGCCGTTTGATTGATCTCCGGCATATCTTTGTCTCCTATCGATAGAGCGACCAGCGCCGCTCCATGTATGTGCGCAGCCTCAGAATGCCCTGCGATTTCAACTGTGCGATGCGCGACAAATGCATCTTTGTGATCTCCGCAATCTCACGCAGCGTGGCTTCCTCGTGGTAATACAAGCTCAAGACCGTCCGTTCCATCGGCGGCATCTGTTCAATCGCCTGGGCCAGCAGCCGCTCCAGCTCGGCCCGCTCCAGGGTTGTCGAAGGCAGCTTATCTTCCGAATCCGGAATGTAGTTGAGCAGGTCGCCTTCCTGGTCATCATTGGCAAACTCGAAGCTGCCGATGGTGAGGCCGCGCACCTCGTACAGTTGCTGCTGATACTCTTCCAGGCTGATCTTGAGCTCTGCCGCAATCTCTTCCTCCCCGGGTGCTCGCCCCAACCGCTGCTCCACTGCCGCGATGGCCGCTTCGATCTGTTTCGCGCGCCGCCGCTTGTTCTTCGGCGCCCAATCCATCTCGCGCAGGCTGTCCAGAATCGCGCCACGGATCTTGTGCTCCGCGTACGTCTTCAGCTGTACCCCTTGCGCGGGATCAAACTTATCCACCGCCGCGATGAGGCCGAGGACACCAGTCGAGATCAGGTCGTCAAGAGCAATGTTCTCCGGCAAGCGCTCATGGATCCGGCGCGCGATGAGGCGCACTTGCGGCAGATGCTCCAGGATGAGCTGCTCCCGCTCGGCCCCGCTCGTCTCTTCGGTCTGGTACTGATACATATGCGCGCTACATCACTGTCTGGTTCTTACGCGGCGGAAAGAGCTCGCTCCGCCCGGGGCTCCAGCACGTTTTCGAGTAAACGTACCGCCGTCGCCGTTTCCAAATCTTCCGGAATCTGCTGGCCCGTGCCCAGGAATGAAATCGCTTTCCCCGACCGCACGGATGCGCTCACCACCGCGCCTAGCGCGGACGTTTCGTCAAGATGCGTAAAAATGAGTTTCGCCGGCGAGAACGGCTCGAACCGCTCTATCGCACTCGTCAGGTCCGCGTTGCGCATGGTAGCCGGCGTCACCAGGTGCACTTCCACGTTCCGGTCCTGCGCCAGGAAGCGGGCCAGTTCCGTCGCCTCCTCTATCTCTTGTGCCGCGTAACCTGGGGTATCGATCAGAATCAGCCCCTTCCCTCGGCGCATTTCCAGGGCCTGCTGCAAGCTGCGCGTCGTTTCCACCGCTTGAAAGCCCGCGCCAATGATAGCGGCGTAGGTGCGCAACTGTTCGGCGCCGCCCACGCGGCTGGTATCGGTCGAAATCAGGTACACCGGCCGCGAAGACGAAACGCCGTAACGCACGGCCAGCTTTACCAGCGTCGTCGTTTTTCCACCACCGGGAGGACCCACCAGCGCCACAACCTGCGATTTCTCCTCGGAGCAGTCCAGACCCGCCTCCGTCGAAACCAGTGATTCCAGCTCCGTCCGCACCGCTGCTTCAATCGAATCCCGATCGAATGTCTTCCGGCGTAACCAAGTAGAGGCATCCGTATCGAGACGCGCATGGGCTTGCTTTACCACCCTCTTGGCAACATCCACGGAGAATCCCCCGTCCACCAGTCGCGACAGCGTCTCGGCGAATTCCGGCGACGGTACAGCCCACGAATACGCTTGCGCGTTGATCTCGGTGAGCGAGCTGCCCATTTCCTCCATCTGCTTGCGCAGCCGCGCCAGTTCGCGCAGAACCGGATCCTCGGGCGCTGGCGCTTTGCTGCGGTCCCCAGACTCCGCGGTTGCTTCGCCAGTACCCTGCCCCTCCGTCCCCTCCGCCAACACCGCGAACACTACTTCGTATTCGCCCAGACCCTGCGCTTCCGGCGGCGCCTTGCGGCTGTTCACCAGCAGCGCCTCGGGCCCCAGTTCCTGCCGCGCCTGTTCCACGGCGTCCTGCACCGTGGGTGCGAAAAACGATTTCATTCTCATGCCCCGCTCCTCGTCCCGTTTTTGCTTGCTGCGACTCATTGAATAAACCCTTGTGACATCACTTTGACTTCGGCCGGTATTTCGTTGTGCGAAAGGAAAACCACGTTGGCGCGCGAAGCTTCCACAATTTGCCGCAGGAAGTATCGCGCAGCGGTCGAGGTCACCGCCACCACTGGCGTTTCCGGCGACCCCACCTTTTGTTCGATCCGATTCAGAATGTCGCGAATCACCTGCGGCGCGAGCGATAGATGGCTGCTCTGCTCCCCATGCTGCACCGCCGCTTCGACCGATTGTTCGATGGACGCATCCACGAAATACGCCGGCAGCTCGCCCGCGGAATTCAGGTAAGGCCTCACGATCGTCCGGCGAATAGCCTGGCGCACGTATTCCGTCAACAGAATCGGATTGCGCGTAGACGCCCCCGCCTCGCTCATCGATTCCAATACCGAAACCGCGTCGCGAATCGAAACACGTTCGCGCAGTAAGTTTTGCAGCACCCGTTGCACCGTCGCCAGCGGCAGCAGCTTCGGCGTCAGTTCTTCCACTACTTTCGGATTTTCAATCGCTACCCGGTCCAGCAGCTTCTTGGCGTCCTGGCGCGAGAATAGCTCATGTGAATGCCGCCGAATCAGCTCCGCCAGGTGTGTTCCCAGCACGCTCACCGCGTCCACCACCGTGTAGTTCGCGCGGCGCGCCCTCTCGGATTGGTCCGAGGGAATCCACCATGCCGGCATGCCGAAAGCAGGCTCGCGCGTCGCTTGCCCCGCCAGAGGAGCAGCGGTCTTCCCCACCGGAATCGCCAGGTCCATCCCCTGAGGCATTTCGTAGCGCGCCACCTCTGTTCCCTTCAGCGAAATCAGGTACTCTCGCGGTTTCAGCGAAAGATTGTCGGTCACGCGCACGGGCGGGAAAATGTAACCGAGATCGGTGGCTAGCTGCCGGCGAATCCCTGAAATCCTGCGCAGCAAGGGCGAGGTCTTTCCACCTTCCACCAGCTTGATCAGCCCCAGCCCTACTTCCACCGCAAGGGGCTC
>Ga0307478_10002058_pt1 | contig 16440 bp, 13 predicted proteins | sample atmos_gasesECM4C_2_FD_203713 | JGI IMG/M metagenome (GOLD analysis project Ga0307478, IMG submission 203713) | Hardwood forest soil microbial communities from Morgan-Monroe State Forest, Indiana, United States - atmos_gasesECM4C_05 | ecosystem: Environmental > Terrestrial > Soil > Temperate...
CGTCCGCTGAGCGTGAGCAGCGCGGCCCAGATGCCTTGTCCGATGAGGCTGAAAGCGGGTGTGCGCCACTTGGGATGGATGACTGCCATGCGCTTGAAGAAGACGCCGTCCTGCGCCATGGCGAGATAGACGCGCGCGCCGGAGAGCGTGCAGGTGGCGGCGGCGCTGAAGCAGGAAACTGCGATCATCAGTGAAAGCCAAACCGCTGCGCGCGGAGAAAATAATGCAGTCGCAGCGTCGTGGACGATAGTTTCGCGCTTGGCGATCTCGCCGAGCGGCAAGGCGTACAGGTAAGTCATGTTCATCGCCAGGTAAATTGCTCCGACGACGAGCACGCCTAAAACCATGGCTAGGGGTACATTGCGGCGCGGCTCTTTCACCTCGCCTGCAACCCATGTGATGTAGACCCATCCGTCATAAGCCCAGAATACGGCGATTAGCGCTACGCCCATGACCGAAATCAACTGCGTGGGGTGAAGTCCCATGGTGAGGCCAACGCCGTGCGAATGGAAGTGCGCCCAGTCGCCTTTGCCAACGGCGAAGCCGAGAACTACGAATGCAGCCATAGCCGCGAACTTGGTCCAGGTGGAAAGATTCTGCAGCAGCGTGCCCCAGCGCAGGCCGACCACGTTGACGTAAGTCAGAGCGGCAATAAGAACCAGACCGAAGACGTGCGCGCGCGTGATGGTAACTCCGACAAGCGAGAAAACGACGTGTTCCTGCGAGACGATCGGGAAGACTTGCCCAGTGTAAGCGGCGGAAGCGACGGAGAGTGCGGCGATGGTGCCGCCGTTGGCCACGGCAAAGAGCATCCATCCGTAGAGAAAAGCCGTCAGATCGCCGTAAGCCTCGCGCAGATAAATGTATTGGCCGCCGGACTCGGGGAACATCGAGCCCAACTCAGCGAAAGCGACGCAGCCGAAAAGAGAAATGACGCCGCCGATCACCCATACCAGCAGGAACAGCATTGGCTGCGGCAGCGGGCCAGCGATGTCTTTGGCGGTGAGAAAAATCGAAGAACCGATGATGCCGCTGACTAGCAGCAGTACGGAATCAAGCAAGCTAAGCCCGCGGACCAGAGTCGGCTGGTCCGCAGTCGATTGCGAGCCAGATTTAGCGGGCTCAGTGACGGGTACGGCTGGGCCCGAGTCCATTATCCGATTCCCAGTTCGTCAGGAGATTCGAGTGGCGTACCGCAGCGTCGGCAGATGACGGCCGAGCAGTCGCCGCAAGTGAGGGGGTCGTTCACTTCTCGGGCGCAATTCGGACAATAGAGGGTGTCGGGACTAGGCTGTGGAGCATTCTCGGGGCGTGTCGCCATGAGGAGGGAAACTGTAACATAGAGGCGGAGCTCGAGCGAATCGACTTTGTTGCACGGCTATCGGCGTAACGTTCTTTGAGGATAAGATCGAGTCTGGAAGTACACTGGTTGAGCAATGAGAAAATGAGAATTAGGAACGAAGAAGGCGATCCCGAGTGGTACTTAGAGTCTCCGCGCATCCGCAGGTGGATGGTGCAATGCACAGGCTGTCGGCGCTGGGGATACCGCGCCGATGCTCCAGCCAGATTTCACGGCCGTTCTCAGCTTGAAAAATACATAGGCGAGCTGAAGCTAGACGACCGAGGGCTTTGTAACGACTGCCAGGGCGCTTTGTCCCGAGGAAAATCGCCGGTTTGACTCTCATGCCAGATAGACCAATTACTCCCGACGAAAAACTGCAACAAGAATTTAATCGCTGGGCTGCAGCTGGTGAAGGCCCGAAGATGGAGCAGCACCACTTCGATATCACGACGAAAACGATTCGTCGGATGAACCTGCGTCCGGGTGAGCGCGTGCTCGATCTCGGCTGTGGCTCGGGATGGGCTACTCGACTGCTAGCGCGGCTGGTGGGCGAAGGGCCGGATGGCTTCGGCCAAGTGGTGGGGCTCGATGTTTCTGACGAGATGATTCGCGAAGCCCGCGCCGCCTCGAAAGATTTCGATAACGTGCTCTACGTCTGGGGATCGGCGCAGCAGATTCCGTGGGAAGAAAACTTCTTCGACAAAGTTCTGTCGGTGGAGTCGTTTTATTACTATCCCGATCAGGACCGCGCTCTGATGGAGTTGTTTCGCGTGATGGCGCCACGGGGAAGATTGTTCATCCTGATTAATCTGTACAGGGACAATGAATACTCGCTGCAATGGGTGGATAAGCTGAAAGTGCCGGTACACGTGCGCTCGGCGGCGGAATATGTTGAACTGCTGAAGAAACATGCGTTCGAGAATGTCGAAGCGGTCCGAGTTCCCGACGACACGCCCACACCCGACGACTATAAGACGAAGTCGTTCCGTAGCCTTGAGGATCTGAGGGCTTTCAAGCGCGAAGGCGCGCTGCTGCTGATGGCTTCGAAGCCGGATCTGCGCACGCCCGCGCCGGGATACACGATTTATTGAACAGGGAGTCCGACCTTGAGAGTTGTGGTCCCCCTTGTCATCCTGAGCGCGTTCTTTGCGCGAAGGACCTATGTAATTTCTTTGGACTTTCAGGCTTTGAGAGCGAGTATGAGCACAAATTTCGCTAGCACATCAACAAAGTATCTAGAGCTTCAAGCTCAGTCAATGATGACAGCAAACTGCACAGATCCTTCGCGCAAAGAACGCGCTCAGGATGACAAGTTTGAATGAATGCTAGATGCTGTCATCATCATCGTCTTTATCGGCATGACTTAAATCTTTTGCCGGGCTTAAAGCGCGGCCATCGGAGGCGTGGCGAATTTCGATTCGGCCATTCACGTTCTCGAGCTTAATGTGTGGGCCGCCGTTGCCCAACTCGCCGCGCAAGTCGTGGCCTACAAAGTTGTGATGATTCACGTGCAACCCGAAGTCGTTCTCGATTCCGCCGGAAACTGTGTTGGCTTCAATTTCCGCCTTGGAGTCCGAAGGAATGGTTAATTCCAACGAGCCGTTGACCGAATGCAGTTCGACCGATGATGATGCCAGTTGATCGAAGCGCGCGTCGAGGTGGCCGTTGACGGTCGAGAGATCGGCGCGCCCGGAAAGGTTGTGCGCCTCCAGTTTGCCGTTGATGCAGGAAGCGCGCACTTCACCAGCCGCGCCCGCAATGTCGAGCGAGCCATTGATCAGCTTAATTTCGTCGAGGCGCGCTTCTCGCGGCACAGTCAAGGTGTATTCGACTCCCGCCGGATTATTGTGCGAACCCCAGTTGAAGGTGAGATCGTGATCGCGATACTTGGTGCGAATTGAAAGATAGTCCTTGCCGGAATCGATGTCGATGTGAGCTTCATCCAGCCGCTCTTTCCGGTCGGCATACTTCACGGCGTCAAGCTTCACTTCATTGCGATCCCAGGTGGAGATGTGAACCGCGCCGTTGATGTTGTCGAGTTCCACACGGCCGTTTTGAGGAAGAGGGTAAGTCTGGTGTAGCTCTTCGGTGAACTCTCCACGATGCTCGGCGGCGTGGGCGCTCAGTGCGAGAACGAATAGCGCGCAGATGCTCCCCAGCGCGACACCTGCCCAGGTGGAAAATTGGTGTTGGCGGTTCATGAGCTTCCTCCGTTTCGAGGGATTAGACGTAGCGATCATCAATTGGTTAGATGGCCAAATTTCCGATACCTCGTCCCATGATTCCTATACGAGAGCAGAGTCAGTGGGGTTCCATTTTTTATCTTAATTTTGAGCGTTGCGGTTCGGCGTCCAAGGTGTAGTTCCGGCCAGCCTCAGTCAGTAAGTAAATTGCCAGGATCGTAATCTCGGGCTCGATGGGATGCCGGTAGCGCTGGCCAGGAAAGACCACATAATAAATTGCCGGATATAGCAGGATCAGCCAGAACAGCAGCCAGGCGCCGGGTTTGCGCTGTCGCAAAGCGCGGCCCAGGCCCCAGAACATCAGGATGGACGAGGCCAGGAACAACGAGTTCTTCAACTCTTCAAGCCAGAAGGCTCGTCCTGGGCGCGGCGCTCCAGCCCAGTAGTAAACAAAGCGCTTCATGCACAGGACAGCGAAGCGCCCATAGTCCGCCTGGATGTAGTCAAGAGCCTCGCGCTTGCGCGTCGCGATGTAGGCGAGCTCGCCCATGGCCTCATATTGGCGCATGGCATACAGATCCTGCGTGGGATGCAAGTACTCCATCCATGTCCCATCGGCACCGCTGCCATTGCCCAAGCGCAGCTCTGCACCGAAGTTGTCGCGGAGAAAAATGAACTTGCCAAAAGTTTCGTAATTGCGCACGAGCCATGGCGTGATAACGGCAAGAAAAACGATCGAGGCCAGTACTACGCCTGCAAACGATCGCTTGCCGTGCTTCGCGCGATGATACCAGGCCCACAATCCGGAGGCTGGCAGGAACGCCAACAGCGATGTGCTGTTCAGCGCAGCAATCCCCCAGAGCAGACCGAAACCTAGCCACGGTTTCAAGCCGTCGCGTTCTTCCAGAGTAAGAGTGAGCCAGAAAATTGCGGCAACTAACAGCGCCGACAGACTGGTCTCCCAGACCCAGCGTGTGCACCAGAACATGACATAGGGCAGAAAAACCCACGTCCAGGCGGAGCCGACCGCGACTTTCCCAGAGAAAATCCGGCGAGCGATAAGAAAAATCGGGATGCAAGTGAGCGCAGAGAAAACGCTGTTGAGGATGAGCAGTACAAAGGCCGACGCCCGGGAGTAGACACCGAAAATATGGAACACGCCTGCAATGAGGTACGGATAGAGCGGCGGTTCCCACGCGGTTGGCCCAGTGGGTGGACCGAAGGGATTGCTGAAGCCGTGCCCCGAGGCGATCGCAGCGCCGATGCTGCCCATTTCCCAACCAAAGCCAAAGTTGTTGTCTGCACTCTTGAACTTATAGGTATGGCCGATGACAATCCAGCCAACGCGCAAGAAGAGGGCGATGGCCACCATCCAGAACTGCGAGGTGCGGATAAGGCTCCACAAATCAAGCCATCCGCGAGCCTGGTGGGAATCAGGCGCTGCCGCCCCATTGGTTGAGAACATGAAGGTTTATTTGTAGCTGAGTGCTGGCTGGCGGGCAACTCATGCCACGAACTATAATGGTGCCGACCGAGGTCACCCCATGGGCTGGCTACAGAACAAATTCGAAAAGAATTTCATGATCAGCACGGTGGACTACGTGTTCAACTGGGCGCGTAAGTCTGCGGTGTGGCCGATGACGTTTGGGCTGGCCTGTTGCGCGATCGAGATGATTGCATCGTCGACGTCGCGCTTCGACATTGCGCGTTTCGGTTCGGAGGTCTTCCGTCCCAGCCCGCGGCAAAGCGATCTGATGATCGTTGCCGGCACTGTGACTCTGAAAATGGCACCGGTGGTGAAGCGCATCTATGACCAGATGCCCGACCCGAAATGGGTGATCTCGATGGGGGCATGCTCGTCGGTAGGCGGACCATTCAATACCTACGCCGTGTTGCAGGGTGTCGACAAGATCGTGCCCACGGATGTCTACGTCACCGGCTGTCCGCCGCGGCCAGAAAATCTTTTCTACGCACTGTTGAAATTGCAGGACAAGATCGACACCATGACGCTGGCGAAGAAGCCCACGGAAGTGCGGCTTGATCCGAACATGATGGAAAACTTCAAGCGCCAGGTAATGATCGCGCAAACGCTGCAGCCGAAATAAGCAATTAGCAGTTGGCGGTTAGCAATTCGTGAACGGATTGGAGCTAGTGCTGATGCCGAATGCTAATTGCTAATTACTCTTATCCAATGCCGACATTCACCAAACTAACCGTTCAATCCGAACTGCCACCCACCGACGAAGCCAAAGAATTCCCCTGCGGTGCCAAGACCATCTGCGTCGCCAACGTAAACGGTGACTACAGCGCGATGGACAACGTCTGCTTGCATCGCGGCGGCCCGCTGGGGCAGGGAATGATCGAACTGGGCAAAGTTGTGTGCCCGTGGCACGGCTGGGTGTGGGATCCGAAGACTGGGGCGGCTGACCAGAATCCCAGCGTGAAGGTTGCCGTGTATCCGCTGAAGATCGAAAACGGCGATGTGTTGATTGAGATCTAAACCGGTGATTTGTATTTAGCCCCGACCTCGCCCGCCAATTTCGAAAAATTTCCTCCTTCGTAAAATACATCGTCCCTTTCCACCGTCTTCATAGAGTAGAGCATTGAATCGAGAGGACTCATGGCACTGCTACAACGAGCGACTCGTTTCGTTTGGATCGGAGTGATTCTTCTGGCTGTGATCGGCGTTGCAGCCGCAACGCGGCGAACGCTAGTCTTGTTCTGGCCTGAAGTGTTCGCTGGCAAGTATCCGCCTGCTGCCGCCTTGGATATAGGATTTGCCCGGCACATGGCGTTGACCCTCGTGCACATCATTCCAGGCGCGCTATTTCTCGCGCTCACTCTGCTGCAGTTTGTTCCCAGTATCCGAGCCAAGCATCTGAAAGTTCATCGTTGGCTGGGAAGAATTCTGGTGGTCACAGGATTGGTGATTGGAATTTCAGCGCTGGTGATGAGCTTCACGATGAATATTGGCGGGCTGAATGAAACCGCGGCGACCACATTGTTCGCCATTCTGTTCTTGTTTTGCCTTATCAAGGCTTACCAGCACATCCGCCGCAAAGAAGTGGCCCAGCATCGCGAGTGGATGATTCGCGCTTTCGCTATTGGCTTGGGCGTGGCCACGACACGACCGATTGTGGGCATGTTTTTTGCTTTTCGCAAGCTCTCGCCGCATGAATTCTTCGGTATTGCGTTTTGGCTGGGATTTACGATCACATTTTTCGCAGGGGAAGCCTGGATCGATTACACTCGGTATCGCCTCCAGCAAGTCGGCGCAGCTGAATCGATTCACGGTCGCAGGTAGCGCGCTTGCGAGTCAGTTCACCCGAGATAGTGCAAGAACTTTCCGGGCTGATTCTCATATCCCGGAAAAACGTCACTCAGATTCTTGTTCCCCAAGTGCCGCGTGACCGCCTCGCCGAGCACCTGCCGAAAATCGGTAGTCAGCGCCAGATCGCGGCCTTCGTAAAGCTGCGACTGATCGAGGCCGGGCCAGCGTCCGTAGACCTTGCCGCCTTTCACAGGGCCGCCTAAAACGAACATCACGTTGGCGTGGCCGTGATCGGTGCCGCGATTGCCATTTTCGCGCGCGGTGCGGCCGAATTCCGACATGGTCACAACCACCGTGTCTTCGCCGAGGTCGCCGAGATCGGTCCAGAGAGCGGAGATCGATTGCGAGAAGTCGCGCAGCACATTGGCGATCTGGCCTTCGGTTGCGCCTTCGTTGACATGATGGTCCCAGCCCCCGATGTCGGCGAATGCCACCTGCACGCCGAGATTCGCTTTGATGAGTTGGGCAAGCTGGCGCAGGCTGTCGCCGAAACGTCCCTTGGGATAATCGGCGCCGAACGCAGGCTTGTACTGCGACGGGTCGGCGGACTTCAACATCTTTACAGCGTCAAAAGTTTCTTCCCCCGTGCCGTGAAGCACGGTATCGACGGAGTGGTTGTACATGGCTTCAAACGCGTTCGCTGCCGGCGAAGGCTTTGGATTGCGTCCGCCGACCGAAAAATCGTTGATGTTGTTCATGGCGATGGCCGGTTCAAGACCGCTCAGAATGCGGGGAATCGACGGCCCCATCGCGATGGCCTCGAAGGGAGATTTTTGCGTGGGATGAGGCAGGCCGCGGAGCGAGCGATTGAGCCATCCATCCTCCGTGCTCTTCACGCCCGGTGTGCCGGACTCCATGAAGTCCTGCGCATCGAAGTGGGAGCGGTTGGGATCGGGCGAGCCGGAGGCGTGAACGATTGCGAGATGGCGCTGCTGCCAGAGCGGCTGGAACGATGCGAGCGAAGGATGCAGTCCGAAAAAACCGTCGAGATCGAGCACCGCTTTGCGCGGGATGTTAATGCTGGGCCGCATCGCGTAATATTGCGGCTCGGCGTGAGGAACGACGATGTTTAGGCCATCTGCGGCGCCACGCTGAAAAATTACGACCAGACGCTTGTTTCGCGTACCCGGTTCAACCGCGCCCATGGCGGCACGCGCAAGAAAGCTGGGCACCGCTGCCGTGCCGACGACGGCGAGGGCGCTGTTACGAAGAAAAACGCGACGAGTGATGGACATAGAAAACCGCTCCTGGCTGCTGGCTCTCGGCTCTTAGCTTGTCGTAACGGCCGCCGAAAAAAAGGTGGCTCGCTAGAAGCCAGTAGCTAGTACCTATCTCTTCTGAAACTCCGGAGAACCCAACAGCAATCCTGCGATCGTATTCACTTCCGCAGAACGCGATAAATCGTCAGACTTGCGTTTTCCGGATTTGTTGTCCGGCTTCTGCTGCCCGCTGTTTGCTGCGTCGATCTGCGCAGCGATAGAGTCATGCGTCTGTTTCGATACCGTGCCATCAAGCAGGTCGGCTTCGAGCTTGGCGAGCGCTCCACTTGAATCAAGCGTTACGGAATCGCTTCCGGTCAATCGAGCCACATCCAGCTTCACGCCTTTTACTTTGCCGCTAGTTAATGCTAGCGCGAAATTCATGCGATTGAGCAGCGCAGACGAACTTACCCAGGTTTCCGCTTTCATGGAATATCCGGTCGGCGGCTGCGCGCCGTAAAGCGGCATCCCCATATTGCCGAGCTGGCGGGTCAGGGGCAACGCGTCGTCAACCTCCGCGCCAGTGGCGCGAACTGCCGATGCGACAAATTCGAGCGGTGTTTTCACTTTGTCGCGATAGGTTCCGTCGTCCCAAAACTCAGGAGAACGGAACATGGTGCGCAGCACTTCGCGGATGTCGCCTTTTTTCTTTAAGAACGTCTTCGCCATGCGATCGACCAAAGTTGGAGGCGGATCGTCGGCGACAAAACGCTCCGCGAGTTTAAGAGAAATGAAATGCGCGGTCTGCGGACTCGTGGCCAATCGATGTAATAGTTCCAGGCCTTCGCCTTCGCCCTTGGGCTTGATGCGATGTCCGAGCACAACCTTGGGACCGGGCTCATGCATGCGTGGATCAAATTTGAAGCCGCCACCGTCTGCCGGCTTGTCGATGGTCCATCCCGTAAAAATTTTTGCCGCTTCGGTAACGTCTTGCTGCGAATAGCCGCCGTTCACGCTAAGCGTGTGTAGTTCCATCAGCTCGCGGCCGTAGTTCTCGTTGAGGCCGCTGTGACGTTTGTTCGGATTCGGTCGAGGTGGGTAGCGGCGCGCGTAAGGATTCGGATGCGCCGGAAGGCCCAGGGCCTGCGGAGAATCCGGACCGACGCTCAGCCAGTTGTCCAGATAAAACAACATCGCCGGACTCTTTGCCGTTGCCACGAGCAAATCTTCGAACTTGCCAAACACATGCGGGCGGATCACATCGCGCTCATAGCTGGTAAGCATGATGCGGTCGAGCCCCTTGTCCACGAAAACGTTGAAGTGGTTGAACCAGAAGTCGGTCATTACCTCTTCGAATTGGCGCTCGCTGTAAATAGCGCGCAAAAGCTTGGCTTGCGCCATTTCGCCGGTGACGACGCCTTGCGGGTTGTTCATTGCCAGCAAAGTTTCTTTCTGTTTCGGAGTCATGCCCTCCAGAAACTCCTGGCCTTTGCCGCCCCGCAGAGTATCGGCGAGGGTAAGCTGCTGCGGCAACTTCATGCTGACGATTTTCTTGTAGCGCTGGTCTGGAGGAAGGCTCGGCAATTGCTGAACTTCGAGGTCGGCGTAAAGTTGCTCTTCGCGCAAACGCGCTTCCTCTTTTTCCGCAGCCGTCAGCGGGGGCGCTGGCGCGGTTGAGGAAGGTGTCGAGGCCGCCATTGTATTTTCGTTGTCGAGAGCGGCTTTGGAGTCTGAGTTCGGATTTGCGGCAGCATTGTCTTGAGCGGCGTTGGCATTTTCTGCCGTTGAGTTGGCCGCCATCGACGAACCGTTCGCCGGAGCTTTCCGTGACATGTTCCCGCCGGCGTTCTTGTCGGCGGTTTCTTTCTCCCTGCGTTCTTCCTTCTTTTCCTGATGCCGTTCGATCTGCACCTCGTAAACCATGCGCAACGCCGGATCCGACGGCATCGACTTCTTGCCGTTCATCACCTGATTCAGTTCTTGTCCGTCCGGGAAGTCCTCCGCGAGATCCTTCGAACTCATCCGCAAAGTTCGGAATGTTTGCAGATGGCCGTCGAGAGCGTCGTCGTTAATCTTTTCGGGATGCAACTGCAGATCAATCCAGCGGTCGACGCCCATCGCCGCGACCTGTTGAACATCTCCCGGGCGCGGGCCAAAGGTCAGGCGATTCAGTGCGTGCAAGGCGCGTCGCTGCTCGCCCTGGCTGATGGGTGCGTTGCCCTGATCTTTGTTGCCATTGTCTTTCTTCTTTGCCAGCAACGACGGAACGATGCAAGCCAGGCTCGAAATGAACAGAAAGATGAGAAAAACTGCGGACTTGGTACGGCCTACACCCATGAGGACTCCCCGCCAGGAAGGCACAAGTTCTCCCCATTATGAACCCACACGGCAGGAAAAAGTTGTTGGCTGTGGTTACTGAAGAACAAGGAGTTTCGGGCACCGAAGGCCGGTGGCGCGGTATCTGAAGCTAGGTCAGATACATCTTCCCGCGCGAAACCTTGTGCTGCAGAGTTGCCGCTAGTTGGTCGATATCGGTGGGAGCGATGTTTACAGCCATGTGGTCGGCCACGAGCGGAGTTCGATTGCTTCCGACGGCGTCGCGCCGTACCTGGATCAGCAAAGCCTGCACGACGTTGGGATCGTATTTCATCGGGGACATGCGGACGAGATCGCTGAGCGCGCTGCCAAGCGAGAGCGATTCGCGATAGGGGCGGGTGCTGGTCATGGCGTCGAAGGTGTCGGCGAGGGCCATGATGCGCACCGGCATGGGCATGTCATCTCCAGCGAGAGCGTCAGGATATCCGGACCCATCGGAGCGCTCATGATGCCAGCGCACTGATTCATGAATCTTAGGCCAGGGAAATTCCACGCTGCTGACGATCTGATGGCCGACCACGGTGTGGTCCGCCATCTCGCGAAACTCCTCGGCATTCAGCGCTGCCGGTTTGCTGAAGAGACGGCGATCGACGGCGACCTTCCCGATGTCGTGCAAATATCCGGCGCTGCGCAACGCGGCGACTTCGCTCGGCTCAACGCCCATTGCTTCACCGATGGCGGCTGCGTAGCGACCCACGCGCAGGGAGTGCCCGTGAATGTTGACGTGCTTTACGTCAATGGCTGTGGCGAATGCTTCTAGCGCAGTGTCATAAAAACCGTGCAGGGACGCCATCAGACGCAGGTTTTCGGTCACGCGTTGCGCCAGCGTTTGGGTGAGCGCATGGTTCTGAACCGCTAGCCCAATGTAGCTGCATAGGAGTTCCATGGCATCGAGTTCGGCGTCTTCGTAAGCTGCGTCGCCTGGACGCCGCCCCAACGCCACAACTCCGGCAAGCTTGCCAGCCGCTTTCAGGGGAGCCAGGCACTTGAACAGCTCGGGAGCCACGTTGCCATTCGAACTAAGAAATACCGAATAGGTGGAGGAGTTCAATACGATCGGTTGGCGGGCGGCACTGAGAGCGTGGGCATGTTTGGGCAGAAGAGGAATGAAGGCCGGCTCGGGCAGCATGTCAAAACCGGCAGCTGCCACCGAAGTCAGCATGGTGGGCTTTTCGTTGAAAAGGAAAAGCGCACCCTCTCGCGCGCTGGCTGCTTCCATTACAGCGGAGAGCATGCGGCGCGAAGTATCGGCGAAGTCGCGTTCAGCGGTCAGCTCCGGCCCCAGTTCGGAGAGAGCTTCAACTGTGCGCAACAACCGGCGGAAATTGTTGGTTTCCACAGCCACTCAAGTGTGCGAGAACGCTGAGCAAAATGAGCGTACCATGCGCCCAACATGCGCAGGGAGAGTGCGTTGTTGGTTAGTTTGGTGCGATGTGAGCAAACAAGGTGACGAGTCTGATTCCAGCTGATGAGGTTCGGGAGCGGCTGTTACCGTCAGGGCAGGTTAGAAATGTTCGCGCAGTTCTGCGAAGCTACCGATGATGAGCAATTTTTGTGGCGGCGAAGCTGCATTCACTTCGTCATGTTCGAGAATCCACGTATTCCCGTGCGGAACGAAAACCGCGTGCAATCCCGCGGCCAGCGCCGGATTGATGTCAGACCTGGGGCTATTGCCGATCATCCACGTCGAGTCATGCGGCAAGGAATATTTCTCGACGATGGACTGATAGATGGCAGCATCCTTTTCTGCGACGATTTCAGTAGCCGCGAAATACCGCTTCAACTCGGAGCGTTCAATCTTTCCCGTTTGCTCCGCGACCGCACCCTTGGTTACAAGAATTAAGCGATGCCGCGTGGAAAGATACTGCAGTGTTTGCGGGACTTCGGGCAAAAGTTCGAGGGGATGGTCGGCGATAGTGTGGGCAAACCCGTGGATCTGAGCGTGCAACTCGGGCGTGACCGGACGAACACTGAGCCGCTCAAACGTATGCACGAGCGCATGGGCAAAGCTGTGCAGGCCGTAGCCATGCGTCACGATGCATTCCCGCTCCACATCGTTTAAGACCCCGCGCACTTGCTCCGGAGAAAACTCATGGTGGTTGAGGAACGAAATAAAATTGGCGATGGCCCGCTCAAAATAGATGTTGTTCTCCCAGAGGGTATCGTCGGCGTCGATGAGGAGGGTCTGGGCAGGCAAGCTTCTAGCTCCGAGCTTTAGCGAACCAATAGTTCTTTTGGGGAGTGCTCCGATTCAATGTTGTGCGTCGTCAAAAAGCAAAGGCTCGCTAGAGGCTAGCAGCTAGAAGCTGCGCTCACACCCAATCGACTCTCGCTTCCGGTCCAATGATTCCCGCCTTGTGGCCCATATCGAGCAATCGAACGACGGCTTCGCGGCCTTCGGGACCGTAGTCGATTGTGCGCTCATTCACATACATGCCGACGAAGCGGTCGGCGGTTTGCGAATCGAGATCGCGCGCGAACTGCATCGCATAGGAAAGCGCTTCTTCGCGATGGTCGAGCGCGTACTGAATGCTATCGCGCAACGCGCTGTTGACCGCGGCGATCACTTCCGATCCGAGTGCGCGGCGGATGGCGTTGCCTCCCAGCGGCAGCGGCAAGCCTGTCATCTTCTGCCACCAGCGGCCGAGATCGACGATGCGGTGCAGTCCAGCCTTGTCGTAGGTTAACTGACCTTCGTGGATGATGAGTCCAGCTTCGTATTTTCCTTCGAGCACCTGCGGAATGATCTGGTCAAAGGGCACGACTTCGGTCTCCACTCCGGGAGCGAAAAGATGGAGCGCCAGATAAGCAGTTGTGAGCGTGCCCGGAACCGCGATGCGCTTCTCCTTGATCTCGCTCTGCGTAAATGGCCGCGGCGAAACGATCATGGGACCATAGCCCTCGCCCACACTGCCGCCGCAGGACATGAGCGCGTACAAATCCTGAATATAAGGATAGGCATGAAACGAAATGGCAGTGACGTCATAGACACCTTCGCGCGCCTTCTGATTCAGCGTTTCGATATCGCAAAGGGTGTGCGTGAAGCTCAATCCTGGCACGCGAACCTTATTGGTAGCGAGGCCGTAAAACATGAAAGCATCGTCGGAGTCCGGACTGTGAGCGATATTGATCTCGCGCACATTGGACGAAGGATTGCCGCTTGAATGTTTCGCTTCTTGTTCCGAGATGACTGTCATTTCTTGAACTCCACCTTCGTACGCCAAATCGACTTACTGCCCTCTATTGTTTTGCAGCCGTAGGGCGATGCCATCGCGTGGCGATTCCTGCGGCCATCATTATCTTGATCACTTCGGCAAATAGAAACCAATAGAGGCCCCAACGAAAAGCCTGCGCGATGGAATGCGTGAGAACCGCGAGCCAGGCCAGACCTCCGGTGAAGAGTACAAGCTCGCCAAGAAAGCCGCCAATCGCGGCACGAGAGAAAGTTTTTCGCCCGTGCTCCATTACATATCCTGTGAGCCAGGCAACCAGGGGATACGCCAAAAGAAATCCGCCGGTGGGACCGAACATCTGCGCGATTCCTCCCGGGCCGATGGGACTGAAAACCGGCAAGCCCATCGCACCTTCCGCCAAGTAAAGCGCGAGTGCGGCAAACCCGCGCCGGCTGCCCAGCAGCAGGCCAACCAACAGCACCCCGAAGTTTTGCACTGTCAGTGGCACCGGTGTAAACGGGAGGGGGATAGTAATGCGTGCGCATAACGCCACGATCAAACTGCCCCCAATCACGAGGGCGGTTTGCCGAGCACGGCTGGAAATAAAAACGCGTTCCCATGGAGCGCCTAGGGTCCGAATTGCTGTTTTTGTCATGGAAAATTATTCTCCGAAACGTAGCGCGGAATCTTAATGTTCGATGTCGCCCGACTGATGCCCGCCGCCGACCCCACCTGAGCTTCCTTCCCGCGCCGCTTGTGCCTCTCGCAGATGGCGGCGCAAGCGCATGTACACCGCGATTGCAACGCACACCACGACCAGGGTACTAACGCCAAGGATCAGGAACCACCAGATCATCCGCACAGCCAACTAGAATAGCAGATGGACCGGACGCGAAACGGAGAAGCCGTCCTACAAACCGGCAAAATCAGACCGTTCTTAGCTGGCTTTCGCAGCCGCCCTCTTCTCCTTCATCGTTTCGACTCGCTTAAGGGTCCACTTCAGGCGTTCCCGTCCGTACTTGGAGCTGTTGATTACCTTCTCAATGTTCCCGAACATCTCCAGTTCGCCCATTTTTTCCCGCAGTTCCTTAAGAAAAGGCTGGACTTTCGCGAAAATAAAATACATCTCCCCACTCGCAGAAGGCTGAAGGAACATCTCCGCGTTCAAAACGCCGTTGAGCACGAAGGACGCGGCCATGCCCCAGTAACTCGCTGCCTGGCGCAGCCAATTATTTTCCTGCGATCCCATAGCCGAGGCAACCTTGATGAAATCGTCGGCATTCTCGGGCCAGAAGGTGGTCAACCACCAACTCCGCGCCTTTCGGATTTCGGCCTCGCGGCGCAGATCATAGAGGTGAAGAATAAGTTGGGCATCGGCAGCAGTTGGTTTCTTGGACATCAGTCCCTCCCTCGAATGAGTCGTGCGGATTGTCTTGAACAGATTGAGTTAATCAAGCGTGGTCGAAGAGATTATAGGTGGAATCCGAGGTAAAGATTTCCCGTCTGCAGCGGCGCTATGCCGACGTCGTGGCCGCTGCCTCCACAGGCACAGGCCGCTCGTAGTCGCACTCTTTGTTGGGGCAGGCTATCACCGGCCCAGCCTTAAGATTTTTCTCGACCAGATATTCGCTGCCGCAACTCGGGCATTTTTCTGCGATTGGCTTGTGCGCCGAAGTGAACTTGCACTTCGGATAATTTCCGCAACCGTAGAATGTGTTGCCCTTGCGTGCGCGTTTTTCGACCAGTTCTCCGTCCTTACACTCGGGGCACTTCACCCCGATGAAATTCTGTTTCACGTACTTGCATTCGGGATATCCACTGCACGCTGTGAACTCGCCAAAACGTCCGTGGCGGATCATCATGTTGCGCCCACACTTCGGGCATAGTTCGTCGAGAGGAATATCCGGAACTTTCTTTCCCTGATCGAGGCGCCGCGTGGTTTTGCAGTCAGGATAGCCGGTGCAAGCCATGAACTGTCCGAAGCGGCCGCGCTTAAGCACCATCACGCGCCCGCAATTCTCGCAGTATTCCTCCTGTGTTGTCTCCTGCACGTCGGCCGAATCAAGGTCCGGCAGATTGATGGGATTTTCTTTGGTGAACTTACAGGTGTTCGGATCCTCTTTGTCGTAAGTGCTGCAAGCATAAAACGACCCGTGCTTGCCCCACTTGATCACCAGCGGCGCGCCACAGTTCTCGCACTTCTCGTCCGTGGGCTTCTCCATCCGCTTGATGTTCTCCATATGCTTTTCGGCATATTTCAAATCTTTCGTGAACTTCTTGTAGAACTCGGCGAGAGTGTCGGTCCACTTCTCTTTGCCTTCCTCGATGTCGTCGAGTTCTTCCTCCAAGTGCGCGGTGTAGGCCACGTCGAAAATGTCGCGGAAATTCTCCACGAGCAGATCGGTGACTACAAGCCCAATTTCAGTTGGCGTAAATTTCCCACCAAGCTTTTGGACGTATTGCCGCTCCTGGATGGTCGAAAGAATCGCAGAGTAAGTCGAGGGACGCCCAATGCCACGCTCTTCCAGTTCCTTCACTAGCGACGCTTCGTTGTAACGCGGTGGCGGCTCGGTGAAATGCTGCTCTGGCTTCAACTCTTTCAGAGTTAACTTCTGTCCAGCTTCCAGCGCGGGCAGCTTGTGTTTCAACTCTTCGTCTTCTTCGTCCTTACCTTCCTTCGATTCTTCGTAAACTCGCAGGAATCCATCGAACTTCAGCACCGAGCCGGTCACGCGGAACCAGAAGGTCTCAGCCTTGCTCTTCGCATCGATGTCTACAGTAGTCTGGTCGAAAACCGCTGGCATAATCTGCGACGCGACGAAGCGCTGCCAGATCA
>Ga0307478_10002060_pt1 | contig 16430 bp, 12 predicted proteins | sample atmos_gasesECM4C_2_FD_203713 | JGI IMG/M metagenome (GOLD analysis project Ga0307478, IMG submission 203713) | Hardwood forest soil microbial communities from Morgan-Monroe State Forest, Indiana, United States - atmos_gasesECM4C_05 | ecosystem: Environmental > Terrestrial > Soil > Temperate...
GCGTGCCCGATTGTGTACGGTCGGGCACCGCCGCAGTGGACACAACTCTCCACGCGCTGGGTCTCGCGCCTGAGGCCACCGTCGTCTAGTCCTCGTTCGTTACCTGCGTAACCAGCTTCCCCAATAGGCAACAATCTCCTCCCCACTGTGTTTGTAAGATCAGGCAAGGTGAGGAATCCATGTATAAGGAAAGCTCCGCTGTGTTCATGGTTGTGCTGCTTGGGGCCTGTTTGACATGGGCGCAGAGTTCACAGTCGATGCCCGCTATGGATATGTCCGGTCACGATATGTCTGGGCATGCAATGTCGCACCCTTCCTCGGACTCGTCCGGCATGAAGGACATGCCCGGCATGGACTCCGAGACCAGCGCCCCAGCCATGCATGCCATGCAAGGCCGCCACATGGAGATGGGCCCGCACATGAAGATGACAACGCTGCGCGAACCCAAACCTGGCGACGAGGAGCGGGCGCAGAAAGTGGTCGGGGCAGCGCGTGGAGTTGCCGAGAAGTACCAGGATTACCGCAGCGCCTTGGCCAACGGTTACAAAATTTTCCTTCCCAATGTTCCCCAGAAGATGTACCACTTCACCAACTACAAGTACGCATTTGAAGCGGCCTTTAGCTTCAATCCCGAGCATCCAACGTCGCTTCTCTACGAGAAGCATGGAGACGACTACAAACTCGTGGGCGTGATGTATACAGCGCCCAAGCGCTACAACGAAAGTGATCTGGACGAGCGAATCCCCCTCTCGAAGGCGCAGTGGCATGAGCACGTCAACTTGTGCATGCCTCCCGCGGATCGAAAGAATGAAGCACTGGGCCCGAAGTTCGGTTTACACGGCTCCATTGCGACGAAGGAAGAATGCGACGCGAATGGCGGGACCTTTCGTCCGCTAATCTTTAACTGGATGGTCCACCTGTATCCACTGGAGAAAACCGAAGCGGAGATCTGGGATGTGAATCGCGGGCACGATCCTAATCACGGAGATTGAATTTCTGTAACGCCGCAGTCGCGTGCATCCGTCTGCCGTTATGTCGACTAATCCGACCTGCAGAGCCATTCCGCCACACAAACTTCCACAGTAGTGTCGCCATCGCGGAGTTTCGGATTTTATGTTTATGTCCTCACAGTTCCCCAAATACGAATCGATCGCTCACCACGAAGTTAACGAACGAACATAGAGCGATCGTCAGAATATTGGCGACCCAATAGTTCATATGCGCACCGCCGACCAGGGCTCGCATGAGGATGACATTTCCGAGAATCGAGAACATTCCGGTGGTGACATTGAACTTCGCGAAACGCATCCACGAATTCGTGCTGGAGCGGTCGGCCCAGGTGAAACGCTCATGCCACAGATAGTTGTGGATCACCGCGGCTTCGACCGCCAGGCCCGTTGCCAACAGGTAGTCCAGCCCCACGCCAGATTTCAGCACTGCCAGCATACCCAGTTGAACTACGATTCCGCCGGCCCCCACTGCATTGAACTTCAGCCAGCGGACTCCGGTTGGCGTTGAGGTCTCCGATGGAGGCCTCGATGCGCTCATCGAAGATGCTCCTCACGATACAGGCGGTAGCCGTTCCTCACTGTGAAAAAGATGATCATCAAGCACATCCCGAGGAGGCCGATGGCGCCTCCGACATCGAAGAGCCGGTATCGGTTATGAAGCACTATCGGCCAACGCAGCAAGGCCAAGTTCCCGACGGCGAGCAGCAGGCGCAGCTCCGTGGGGCCAAAGCTCCAGAATGAAAGTTGAAATTCGCCGAGGGCGTGAGTCGCGAGATAGGACTGAATCGAGAGCACGAGGAACGCGACCAGCAACCCGATTGCGATCCAGGGGTGCATATAGCCGGAGAGCGCCAGGCCGCCCATCATCGCCACGGCGCCAAAAGTGTCGACCATGTGATCAAGGTAAAAGCCATATCTTGGCCGTTGCTGCTGCCGCACGCGTGCCAGAGTCCCATCGAGGCTGTCGCCAAACCAGTTCACCGCCAGACAGGCAATCACAACGAGCAGGTAGTGGCGGTTCGAGCGGGCGAGGGCGTAGCAGAGTCCGGCGGCGAGCTGTCCGGCGAAGCCGAGGGCAGTCAGGTGGTCGGAGTTGATGCAGGCGGGCGTCCGTTCTGCGAGCCAGACGAGCACCCTCTTCTCTATGCCCGCCAGAAAGCTTTCCTGGATACGCCGCGTGTTCCCGGGGGAGCTACTGATGCTTCGAATGTCTGCCAATACTTTCGGATTTGCCTGCTCGCAATAGTCAACCATGGGAGTCGCCATCACAGTCCTCCTGCCTTCGGCGCCACTTTCCATCGGAACGAGGAACGGCACAATGCACAGGAGATAAAGTCATCTACAAACGCGGATCATCGGGTAAGTAATTGAATGAGAAGGACATCCGGCGAGTCATAAACTGGTCGGGACGTTTCCGTCCCACTCGGTCATTGAGCCTTATGGTTCCATTCCAGCGGTTTCCGCAACGGCTTTTTCGGGGACAGATACTGACGCGCGTTTTCTACGGAGGGATTGGGGCAGGTCCGATCGAAGCAGCCATAGGCCCGCTGCCACTGCTCCGGCCCAGGTCATCGAACTCAGAGCCAGGGACTGCAAGTCCGCGGTCCGACTGCCACGAAGCGGGATAAGATGCGAAACTCGCCATGACAACGCTCCGGCCATCACCGCCACCAGGGTGGTTTTCCCTAACTCGCGCCAACGCAATTCGCCGAGCGATACCAGTTTGCGCCGGTGCAGAAGAACCGCCGCGACCACCGTATTCGCGACGATGCCAATGTCGGACGCGATTGCCAGTCCAATGATGGAAAACTCGTGGAACAGCATCCGGTACACGGCCAGGGATGCGATCGTGACAAGGGAGCAGGCCACCATGGGCGTCAAGGTGTCGCCGGCAGCGTAGAAAGCGCGGGCGTAGAGTCCTTGCGCAGCCCAGAACGCAAGCGATAACGAGAACCAGAAGAAATAGATGGCTGTTTCCTGGGAGTCGCCGAAGGAGAAGCGTCCACGACGGTACACCAGATCGATCAGGGGCAGGGCCGCCACCATCATGAGTGCCGAAGCCAGAAACGACAGCGCCGAGATTCGATAGACCGCGCCATTTACCGTCTCAGCGAATTCCTGCATGCGCTTTTCTCCAAACAGTCGCGCGAAGAACGGCAATGAGGCTTGTCCCGTTGCCTGTCCCAGCACCGCGATCGGGACGGCGAAGAGCCGTTTCGCATAGTTCAGCTTGGCGATATCGCCGACACCGCTCGAGGCAAAATAGCGCAAGATCCAGTCATCCGCCGTTACCAGCGAGACCCCCAGCATCAGCGGAATGGAGAGCCGCACCCATTCCCGGAACGCAGCATTTTTGAGATCAAACGACGGGCGATAACCGGTGCCGATCCGCCCGGCTCCGATGGCATTCACCAGGAAAGGCCCGATCACCGAGCCAACCAGCGCTCCATAAGCAAGGGAAGCGATGCCGAGCTGTTTTCCGGCCACGACTCCGCCCACAATGATGAAGACGTTGTAGATCAGCGGTCCGAAGCTAGGAAACAGGAACAGGCGGTGCGAAAGCAGCACTGCTCCCACTACGCCACCCACATAGAAGAAAATCTGCGCCGGCAGGAGAATGCGGGTCAGCGAGACGCAAAGTTTCATTTGCTCCGCCGAGAAGCCGTGGAACATCCATGCCACGAATTGTGGAGTGAAGATCTCGGCCATGACGATTCCCACGATGAACACAGTGGTCATCACCGTAATGATCACCGAGAAAGTCTTCTCTGCATCCGCTTCCCGCTTCTCCGCGAGAAAGCGCGTGTAGATCGAAATAAAGGTAATCGAGGCTGTGCCGCCCGCCAGGATGTAATTCAGCCAGTCCGGCAGCGTAAACGCAGCAACGTAAGCGTCGGTTTGGCCGCCCGCGCCGAAAGCATAGGCGATATAAGCTTCGCGCACATAGCCAATCACGCGCGACAACATGATTGTCGTCATCAGCAGAACAGTTGCAGAAAACGCGCTGTGCTGATGAGACGGGCGGAGAATCCGGAGAATGCGGGAGAGCATGATATGGGTTTGTGGTTTCAGCGTATCAAATTTCCAACGCAACTCTCGTGATGTGGTATCAAGCAATGTGCCCGGATGATTACCTTTCGGGCGGTTGGCAAAGCACTCCTTGCAAATTGGTTTTACGCAATTTTTATAACCCGCTAACCCTGACGACCTCCGATACCTCTATCGTGCGCCGAGTGTCGCGGCACTCGTCCAAATTCTGTGGAGGTCACCCGTTAATGCTTCACGGTCTGTGCCGGCGCCTGCACTAACTGTTGTTGCCTGACTTCCTGCCGGCCTTCCTCGATGACATAGAACTTGTCTGCTTCGAGCTGGTGAAAGACCTGGTGTTGACCGCTCGGCCATTGCACATCGACCGTTTCGGCCTTCGTGGCTTTGCCTAATCCAAAATTGGCGCGCAGATCACTTTGCGAAAGATAGCTGCCCCCGCCCGCGATTTCGCGGATCTGCGAGATCCCGCCCGCAACCACCCGCACTCTCGCGCCCATGGCGTCGCGATTGCTTTTCGTTCCCACCAGCTTGAGATTAAGAAAATGATTCCCGTTCTTTCCGCTGTTATGCAACAGCAGCGGCGGATCGCCGTTATTGCTGACCACCAGGTCGATAAAGCCGTCGTTGTCGAAATCTGCAAACGCGACGCCCCGTCCCACGTGCGGCTTCAGCGCGGCAATGCCTGCTTGCCTGGTGCTTTCGACAAATCTTCCGTTCCCTTCATTGTGGAACAGAGTATTGATTTGCTTGTAACGAACTTCCGGTGTGACCTGCTCGACTTCGGGGTATACATGCCCATTCGCGATAAACAGGTCGAGCCACCCGTCATTGTCGTAGTCGAAGAATCCTCCGCCGAAGCTGAGCACTTCCCGCGTGGGCACACTGATCCCCGCCGGTCCACTCACCTCGTCAAAATAGCCTTTACCGCTGTTGTGCCAGAGATGATCCGAGGATTTCTGAAAATCGGAAATATAGAGATCGAGCCAGCCATCATTATCGTAATCGCCCAGGGAAATGCACATCGCCGCCATGATCTGCCCCTGTCCGGCCACGGCCATGCCGGCTGGCAGCCCAACCTCCGTGAAGGTCCCATTGTGTTCGTTATGGTAGAGATACGCGTACAAGCCGTCATTCGCGACGAAAAGATCCGGCCATCCGTCATTGTCGTAATCGGCAGCACCGACGGAAAGATTCTTGCCATCCGGCTGATAGATTTTTGCCGCCTTGGTGACGTTCGTGAACGTGCCATCGCCGTTGTTATGGTAGAGAGTGTCCGGACTTCCCCCGTACGCCTGCGGCGGACAACTGCTTTTCACTCCGCCGAGATCGCAGTAGCGCTTGCCGTTCGGTCCCAGGGCGACGTAACCTCCGACATACAAATCGAGCTTTCCATCGCGATCGTAGTCGAAGAACGTCGCGCCCGAATGGAACAAGGTTCCGAATTCCAGTCCAGCGACGCCAGCCTTGTCGGTGACATCCGTGAACGTGCCGTCGCCATTGTTGTGGTACAGAACGTTGCGGCCATACTGCGTGACAAAAAGATCGGGGAAGCCGTCGTTGTCGTAATCGCCCCAGACACAGCCAAGCCCGTAGCCGGTGCCGGGCACGCCACTCTTATCGGTCACGTCCGTAAACGTGCCGTCCCGGTTATTTCGGTAGAGCGCATTGCGAACCACGATTCCGCGATTGTAGAGATCGCGTCCGTTTACGAAGTAAATGTCCTGCCAGCCATCCCCGTCAAAGTCCGCCACGCACACACCTGGACCGAATTCCTCGCGATTGACCGAAGTGCCTTCGTTCCCTTTGAAATGGACGAACTTGATACCCGCTGCCGCGGCAACGTCGCTAAACTGGATCGGATTCGATTGCGCCGAAGCCGCCACGAGGGAAAGGGCAGCGACTGCCCCACAGATCAGGGTTCGATAGCCACGAAGCATGTCAGCCGCAGATTAACGCAAAGCGAGGCAGGTCCCGCAATTTTTCAACTTGTTGGTGTATCGCATGACGGGTAGCGCAGAGGGCGTCTCCGGGACCATCTGCTCCTCGCCCTGGCCATCCTCACAATCGAACAGCTTGATCGGGCAGTCGCTGAAGTCCGCGCTGCTATCCTGAAAGCCTGCACAAATGAAAACAGGCATCCTCGCAAAGACGAGAATGCCTCTTCGAACATGATCGACTTCTCGGCTCCGGCGGTCCGGCCGAGAGTCAAAGCCCTGAACCTGTCGGTTGCGCTTATGCCCTGGCTGCGACTGCGGGTTCCGCGGTTGCGGACGCGGCCTTCGCTTCTTCCTTCTGACCCGGTTGCGCACCCTTGCGGATGTCGATGCCGCCTTTGAAGAACGCGCCGTCTTCAATCGAGATGCGCGCGGCCACAACATCACCGGTGAGCGAACCATCGCTGCGGATGTCGACTCGATCGCTCGCAGTCAGGTTTCCTCGAACTTTGCCCAGCACAACGATCTCGCGGGCATTGATATTGGCGGCGACAACCCCGTTGCGACCCACGGTAACGCGATTGCCGGCCAGATTGATGGAGCCCTCGACCCGCCCATCGATATAGAGGGACTCCGAACCTGTCACCTCGCCCTTAATGACCAGCGACTTCCCGATGGTGGCCTGATCCGCCGTGGTCGTGCTCGCACTGACCGGACGCGGAGCCGAGGGTTCTCCCATGGCCGGCGCGGGCGGTGTAGACGTGGCCGGACGCTGCTCCGGCTCAGGGCCGCCGGGCCGTCCTGGAGTCGTAGGCTGATTCGTGGGCTTCCACATGTTCAAAAAAATCCTTTCCTGTGTGGGATTAAGAGTCACCTGCCGCATTTCGGTGACCAAATTGCATTCTACTCCGCAAACCAGCGGCTCAGCTGTGGAAATTCATAATTTCACTGATGCTAAAGGGGATGCCCTTTCGTGCCATCCCTCATAAACCTCTCGGCTTAGGCGTGATTGCCTCCCACACGATACGTCTGCCGGTGTAATTTCGGCAGCGCTCCAGGCAGTTCTTATACCTTGACTTGCGGTTGCTGCCCCGGAGAGTCCTCGCCCAGTTTCACGCGCGAATGTGCGACCTAAGCACGCGGTACGCGTCTAACCACAGGTACCGCTTAGCCGAGCCGTTGCCTCTACATTCTGCTTTGCCACATCCTCATAGGGAGCCATTAAGGAGAACGATGACGATGCCCACCGAACGTCCCAAGCCTGGAGAATACAACGCTTACTATGATCGTTATATTTCCCTGATTCCGGGGAGCGACATTGTCGCCACGCTCGCCAATCAATTGCCCAAGACGGTGGCGCTGCTTTCCGCCCATGATGAAAAGGACGGCGAACTTCGTTATGCTCCTGAGAAATGGAGCGTGAAGGAAGTGGTCGGGCACATGAACGACACCGAGCGCATCATGACCTACCGCGCTGTACGCATCGCGCGCAACGACCGCACTCCCATCGAAGGCTTTGAGCAGGACGATTACATTCGTGGCGGTCCCTACTCAGACCTCCGGCTGGCAGATCTGGTGGAGGAATTTCAGAGCATCCGCGCCGCGACCCTGACTTTCTTTCGTAACCTGCGTCCTGCCGACTGGACCCGCCGGGGCATCGCGAACAGCAACGAAATCAGCGTACGCGCCCTCGCTTATGTTATCGGAGGTCACGAACTCCATCACCGCCATATCCTCGAAGAGAAATATTTTGGCAGCCTTCGTCCGCGAGCTGAGATCGCATGAGCGGTCGCTCAGTGGAGAGTCGGGCGTTCCGCCCGTGACTCCACCTATTCTGATCCAGAACCTTGGGGGCCAAGTTTCCCAAGAGGGAGTCCGCCGCTCTTTTGCGCGTTTTCCACGAAAGAGCGAAGTTTCTTCTTGTCCTCCTCGGACATGCGAATAAAACGGATGCCGTTCCCGAGATGCGCGTGCCGGCAGACAACCTCGGCCCGAGCCTGGATCTTTTCATCGTTCAGCCAGAGCACTACATCGACACAGGTTGGTGGCTCGAGCGTCTGGACCATCTCGATATAGCAGCCGCCCTCGCTGATATTCGAGGTCTGACCGCGGCGGGGAAAATTCTCCATAATGTGGCGCGCTTCGGCAGGCAGCGTCACTTTCACGCGCGGATACTTGCGTTCCCGCCTGCCCGCACCCGCACCTGCGCCAGAATTCATGTTCTGCCCTATAACGTGCATTGTATCTTTGTTTCCGACCGTTCCGGTCGAGTGGATAACCAATATGTTACCTGTCCCGAGGCTTCGTGGCCGAGGTTACTCAGGTAATGGCCGCGACTGGTTGGCCCTGGCGCACTGGTGCCTGAACCTGTCCACGGCGCCCTTGACCCGTTTGTGAGATAGTTTTTGAAGCAGTGGTGCTCCCATGCTCTCCGATTCGGCCATCCTGAAGAAAATCGAGCGCCAGCCCAAGCGCAGTGCCGGCTTTAAGCAGCTCGTGCGCGAACTTGGAGTGCGCGGCGAGCAGCGCCGCGAACTGGATGAACGGCTGGAACGCATGGTGGCATCCGGCCAGTTATTAAGGATGGATTCCGATCGATACGCTGTACCCTCGGCATCGGTTGGCAAGAACACGATCGTCGGGCGTCTGAGCATGCATCGGGATGGATATGGCTTCGTATTGCCTGACCCGAAGTCCCTCGGCAACCGTTTCAAGGGCCTCTCTGGGGACATCTTCATCCCGCCGCCATTTATTGGAAATGCCATGCACGGCGATCAGGTCCTGGTCGAGGTGGGGACGATTCGCCCCGACGGCCGCGCCGAAGGCCGCATTCTCCGTCCCGTGAATCGCGCTCATCCCACGGTAGTCGGAACGTTCCACTACGGCTCGCGCTACAACTTCGTCACCCCGATCGATGAGAAGATTCGCCAGGAAATCGTGATTCCGCCTGGAATGGAAACGGCAGAAAATGACGCCGGTCGTGACGCTCCTCCCAGAACGATTACCCGGGATGGCCTAAAAGCGCGCTCGCCGCGAAAGAGTGTTCACCGAGTACTCGGCGATGAGGCGGCCCGCCGCACCGGTTGGGACGACCTCGAAGGCGTCGTAGTGGATGTCGAGATCACTGACTGGCCGTCACCCACGCAGAACCCGCGCGGGAAGGTGGTCGAAGTCCTCGGCCGCGAAGACGATTTCGGCGTGGACGTCGAAATCACGATTCGCAAGCATCATCTGCCTCATCGCTTCCCGCCTGAGGTATTGCACGAAGCGCAGGCAGTGGAAAACGTAATCCCGGCGCAAGAGCTGAAGAAGAGACGCGACTATCGTGGCCTGCCCATCGTGACAATCGATGGCGAAACTGCCCGCGATTTCGACGATGCAGTCACCGTCCGTCAATTGGCCAACGGCAACTACGAATTGCAGGTGCATATTGCCGACGTCGCCCAGTACGTCACGGAGGGAAGCGGACTTGATCAGGAAGCACGCTTGCGAGGCACCAGCGTCTACTTTCCCGATCGCGCCGTCCCGATGCTGCCGCTTGAGCTTTCTACCGACATCTGCAGCCTGCGCCCTCTTCTCGACCGGCTTGTCCTTTCCTGCGTGATGGAGATCGATCACCGCGGGGAGGTGGTTGGCTACGAAATCAATGAAGGCGTGATCCGTTCAGCAGAGCGCATGACCTACACCGATGTGAATGCGGTACTTGAAGGCGATCCGGTGCTGCGCCAGCGCTACGTTCCGCTGGTGCCCGTATTCGAGCAGATGCGTGACCTCGCGCTCATTCTCAATCGCAAGCGGGTGCGTCGCGGCTCGATCGACTTCGATCTGCCCGAGCCGGTCATCGAATTCGACGAGAACGGAATGATGAAGTCCATAACGCGCTCGGAGCGCAATATCGCTCATCGCCTGATCGAAGAATTCATGCTGGCCGCCAACGAAAGCGTAGCCCACTATCTCGAGAACAAGCGCATCGCCTCGCTCTATCGTATCCACGAGAAACCCGATGCCAAGCGGGTCTACGACTTTGAAATGATCGCGGCCACGTTCGGCTACTCGCTAGGGGTTGGCGCGTTACCGATCCATCGGATGCACATGAAGACTGACCGGCGCGCCAGTCGTGGGAGCGGTCGCAATGTCCGCGAAATCGAGATTCCCAAGGAAGTTCACATCACCCCTCGCATGTACCAGAAGCTGACCGAAAAAATTGCCGGCAAGCCGGAGGAGCAGATCCTCAGTTACCTGATGCTGCGCTCCCTGAAGCAGGCGCGGTACTCCGAAGTGAATGAGGGCCACTTCGCATTGGCAGCGACAACCTATACACATTTCACGTCGCCGATCCGGCGCTATCCGGACCTGATCGTGCATCGTATTCTCAAAGAAGTTCTCCGGACGTCTCCCGAGAAATGGGATGGAGACGTGCCGGTAGGAATCAGTGGAGCGACGGGCGCCTCGCACTCGGAAGCCCCGCAAGCCGCGATGCTGGAAGCCGATCCGGATACAAAGAAAAAAAGAACTTCCGCTTCGGAGAACGCGCGTCGTTCCAGCCATCAGGAACCGGTTGCAACCCCGTGGTCCAAGCGCCGCGATCGCGAAACCCAGCAGAAATCGGTTGAGCCGCTGGGCGGCCCCATTCCTCTCGACGAACTGCACGATATCGCCGACGAATCAAGCCAGTCCGAGCGTCGCGCCGACGAAGCCGAACGTGAACTGATGGAATGGAAGAAGGTCAAATTCATGCAGGATCGTGTCGGAGAGGATTTCGACGGCCTCATCATCAGCGTGACCAAATTCGGCCTGTTCGTTGAATTGACCGATCTGTTCGTCGAAGGCCTGGTTCCCCTGAACACCCTCACCGACGATCGTTACACCTATCACGAGACCACCCGCGAGATGATCGGGCAGCGCACGCGCAAGACGTATCGCTTGGGCCAGTCCGTACGCGTGATCCTGGACCGCATTGATCCGGTGGAAAAGAAACTCCAGTTCGCCTTGCTCGAAGAATCCCCTACGCCAAAAAAACGCGGCAAACGCCGATAACTACCCGCCGGCAGTCATTTCGAGAAGACTGCCTGTCATTTCGAGAACGCTGCACCTGATGATAGAATTCGTGAGTCAACCCCATTCGCGGCCCTGCGGCTGCGGATTCCTTCCTGTCGGGACGTGGCTCAGCCTGGTAGAGCACTCGCTTGGGGTGCGAGGGGTCGGCAGTTCAAATCTGCCCGTCCCGACCAATCTTCCGGAAAATTACCGAGCTGTTTTCGGGGAGTTGAATTGAGATAACGTTTCGCCCCAATGATCGACCGCTTACCTATGAGCTGATGCCCAGGGAACTGGCGGATGGTGGGTGGCAGCTCAAACATCACTCAGCGTAATAAAGGCTTCAGGCCACCAAATCCAGCAAGGGCGTGGTCATGAATGTTGTGACCAGCGCCATAACCACCATCATGGAAAACAACGTGGGAGAGATTACGCGCAAATCGAGGCCAACATTCAGGATAACCAACTCGACCAACCCTCGCGTATTCATCAGCAGGCCCAACGAGAGTGCCTGCCGCCAGCTCATTTCTGCGCTGCGCGCTGCAACCATGCACCCGAGCACCTTTCCGCTTACGGCCACCGCAATAATCAATCCACAATAAAACCAGAGTGTCGTCCCGGACATGAGCCTCACACTCGTTCTCAACCCGGTGAATGCAAAAAAAAGAGGAAGCAGAACGGCATTGCTGAGAGTTTCCAGTTTGGAGGCGACGCTATGAACCAGGCCTTCGCTCCGTGGGAGAACCAAGCCGGCAAAGAATGCCCCGAACAGCGCGTGTATTCCAAGCCTTTCCGTAATCCACGCCGAGAGAAACGCGAACAGTAGAACCAGAGCCAAGGAATCGGTAGAAATCGTTTCGTTCTGGAATGTCGTAATGCGTGCCAGGAGGGGCCGCACTCCGCAGGTCATGAGTGCGACATAGGCAATCAGCCCGCCCATAGTGAACCACAGTGGGGTTCCCGCATGTGAACGCAATTTAGCAAGCAGCAATGCCAGCAAGCACCACGCGGTGACGTCATCGACAGCGGCGGAACTGATCGCAATAGAACCGATCTTGCTGTGCAGAAGGTTGCGTTCGGTAAGAATCCGGGCCAGCACTGGGAACGCGGTAATGCTCATCGCCGTGCCCATGAACATGGCGAAGACGGAAATAGATACAGTTGGGCTAGACAGCCTGGAATAGAGAAACCATGCCAAGGCAAACCCGCCAAGAAACGGGACCAAAATGCTGATGTTGCTGGTGAGGACTACGGCTGGACCCATTTTGCGCAACTGACGCAAATCCAGGTCCACGCCCACCTTGAACATAAATAGCAGCAACCCGACTTGGCTCAGGGAGTATAGCGGGCCTAACTCTGCGGGAGGAAATACAAATGCGGACACAGAAGGAGCAAGCCAACCGAGTAGCGACGGCCCCAGCAATATTCCCGCAACGATCTCTCCGACAACACGTGGTTGGTGCAGCCTTGCGAATAGCCAACCCAGCCCGCGAGCGACGAAGCCAATGACGACAACCTGTAATAACAGAGTCCCGAGTTCGGGTGCCAAATCTCAAGACCTCCCAGCGAAAGCGATCATTTTGATAAAGAAATAAAGTTGCCGGCAGCTTTTTGCTCGCGTTCCGGACGCTAGTTTATTTTTTGACATCACTTTACTCGTTTGCTGTAGCGTCAACCGCCCCAGCCTCTTGTTCCGTGATCCATGTCAAAGTCCATGGAGCCAATCTCGTCAGGCAATCAACGTGTTGGTACATGCAGAAAGCAGCAACGATAAGCACTGTATCGTGGATTTGGTTTGCGAATCGCATTTTGGTGGTCGGAGTGACGTCCTTTATGACCTGCTTGCCGCCTCGAATGTCAAAGTTTCACGTGGTTGAACCGGATCTTCATTTGTGCCAACACTGCGCACGCGCGGCCAATGTTTCTTCGGCGCGCACCTCATCCCAATCTACTTGCAGTTGAAAAAGTTGGAAGAGCTCAGCCGGCATGTCGACATTTGAGAATCCAAACGGTCGAATGGTGGAAGGAGAGTCGAGAACGGCGAATACGAGGCTTGACTGGATCGTTCGGCCATGATAGTTTTTGCGCGCTTGCACGACTAGGACCGCAGTGCAACAGTGGTACTGTCCCCCTGGATGACGCAACCAGTTTTGAGCATCAATTAACCCATAGGTAGCGCGTGCGAGGCATCGCTGAAGGCGTGGACTTCGGACACGATATTCGCGCCAGGCAGGAGCACAGGTTGCCGGACGGCACTTTGCGAACCTGCGAGGCGTGGGTCCGTGCAGGCTTGATGCTTTGGATTCTCTGAAGAAAACCTTAGCTCAACATATCAGAACAGCGGCGGCGTGGGACTTGTGAGCCTTGGGACGAGGACCCCAACATGAATATTGACTTCACGTTCTCCGATACGATCGCGGGTTACGTCAATTCCTACAACCCGCGCGAGAGCAGTTTTACGCTTCGCACTTCAGACGGCCGGGAATTCGCCGTGAATCTAAATTCCAACGTGTTTGCGCGCTATGCCTACAACCTGTCGGAATCCTACCAGGACGCAACGGCCGATATGCCCAGGCTGCTGGCTTTGCCGCGCCAGTTTGTTTTCGCTTATGGCACTTACTACCCGGCAGGCGAGACAGGGCGGTTCGAAGCCCAGTGGCTGATCTTCTCAGGTAGCGGACCCGGGGTATACCGCCACGAGGAACCGGGTTGGTGGATCAATCAGTCGCGTTCGATCGGCCAATGCTATCTGAAGTGGCAGTTCAATCACCCCACCGAACCGATTAATTACCGCAATTACCGGACCATGCTGCACCTTGCCGGAACCAAGAAGGGCGACTTCCTCCAGGAAACAGACACCATCAGCCGGATGATTTACGGTCTCTCGACGGCTTACATGATGACCGGCGACGAGGCCTTTCTGGAAGCGTCCGAAAAGGGCACTCAATATCTGCGCGATCATATGCGGTTCTACGACACGGACGAAGATATCGTGTACTGGTATCACGGCATCAGGGTAGAGGGCGACAAAGAAACTAAGCTGCTCACCTCGGAATTCGGCGACGACTACTATTCGATTCCGATGTACGAACAGATCTACGCGCTTGCCGGCCCCACGATGACCTATCGCCTGACCGGCGATCCGAAAATTATGTGGGACATCGAGAGGACGGTTAAGATCTTTGAGAAGTACAAGGATAACGACAAGGGCGGGTATTTCTCGCATATTGATCCCATCGATCTCAACCCGCGGCACGAATCTCTAGCTCACAACCGGGCCCGCAAGAACTGGAATTCGGTCGGCGACCACGCCCCAGCCTATCTGATCAATTTATATCTGGCGACAGGCAATCCGGCGTACCGTGACTTCCTCGAATACACTTTCGACACGATCGCGAAATATTTTCCGGATTACGAAAACAGCTCCTTTGTAAACGAGAAATTCCACGAGGACTGGAGCCATGATCAAACTTGGGGTTGGCAACAGAACCGTGCCGTCGTAGGGCACAACCTGAAGATTGCCTGGAATCTCATGCGCATGGACGCGCTAAAGCATAAGAGCGAGTATGTGGACTTGGCGCGCAAGATTGCCGAGCTGATGCCAGAAGCCGGAAGCGATCGCCAACGCTGCGGGTGGTACGACGTTGTTGAGCGTGTAATCAAGCCAGATGGCAAGCATCCACGCTTTGCCTGGCACGACCGCAAGGCCTGGTGGCAACAGGAGCAAGCCATCCTGGCATACATGATTCTGCATGGTATCTTGAAGGATGAATTCTACCTGCGCCTGGCGCGTGAGTCCGCAGCCTTCTACAACGCCTTCTTTCTGGACCATGATGACGGCGGCGTGTACTTCAACGTCCTCGCCAATGGTCTGCCCTATCTGATGGGTACGGAACGATTCAAGGGCAGCCATTCCATGAGCGCTTATCACTCTATGGAGTTGTGCTTCCTCTCCGCCGTGTACACGAACCTGCTGATCACACGCCAGCCCATGGAGTTCTACTTCAAGCCGCATCCGGGCGGATTTCCTGATAATATTTTGCGCGTTTCCCCGGATATTTTGCCCAAGGGCAGCGTTTGGATCGAGGCCTGCTGGATCGACGGGAAAGTTCATACCGACTATGACGCCAACTCCATGACAGTGAAACTACCCAATTCCGGCCAGCGGCAGACCGTGAAAGTTAAGATTGCGCCCACACATTGGCTCGAAGGACAGGCGAGCAGCTTATGAAGATCGAAACCTTTGAAGAGAATGGGATTGGAACGGCTCGGCTGGAAGGCAGCTTGGACGGCAAGACTGCACCTGAAGTGCGGGAGCAGTTGCGTCCCTTTCTGGCCGCGAACTCAAAATTGATTCTCGATCTTACCAAGGTGGAGTATTTGTCCAGCGCCGGATTGCGCCTACTGTTATTGCTGTACCGCGATCTTGCGGGGAAAAATGGCAAACTCGTCCTGGTTGGAGTCTCCGAAGATATCCGAGCCGTAATGTCGCACACCGGGTTCCTTAATTTTTTCACCCTCGCCGGCTCGGAGGGAGAGGCGCTGCAGGCGGTTGCGTGAACTGACGATCCATGAGCCCAGTAGCGGAAGAACGGATCGATTTTTATCCCACTCACGAGGCGGACGGTGTCCGCTTCAGGCGTGGCCGCCCGCTTCCGTTCGGGGCCACCATTGTCCCCAGTGGAGTCAATTTCTCAGTCTTCTCCAGTTCGGCCGATTCCTGTACCTTGGTGCTCTTCCACAAACGGGAACCGCGGCCGTTCGCTGAAATCGAATTTCCTCGAGAATTTCGCATCGGTGATGTGTATTCCATGATCGTATTCGATTTGGACTACGAGGATTTGGAATACGGGTATCGATTTTCAGGTCCTTGGAATCCTGCGGCCGGGCAGCGGTTTGATAAGAGCAAGATCCTCTGCGATCCGTACGCAAAGGTGATGGGAGGACGCGACGTATGGCGTGCCCAGCCAGATTGGAACGACATCTACCAGCATCGCGCCCGCCTCGCGTTCGACGACTTCGATTGGGAGGGGGATAAACCGCTAGAGATTCCTACGAAGGATCTGGTGATTTACGAGGCACATGTCCGCGGTTTCACGGCGGCCTCCTCCTCCAACGTCTCGGTGCCAGGTACATTCGCAGGACTTCGCGAGAAGATTTCCTATTTGAAATCACTGGGCATCAACTGCATCGAATTGCTGCCAATTTACGAATTCGATGAATGGGAGAACAATCGGGCACACCCCGAAACCGCGGAGCTACTCCTCAACTATTGGGGATACAGCACGGTCGGCTTCTTTGCGCCCAAGGCGGGCTACGCGGCTACAGGAGCCCTGGGCATGCAGATGGATGAGCTGAAGAACCTCATCAAAGAGCTGCATCGCGCGGGGATCGAGGTGAT
>Ga0307478_10002061_pt1 | contig 16430 bp, 15 predicted proteins | sample atmos_gasesECM4C_2_FD_203713 | JGI IMG/M metagenome (GOLD analysis project Ga0307478, IMG submission 203713) | Hardwood forest soil microbial communities from Morgan-Monroe State Forest, Indiana, United States - atmos_gasesECM4C_05 | ecosystem: Environmental > Terrestrial > Soil > Temperate...
AACAACGGCATTCGAGGGGACGGGCACCTGGTCCATGGAGCCGCCCGAGATGTAGACCACGACGTTACGGAGCATATTTCCGGGTCCCACGACAACGTTTTCCGGCAAGAGCGGGTCGGATGCGTGCATTTTCACGCAGTCCGGCTCCTTGGAGAGATCGAGAGGCTTCATTTTGGGAGAAGTGCCGGAAAGGGTGACCTTGCCGCTGACGGTGGCACCAGCAGGAGCAGGCGTTCCCCGGGGTGAAACCATTAGTACGACGAGGGCGACTAGGCTCGCTTTCGTCAGATTCATTGCTGATCCTCCTCCTTAACCTTGCGAAGGATTCAAATGAAATTGATCTGGCCCGGGGTTTTGTCGCGCAGCGAGAGGGAATAGATTTTCTGAGCATCCCTGTCGATGCGTTTCGAACCCTTATAAAAGATTCTACGGCTAAGGCAAAACGCACCCTGGGCGATTTTCAAGCGGCGAGTCCAAACGATTACCAAGTGTGTGTTTTAAAGATAACGGCGGCCCTCAGCCGCCTCAGGCCCTACGAGGACACTCCATCGTGCGTTCTGAAGCGGAATCGGGGTGAGCTTCGGTGAGGCGCGGCCGTTAGAACTTAGCAAGGGCCTTGCCGGCGTCGAAGACTTTTTGGGCGTTGGGGAGGAAGGCCTCCTCAAGAGTGGGAGCGTAAGGGACAGGCGTATCGAGCGAAGTGACGCGGACGAGGGGGCCGTCGAGGTCATGGAAGGCTTTCTCGGAAAGAATGGCGGCGATTTCACCGGCGATACCACCGGTCCTGGTGTCTTCGTGAACGACGAGGCATTTATTAGTCTTCCGGACGGAGTTGAGGATGGTTTCCTCGTCGAGAGGCATGAGCGTGCGGAGGTCGATAACCTCGGCTTCAACACCTTCTTTGGCAAGCGCGGCGGCGGCTTCGAGAGAGGTGTGCATCATCGCGGCGTAGGAAAGGATGGTGAGGTGTTTGCCTTCGCGGCGGATGATGGCTTTGCCGAGAGGCACGGTGTAATCGCCCGGGGGAATTTCTTCCTTGATGCGGCGGTAGAGGAACTTGTGTTCGAAGAAGAGAACGGGATTATTGTCGCGGATGCTGGCCTTTAGCAGTCCCTTGGCGTCGTAAGGCGTGGAAGGATAGACGATTTTGAAGCCGGGCGTGTGGAGGAAATACATTTCCGGACTGAGCGAGTGGAACGGTCCGCCATGGACGCCCCCGCCGGAAGGGCCGCGAACGACCATGGGCGCGGGAGCGTTCCAGAGATAGTGACCCTTGGCGACGAAGTTGGTGAGTTGATTGAAGCAGCAGAGAATGAAATCGATGAACTGCATTTCCGCGATGGGACGCAGGCCAAGATAGCTCATGCCGCAAGCCGCGCCGATGATGGCGCTCTCGCTGATGGGCGTATCGATGACGCGTTCCCAGCCGAATTTCTCCAGCAGGCCTTCACTGGTCTTGAAAGCGCCTCCGTAGACGCCGACATCTTCGCCGATGAGAACGACGCGAGGGTCAGCAGCCATTTCTTCAAACATGGCCTGCCGGATGGCTTCGAGAAAGGTGATGGGAGCCACGTCTAGCGCCTCGCCTTTCCGCGCGCGGCGGGCTTTGCGGTCGGTAATTTCTTGGGGGGATTGGCAGGGCCAGCAGTTGCTTTCGCGGCGGCTGCCGGCTTTTCTGAAGGAGATTCGGTATCGCCAAAATGAATGGGCGCCTGGACGCCGGAGGATCCTTTGCCGCAGCCGAAGCCTTCGACGGTCCAGACCGGCTCGACACAGGATTTCGGCGGGAGAAGCTCGTCGATCGGGCGTTCCCACTTGGGCTGCAGGTTGTGGCACTCGGGCCCGGTGCAGTAGACGCCTTCGGAGGCCAGTTCGGGGGGAGGCATGGGAGAGTTTTCAGCGAACTCACGCTCTTTTTCGAGGAGCGCCGTGAGCTTGTCTTCGATTTCTTTTTTGCCTTTGGCGTCGAGGAGCTTGCCTTCCGTCAGGAATTTTTCGTAGACCGTGATGGGGTCGCGCTTTTCCCAAAAAGCACGCTGGGCGGGAGGAACATATTCAGCGGGATCGTGCTGCGCGTGGCCGCGGCGGCGGAAAGTTTTGGCCTCAATCAGAATCGGGCCGTCGCCGGAGCGAGCGCGCTCCACAGCTTCTTTCGCGGTGGTGTAAACGGCGACGACGTCGTTGCCGTCGACGATGTAGCTCGCGATGCCATAAGCTTTGGCGCGGTCCGCGAGGTTTTCGAGCGGTACCTGGCGGCGCACGGGCGTGGAGTAAGCCCAAAGATTGTTTTCGAGAATGAGCACAAGCGCCGCTTTTTGCGACGCGGCCAGGTTGAGTCCTTCGTGAAAGACGCCGGTGGAGCTGCCGCCGTCACCGATCCAGGTCATGGCGACGATTTTCTGGCCGAGGTAACGGCCGGCCATGGCCACACCGGTAAGGACCGGGATGAGATCGCCGAGCATGGAGATGGGCGAGATGATGTGGAGATTCTCGAGATCGCCGAAGTGGCTGGTGCCGTCCTTGCCCTTGGTGGGTGAGGTGTATTTGGCCATGTGCTGCGTGAAGATATCGCGCGGGGGAACCCCTTTGACGAGGAGCGCGCCGATATTGCGGATCATGGGAGCGAGCCAGTCACGCTTTTCGAGGGCGTAGGAGGAGCCGACAGAAATAGCCTCCTGGCCGAGAGAGGAGTAGAGGCCACCGACAATTTTATTCTGGCGGAAAAGCCTGGTCATGGTGTCTTCGACCTCGCGGTTGAGGCGCATGTAGTAGTAGAGGTCGAGGTGTTGCTGGCGCGAAAGTCTTGGAGTATTCACGCGGGTTTCAGAGGCAGGCATAGTCGGCGTTTCTCCGAATGGGCATTCGGAGTTCTATCTTAAGGCTAAGCGGGGTTTGGCACCTAACGCAGACGGTCGGGTGAGCACGCGATTCCAAAGCGCCACACAATCTACGCACGAACGGATGAGATCGTGCGGACGTAGGGTCCAGCAGTGCTGGACCCCTACGTCAGCAGGAAAGCCGACTCCCCGACGGAAACGGCAAAACCACTCGAATCAGGCGAGATAGTTCTGCAATTGCTCGAAGCAGCCGTTCCAGCCGTGGGCGTGCTTGTCGCGTTCTTCGGCATTGGGGAACATTCCGTGCGTGAGAGCAACTTCGGTTGAAGCACCTAGGTCGCGAAACTCAATGGTAACAACGGATTCCTGACCGGGAGGATCAGTGGCCCAACGCCAGCTGAAAACCAGTTTTTCAGGTGGCTTGATCTGCTGGTAGGTACCGCTGAGCTTGTGCACGTTCCCGTTTTTGTGGTGCATTTCGAGCTGGTATTTGCCGCCCACCTTGGGGTTGAGTTCAGAGATGATGGTGGTATGGTCGCTGGTCGGATGAAACCAGAGCGCGAATTCCTTGGCATCGGTCCAGGCCCGAAAGACCCTGTCGCGGGGAGCCGCGAAGATTCGTTTCAGTTGCAGCGAGGTTTGCGGTTGCGATTGCGGCGTTGCCATTTTTGATCCTCCTTAGCTTTCTGCTCAGCGAGATAACGTTCGAGAGAGTCGAAAGTACCTTCCCAGAATGCGCGGTATTGGGAAATCCAGTTTTCGGCCTGCTTTAGAGGTTCCGGCGCAAGCTGACAGAAGCGCGTGCGCCCGGTCTTCGCTTGCGAAACAAGGCCGGCTCCTTCTAGCACGCGGATGTGCTTCATCACCGCGGGGAGAGACATGCGGTGGGGCTTGGCGAGTTCGGTGATGGAGGCCTGGCCGAGCATGAGGGTGGCGAGAATGGCGCGGCGGGTGGGATCGGCGAGAGCGCCGAAGGTGGAGTCGAGGGAGGGGCCATACTTAACCATATGGTTTAGTATTGGCAAACGACGCGCCGATGTCAAGAGAAAAGGGCGGGGGCGGCCCGGCTCAGAAGGCGGACCCTACAAAGAGGGGACAGTGTCCTCGAAATGGGCGAGGGCGGCGAAGAGTTGTTCGCGGGAGGCGGGGCGAGGAGCGAGTGAGAAAAGATCGGAGAGGTGGTGAGTCAGGCGAGGTTTTACCTCGTCGAGAGCGACGCCGCGAGAGAGAAGTTTTTCGAGGGAGGTGGCTTTGCGGTCAGCGATGCCGCACGGGATGATGAGGTCGAAATAACGCAAATCGGTAGACACGTTATAAGCAAAGCCGTGAGAGGTGACCCAGCGGCTGATGTGCACACCGATGGCCGCGAGCTTTTCTTCCGTGTCGCCTGCGCGGACCCAGATGCCGGTTTTGCCTGGAACACGATAGGAGGTGACGCCGAAATCGGCGCTGGCGCGGATCATGGTTTCCTCAAGCGTCCGGACGTACCAGCCGACATCGCGTTTGATGTTGGCGAGGTTCACGATGGGATAGCCGACAATCTGGCCCGGGCCATGATAGGTGATGTCGCCGCCGCGGTTGGTCGAATGAAGTTCGACGCCCTTCTGCCGGAGGACGTTTTCCGAAGCGAGTAGATTCGCACGACTCGCATTGCGGCCGAGAGTGATGACGTGGGGATGTTCGCAAAGGAGGAACACGTCGTCGATGGCGCCGGCCTTTCGCGCAGCGGCGAGGCGCTGCTGCAGGGCGCAAGCGTCAGCGTAGGGGATAAGGCCAAGGTCGGTAACCAGGCAAGTCGTCATACAAAGCCGGACGTCGAGGGCCGGCCGCTACACATTGATCTGGAGGCCGCGGACGGAAGCGAAAGCGTCGCCCATAGCCTCCCAAACCGTTGGATGCGCATGGATCATGTTCATCATGTCTTCGATAGTGCCCTCGAGCTGAAGGACGGTAGCGGCCTCAGCGAGAATCTCGGTGGCGATTGGCCCGATGATGTGGATGCCGAGGACTTCGCCATATTTTTCATCCGAGACCACCTTGACGAAGCCGCCATGGCTGCCGAGGATGGTGGCTTTGCTGTTGCCGACAAAGGGGAATTTTCCAGTTTTTACGGCGTGGCCCGCTTCCTTGGCCTGTTTTTCGGTGAGGCCGATGGAGCCGATTTGCGGCTCGCAGTACGTGGCGTTGGGGATTCGCGTTTTTACGATGGGATGCGTGGGCTTGCCGGCAATGTGCGTGACCGCGACGATGCCTTCCATCATGGCGGCGTGGGCGAGTTGGGGCAGCCCGGCGACAATGTCGCCGACGGCGTAGAGGCCAGGCTCATCGGTCTGCATGAACTGGTTCACCAAAACAAAGCCGCGGTCGAGCATGGCTTTTGATTTTTCGAGGCCGCAATTTTCAGTCATGGGCTTGCGGCCTACAGCGAGGAGGAGCCTCTCGGCTTCGAGGGTTTGCGGTTTGCCGTCCTTGTCCTTGAAAGAAACAGTGACGCTCTTGGCGTCCTTCTTCACACCTTCGACCGCACAGTTGGTGAAGATGTTGATACCTCGCTTGCGGAAAGCCTTGTCGAGCTCGGCGGAGATTTCCTCATCCTCGACGGGCACAACACGGGGCAGCGCTTCAAGAATCGTTACTTCGGTGCCGAACGAATTGAAGATGGAGGCAAACTCGACGCCAACCGCGCCAGCACCGACGACGATGAGCGTCTTCGGAATTTCCGGCAACTGGAGGACGGAGCGATTGGTGAGAATCAGCTTGTGGTCCGGTTCAATTCCGGGAAGCGCCTTGGCTTCCGAGCCGCTCACGAGGAGAATGCCGCCGGCCTCGATCGTGGATTTCTTTCCGTCTTTTTCAACGCTGACCTTGCCGGGGCCATCGTATTTGCCCCAACCCTGAACCCATTCGACCTTGTTTTTCTTGAACAGGAATTCGATGCCCTTGGAATGCTTGGTGACGATTTTGCTCTTGCGCGCGAGGACATCAGCCCAATTGACTTTGAGGCCGGAAACCTCGAAACCCAGTTCAGCGGCGTTTTTGAAGTGATCGTAGACATCGGCGTGATGGAGAAGAACTTTAGTCGGGATGCAGCCAACATGGAGACACGTGCCACCGAGAAAGGGATCTTTTTCGACGACAATCGTCTTCAGACCCAACTCACCGGCACGAATGGCCGCTACATAGCCACCGGGCCCACTGCCAATAATCGCAACGTCATATTTCGCCACGCGAAATCTCCCTTCCCGACGAATCGAAGCCGGAGGCAACCTTAGGGCTCAATCGGAGCCCAGTCAAACCACCGCCCCTGCGATCCAAGCAAACCTAATTAGATGCCAATCACGAGCGTGCGGGTAGAAACCCAGCAGAGCGAAATGGAATCCGCTAAAAGCGAAATTGTAGCAGCGCGCCGCAGGAAGCCGCAACGCAGGCAGGGGTTGACGGCGGGGAAGCGGGGATCTCCTGTGGGTTGGCGAGTTGCGCTAGGCAGCCCGCGGTGATGTCCGCGGTTCAAGATATTTATCATTGACTATATTACTATATTGATATCTAACTGGAGAAAAGCTCTTCCCCGGATGGGTCGCGGTAGCAGATGGAAGGAGAAGCGCCAGGGATATAGGGCCTTCTTTCTTTTTTCTTTACGCCCCGAATGGTAAACGGAACTCAGGGGCGCAACAAGGCCGGAACGTAGCGATCCTGCAGAATCATCCAGTGGTGGCGCTCGTGACCGGCAATGATGAAGGCCAAAGCCAGGGCAGTAACTTCGTTTTGGCTGGCTACGCCGCGACGAAGCCAGGCCGCGGTGTCCAGCGAACACACGAGTGCGATCGTCGCCTGGCGAATTGAGGCGAATTCCTCAAGCAAATCTGAGAGTTTACGCGCGGCAAAATTCCCTGCTTTCACGTAATCATCCTGTTCGAAGCCAGGCAGGGGCGCCTTATCACCACGCGCAATGCGCAGCAAGCGGTAGCTGAAGATGCGCTCGGCATCGTTGACGTGGCCCAACGTTTCCTTGATGGACCATTTGCCGGGAGCATAGCGGAAGTCGCCCTGAGAGTCGGTGAGCGGCGAGAGCAGCGTCTTCGTGTCACGAAGTTGTGATTCCAGAATGTCCAGAAAATCTCCACCGGGAACAAGAGCGATGTATTTCCCGTAGTAAAGAGCGTAGTCGCCCGTCTGCGGGCGGTTCTGTGTCATGATGCAAATCACCTCCGGGTCTGGGAGAACCATTATAACTTCTCAAGCCACGCCTGGGGAGAAGCTAAGGGCTACGGGAACAGGGGACGATGGACGAATTGAATTTCCGGAACATGCGTGTGGCGTTTCAGGGAGAAGCGGGGGCGTTCAGCGAAGCGGCGGCCGTACAGTTGCTGGGAGAGGAGATCGGGACAGTACCACGGGCGACGTTTGACGCGACATTCCGCGCGATTGCCGAAGGCGCGGCAGACGCCCTGCTGGTGCCGGTCGAGAATACGCTGGCGGGTTCGGTGGTGCGCGTATATGACCTGCTGCTCGAAAGCCCGCTGGAAATTTGCGGCGAAACCATCCTGTTCATTGAACATCATCTGATAGGGCGGCCCGGGGCAAGGTTTGAAGATATTTGCGCGGTGGCGTCGCACCCGATGGCGCTTGCGCAGTGCGAGCGCTTTTTCGAGATGCATCCCGCACTAAAACGCGTGCCAGCGGAAGACACCGCGGGAAGCGTGCGAGAAATGATGGCGCGGGGCGATCCGAGCTTTGCGGCGATTGCCGGGTGGCCCGCCGCGGGACACTACGGCGCTGTGATTTTGAGAGAGAGCATCCAGGACAACGCGGAAAACTTCACGAGATTTGTGCTGCTCCTCCGGCCGGAAGACGCCGCAAGATACCGGTCGAAGGATGCGCGGAAAATGTCGCTGGCGATGCGGCTGGCGCACAAACCGGGTGCGCTGCTGGCGTCGCTTGAGCCTTTCGCGAACCATGGCGTGAACCTGCTGAAGATCGAGAGCCGGCCGATTCATGGCAAGCCGTTCGAGTACCAGTTTTACGTGGACGTGGAAGCTGCGGAGAATGAGCAACTGGAGCAGGCATTGAAGGAGGTGAGCGAGGCGACCAGCGCGTTGCGGGTGCTGGGGCTATATGGCGCAGCCCGGCGCTAGGGTTCGATTGGTGCTTGAATTTTTGCGTTGAGACTCCTTCGAGCCAAAATGCGGCTTTCAGGATGACTCCGCGACAGACAAAAAGGTTGTAAAAGGACATACACCGCAAAGCGGTAGCATAGCCTGCACTCCAAAAGAGACCGGCCCTGACCCGGGTCAAGGCCCAGGCGATCGGAACAGAGCGCTATTTGGCGGCGGAGGTTGTCTTCGCCGGAGTCGCCAGATCTGGCGGCGGACCGATGTTGTCGGGCAGTCTGCCGTTGAGCGAATCGAGGAGCTGAAGCAGGTCGTCGCGCTCGTCGAAGGTGAGAACATCGAGCGAGTGAATCTCCTTGTCGAGATAGGGATTCCAGTTGCCGCCGCCGATGTAGTGAGCAAAGGCGTCCTTGACCGTGCGGAAACTTCCGTCATGCATGTAGGGGCCGCGATTGGCCAGGTTGCGAAGGGACGGGGTTTTGAAGCAGCCCTTGTCGGCCTCGACGTTGGTGACGGCGTAGCGGCCGAGATCGTTCAGATTGCCGCGCGTGTCGGCGCCGATGCCGAGGTTGTGGAACTTGTTGTCGGTGAAGAGAGCGTAATCCTTCCCGATGGTGTGGCAGACCGCGCAATTGCCTTTCTTGGAGCTGATAAAAATCTTCAAGCCGCGCTGCGCCGCCGCCGGCAGGGCCTTCGAATCGTGACCGTAGTAGAACCGGTCGAAGGGCGAATTGCCTGCTACGACAGTGCGTTCGAACGAGGCGATGGACTTGGCGACCATGTCGATGGTGATCTGGTCCGTGCCCCAGGCACTCCTGAAGAGCTCACGATACTTCGAGTCGGCCTGGAGATGCTTCACGACGCCGTCGAGAGTGTGAGCCATTTCAACCGGGTTGGCGATGGGGCCCTTGGCCTGTTCTTCAAGCCTCGCAGCACGTCCATCCCAGAATTGCAGGGTGAAGTAGGCGGAATTGATTACGGTGGGCGCGTGACGCGTGCCAAGTTTTTTGCCTACACCTTCCGAGAAGGGGCGACTGTCTGAAAAGGCGAATTGCGGGGGCGTGGCAGGAGGCACAGGAAATTGTGCCATCGACAGAAAAGTGCGGATCATAGTAGAGCCGGCGGCCAAGGGCGATGGTTTCTTCGGTTGGCGGATTATCAGCCGGGATCGGAATCGGCGGCAGGCCGAGAGGAGCTCCAATCTGTACGGGCTTGCCGATCGGCATCACGGGAGAAACGGCAGCCGCGGACTGAGCGTGGGCCGGAACGTACAAAACCGTGATAAGACCGATCGTAGCGAGGAGGAGCGTAGCGAAAAGCAAGAGACGAGTGGAAGATTTCATAGGGACAGACCTCCGTCAGGGCAACTCTACTCGTAGGGACGACGGGGCTCAGTGACGGAAAACACAAGGAGCCTGAGAAGACCGAGTATCAAGACCCGGACCAACTCAGGCTCGTTTGCGGGGACTGCGGGTCTAATTGGGCAAAATCAGCAGTAGCTGCAAGCCTCGTCGCCGGTCATATTGCTGGACATGTCGTCCTTTATACGGCGCAGGCGGCGGCCCAGGCGCTCGGCAAGCTGATGCCGTGCGCGCCAGAGACGCGCCTTCAAGGTATTTTCGGTGACGCCGAGCTTCCTGGCAGCCTCTCCGGTCGAGTAGCCCTGGACTTCGCGTAGAACGAAAGCCGTGCGAAGCAGCGGTGAGAGTTCCTCAAGATTCTCGTTGATGATTTCGCGGATTTCGGTTCCGGCGTAGAGCTGCTCCGGGTCCGGGCTGTCGTCGGCAAAGCGTTCCGCAGCAGGCAACTCGTCCTCGTGATGCGTCTCATCGAGCGAGACCGCGGGACGAGCTTTGGCGCTGCGGCGCTTCATGAGGGCAGCGTTAATGACGATGCGCGTGAGCCAGGTCGAGAATTGCGAGCGGCCCTCAAAGCGCTTCAGGTTGCGGTAGGCCGAAATCAGCCCGTCCTGCAGGGCGTCTTCGGCGTCCTCGGCATTGCCGAGAACCCGCAGAGCGGTCTGGAACAACGGGCGGTGGTAGCGGCGAAAGAGAGTTTCGATCGCCTGAGCATCGCCGCGTTGACCGGCGCGGATCAGCCTTTGTTCGCCAACTTGCGTGGTGTTTATCACTTGTGTTGCCATTTGTTCCCCCCCAAATAGATCCATACGAGTGAATGGGACTGAAAAAGTTACAAACCTCGAACTCAATGCACCGGCACGCTCCCCCCGCTCATCTTGGGCCTGCGCATTAGAAAGAAAATCGGAATGATGGCAAAAAAGATCACGCCCAAAAGTTTGAAATCATCGACAAACGACAGCATGGTGGCCTGACGCTGGATGATGCTGTAAATCATCCCGTGAGCCTGGGCCGCCGCGCCGCTGGCGGAGCCGCCCGCCGAGCTAAAGGCGGAGGTCAACGAAGCCAGCAATCTGCGATAGGACGCGCTCATGGGATTGACGTGTTCGTTGAGCTGCGACATGTGGTACTGGGTGCGCCGCTCGAGCATAGTGGTAACCGTCGCGATCCCGACACTGGCGCCGATGTTTCTTGCGAGATTAATGATGCCGGTCCCCATGTTGGTTTTTTCCCTGGGAACGTAGGCGAACGCCGCCACGTTGATGGGGATAAACAGAAACGCCAGACCAAAGCTCTGGAGCATGCGGCCGAGCACGGCGTGTCGATAGTCCATATTGAGATTCCAGCCAGCCATGACGAACAGCGCGGTCGCAGAAACCGTGCAACCGAAGGCGATGAGCCACCTGGTATCCACGCGGGACACGAGTATCCCGACGACAGGCATCATGAGCATGATTACCGCGCCCCCAGGCGAAAGGGCCAATCCCGCGAGCTCCGCGGGATAACCGAGCAGGCTCTGCAGCAGCTGAGGAATCAGCACCGTGCTCGAATAGAGCACGAAACCAAGAAAGAACATCGCAGTCGTGGCGATGGCAAAATTGCGATTTTTCAGCATGCGGAAATCGACCACCGGCTCTTTCGCGTACAGCTCCCAGATCACGCCAGCGACAACGCCAACTAGCATCAACGCGAAGAAGATGCGGATGAAGTCGGAAGCGAACCAGTCTTCGCGCTGCCCCTTGTCGAGAATGATCTGCATGCTGCCGAGGCCGAGGCTGATCAGCCCAAGACCGATGTAATCGACGCGGAAGCCCTCCTTCAGATTGACGCGCTTCATGTACGGCGGGTCCGAGACCAGGATGTAGGTGAGCGCCAGCGAAAGCAGCCCGACCGGAACGTTGATGTAAAAAATCCAGCGCCAGGAGTAGTTGTCGGTAATCCATCCGCCGAGCCACGGGCCGATAGTCGGCGCGACCACCACGGCGATGCCGTAAACGGCAAAGGCCATGCCGCGCTTCGAGAGCGGGAAGGTATCGTTCAGGATGGCCTGCTCGCTCGGCTGCAGGCCGCCGCCGCCGACACCCTGCAGAATCCGGAAGACGACCAGCATGCCGAGGCTCGCCGCAAAACCGCAGAGGAAAGAGCTCACCGTGAAGATGGCGACGCAGCCCATGTAAAAGCGCTTCCTGCCGACAACGGAGGATAACCACCCGGACAGCGGGAGGATGATCGCGTTCGACACCAGGTATGAAGTGAGAACCCAGGTGGATTCGTCGGCACTGGCGGAGAGATTGCCGGCGATATGCGGAAGCGCGACGTTGGCGATGGAAGTGTCCAGAACTTCCATGAACGTGGCGAGGGTTACCGTAACGGCGATCACCCAGGGGTTGATCGAGCCGTCCGGCATCCGCAACTTGGATACGATCCTCTCGAGCATGGCGTCCAGCGAGCCTCAAACTGCTACTTCGTGATTACCGTTGCGTCCACATTCATGCCCGGGCGCAAAACAGCAACGTCCGGAGGAATGGGATCCAAAACAATCTTTACGGGAATGCGCTGCACAACCTTGACGTAATTCCCCGTGGCGTTTTCGGGCGGCAACAGGCTGAGGACCGCGCCGGTAGCGCCGGCAATGGAATCGAGATGGCCGGAGAAGGTCTTGCCATAGGTGTCCACCTTCACGTAGGCCTCCTGGCCCGGCTTCATATTCCGAAGCTGCGTTTCTTTGAAGTTGGCCGTAACCCAGACGCTTTGCAGCGGAACAACGACCAGCAGACCCTGGCCCGCCTGCACGATCTGGCCGGGTTCAACGGACTTGTGCGTGGCCACACCATCGACCGGCGCGATGATGTTGCAGTAGCCGAGATTGAGTTGCGCGGCATCGAGCTGAGCCCGGGCGCGGTCGACCGCGGCGAGCTTTGCCTGAGCATCGGCCGAGCGAATGGCTACGCGCTTCTTGTCGGCCTCGGCGGAAGCCACGCCAGCGGAGGCCTGGTCGACACGCGCTTTGGCGGCTTCGAGCTGGGCGCCGGAAATATCAACGTTGCGCCTGGCCTGAGCGAGGCGCTGTTGGTCAGCGACAAGCGCGCTGGCTGTGGCGTCAGCATTGGCTTTCGCAGCGTCGTACTGTTGCTTGGAGATCTCGCCCTTTTCCATGAGGGGCTTGTAGCGCTCGAGATCGGCTTTGCCGAGCTCGGCGTTGGCGCGGCTCTTCTCCACGTTGGCTTGAGCCACTGCGAGGTCGGCCGTTTGCGCCTGCTCATAGGTAGCCTGGGCGCGCGCGAGGTCGGCGTGCGAACCGGAAAGCTGCGCCTGAGCGTTGGAACTGCCGCTGTTTACGGTTTCGCTGGTGCGGGGAACATCGACGCCGGCAGAGCGCGCCTCACCTTCCGCCTGCGCGAGCGCGGCCTTAGCCTGGTCGACTGCGGCTTGATAATCCGCCGGGTCAATCTGGACGAGTGTCTGCCCGGCCTTCACGGCCTGGTTGTCATCGACCAGAACCTTCGCCACGCGCCCGTAAATCTTCGATGCAACCGGCGTGATGTGGCCATCCACCTGGGCATCGTCAGTGGATTCGCGGTTGTGAAAATAAAGGTACAGGCCGAGAAGAAGAGCAAGCAGCACGGGGCCAGCGATGATCAGGGCGCGGCGAACCTTGGAATTGGTCAAGGGCTTAGACGCAGGCTGCTGCCTCGGCGGTTCCGGTAGCGGAACTTTGACGTTCGCCGCGTTTTCTAACCCGACTTCGATCTCCACGCTCATCGTGTCCTCACTTCGCGTAGGTCTTTTCCATCTCCCCGATGGCGCGCGCGAAGTCGGCGCGAGCCTGGTTGAAGCGATAAAGCGCCGCGATCTGGTTGTCGTTGGCGCGGGAGAGCGAGTCCTGGGCGGAAATGACCTCAATGTTGTTAGCGACGCCGGCTTTAAAGCGGTCGCGCGCCTGGTCGACTTCTTCGCGCGCCAGTTGCACGCCGAGGTTCGCGACACGCACTTCGCTGCGGGCGGAGTCCAGATTGAGCAGGGCAGTTTTCACGTCGAGAGCGATCTGGTTGCGCAGGTCTTGTTTCTGCTGTTCAACTTTCTGCAGCTCCAGATCAGCCTTGGCGACTTCCGCCTTGATGCGCCCGCTGGTGAAAAGCGGCATGTTGACCGAGCCCTGATATTGATAGGTAGGGATCCCGGTGCTGATGCTGGTTCCGAAGTAGTCCCAGTAGCCGTCAAACCGGACCGAAGGAAGACGTTCGTACTGCGCGGACTCTTTCTGGAATTTCGCGGACTTTTCCTGCGCCTCGATGGCTTTCCACTCCTGGCGCGCGGAGAGCGCCTGAGCAATACTGGCTTCCACTTCTGGCTGCGGCGTTTCGAAAAAGCCGAGTGAATCGGCCAACTGGATTTTCTGGCGCGGGTCCAGGCTCAGGAGTTTGTTGAGGCCAAAAAGCGAGGTTTCGCGGTCGTTTTCCGCTTCAATGAGGCGCTGGTTTTCGTTCTGTAGTTCGACGTTGGCGCGCAGCGTATCGATCCCGGTGCCCACACCTTCTTTTTGAAGATCCGCCGCCTGGTCATAAAGAGCCTGTGCGAGTTCGACGCGGGATTTTGAGGCTTCGACATTGGCTACCGCGCGCAGCGTGCCGATGTACTGTGAAACGACCAAGAGAATGACCTGCTCGCGAGTTGTGAGGCTGTTGGCCTTGGCTGTATCTACACCGCTGCGCGAATCTTTGTAGCGCTTCCAGAGCGAAAAATCAAAGACGCTGCTCCCGAAACTTGGACCAGCCGAAAATAGTTGGTAGGGACCGATGTGCCCGGGAATGCCCGGGAAGAGCGGCAGCCCGCCGAATTGCGCTTTGACGTTCACGCGGTTCGCGGAATCGGACACCCGCAGGTCTGCCTGAGGCAGCAACTGCGCAAGCGTGATGTTTTTGTTCTGCACGCTTTCGGCGGCGTTAAGAACACCTATTTGCTGCGTTGGATTCTGTTTGATCGCGAGCGCTACGGCGCGTTCAAGGGTGAGCTTCAGCGTGTCCGCCGGGGGCGGACCAGGCAAGGCGGAATTCCCCTGCGCGCGGGCAAAGGCCGGATACAGAAGCAGGCTCAGCAGAACGATGTAGAAGATGATTGGGGAGCCTTTGCGGCTCGTGGCAGCGCCTGAGCTATCTTTCTCCGACTCAACGATCTCGTTCACGATCGCCTGGTTTAGGCAACCCTCCGCCAAAAGGTCTGCTCCATGGCGGTGCATCTCTTTCAGAAGAACCTTGCCGGCATTGTCGATGAAACTGACCCCGCACAAGCTGACACTAAATTTCTGGCGAGGCGAGGCAGCATAGAGGTCCCGCCAGCACTGCTCGAGGATCGAGACCGAGGCTCCGGCGACGCGTCCCTCGACACTGAGAACGGTTCTTCCACGCCTAGTTTCTGTAGTAATGCGGAGCATAAGAGGACTCTCTGCTGTGGCAGTACGGAGCAAAACTGTGGCCAACAGCTCCATCGGCTCGTACAGATGTAAGGTTTGTGTTTTCATTGCTATAGCCATATATTACGGCAACGTCAAAGTCTGTCATATGCCCATATAGTATCACATGCCGACATCAGGTCGATCCTTATATGACTACATATGGGCATGTCTCTAGCGCCCCTGAACTCCCGCCTGGACATAGAAATCGACCCGCAACCCCAACGGCAAACTCTGGCCCGGATCGAGTTGGACAAGCGTCGAGGTCATCGACGATGATGCCGTCCTCGAGCTTCACATCGAGCACATTGCCCTGCACTACATTCCGCGGTTCGCCTAATCCGCTGCCGGGGTGGGAACCGATAATCTGCACGTTTTCCACGCCACCGTCCGGCTTTTTCCAGTAGGCGAAGTTCTGGATGTATTTTTCGGTCTGCTGGACGCCGGGAACGGCAAGCACTTCGTAGAACTTCCGCTCCGAGAACATGCGCGCGGTGTCGAAGTAACCGACACCGTGAAAAACGATCCAGAGGTCGGCATTCGAGTGGTCGATCTTATTGGAGGTCGTTGTGGTGAAGCCGAGAAAGAGGCCGAACGGAATGATGATGAGAACCAGGGCAAAGACAATGCCGGTGAGGGTCACGGCAAAGCGGATGCGGTCGTGAAAGAGGTTGCGTCGAGCGAGGAGTGCCATGTCTTAGCTCCTGGCAAGGCTGGTAAAGGAGATACGAAGCGGGGGCGATAAAAGTAACGATGCTCTGTGACTAAACAGTGTTAAGTTTCGATGAAAATTTTTTGGCATCGCTTAACCCTTTCCCGCTGAAAAACCCTCAATCAGCGTATCTACCATAGAATGAATAATTTGGTCCGTGCCTACCCAGGGGAATCCCTTGCAGTGGATGATCAAGAGCGAGGTCACGCCGTGGACTCCTGCCCACAACGTCTGGCTGACCAGTTCGGGGTCAGTCTTCCGGAATTTTCCCGCCGCGATGCAGTCGTAGACATTACGACGAAGAAAATCGAACGCCTGCATGCCAGGCGAGTCAGGATTTGAGTACTTCTCTTCGTCGAATCCCTCGGGAATGGGCATCATGAAAGTGGCCCGGTAGTGGTGAGGGTTCTCGAGGCCAAATTTGACGTAGGCGACGAGACCCCGATTGAGGCGCTCGACTGGGTCCCCGGGCAGCCCCTGGATACGCGTCAATACATGCGAAAGCCGCGCGAAGGTCTCCTGGCAAACCTGCTCCAGCAGCTCGGCCTTGTCCTTGAAGTACAGGTAGATGGTGGTAGGGGAATACTCAATCTTGTCAGCGATCCGGCGCATGGAGACATTTTCGTAGCCGTCTTTGACGAAGAGTTCGCTCGCGGCGTCGAGGATCTCCTGGCGCAGGAACTTCTTTTGCCGGGCTTTACGTTCTTTAACGCCCAAGGGAGTTTCTTTAACAGTGTTAAGTATATTTACGACCTTCCCCCTGTCAAGCCCTTCCTTTCTCCAACCTTTTAGTGGCGCGCAGCGATCGCCTGCATCTCAAAATGCCCGCCACGCAGAATGGACGCGACGCCGATAAACTCGCGGGCCGGAAGATCCTTTGTGAAATACGTTTTGTACGCGGTGTTGAATTTGTCGTAGTAGGCCAGGTCGGTGCAGGAAATCTGGACGTAGACCAGGTCATCC